>Ga0208524_1001301_pt1 | contig 11886 bp, 8 predicted proteins | sample ETNtaG_28_FD_185779 | JGI IMG/M metagenome (GOLD analysis project Ga0208524, IMG submission 185779) | Marine microbial and viral communities from oxygen minimum zone, Eastern Pacific Ocean - ETNP201406SV61 (SPAdes) (version 2) | ecosystem: Environmental > Aquatic > Marine > Oceanic ... | reverse complement strand
GAGGATACATAGAAGTTTATCAAAAAAACCTTTAACAGGTTAAGTTTTATTAATCTGGCCTATTAATTATTTTCATTCTGGTTCTATAATTTATATGGGAATAAAGCCAATATAAAATAGAATGTAATTGGCAATTGATAATTACCAGAGTGTATTTCATGGTAATATTTAAGTCAACGCATATTAGGTTGCCTTAAACTAATATGTCGTTTCAGGCAAACAATTAATAAATCAAATGTAATTTATTGGTTTACAGATATTGTTTTCTATTAATTTATAAGGAGAAGAAATGAAGAGTATTTATAAAAAAATTGGAGCCACGATTGTCGGTGCAATAGCCACTGTTAATGTTATGGCTCTTGATGAGTTAAATGTTGCTTATTTTGAGGAGTGGCCGATGCCATTTGAATATGCAAAACAAATTGGCGCATATGACGAAGCTCTTGGAATGGCAGTGAACTGGAAAGCATTCGGTACTGGTACCGCAATGTCAGCAGCTATGGCTTCAGGAGATATTGATATCTCAGTGAGTCAAGGTGTACCACCATTTATTGTGGCAGCCTCTACAGGACAAGATTTGCAAATTGTTGATGTGGCAGTTAGCTATGCTGACAATGACAACTGTGTTGTTGCGTCAGTTCTAGAAATTGATGCAAGCAATGCGTCAGAGCTAGCCGGATTGAAAGTTTCTGTACCAATCGGTACTGCGGCTCACTACGGTTACTTAAAGCAGATGGAGCATTTTGGTGTAGATGTTGGATCAATGCAGGTTGTTGACATGGCTCCACCAGAAGGTGCAGCTGCCTTTGCACAAGGAAGTGTTGACATGTTCTGTGGTTGGGGTGGGTCACTTCGCCGTGCTTTAGAACATGGAAATGTGCTTTTGACTGGTGCAGAAAAAGTGGCACTTGGTATCCTAGTTTGGGATGTGACTTCAACAACAGCGCAATTTGCTAATGAAAACGCTGAAGTTTTAGCGACATTCTTGGGGGTTACCGCTGCCTCTAATGCAATGTGGAATTCTGGTGGATTTACTTCACTGATGCTTCCTCATATTGCGAGAGATGCTGGCATGGACGAAGCTGCTACAGCTGATACCATGTCTACATTTGTTTTCCCATCAGTTAGTAATCAACTATCAAGCGCATGGCTTGGTGGTGGTGGACAAGCATTCCTTAAAGGTGTGGCTGATGTATTTGTTAATGCAGGTGAAATCCCAAGTGCACGTGGCTCATATGCAGGTGCAGTTAATACGGACGGTTTGAACGCATTAGCAGACCAATAAAATACCAACATATCAGACTTATATATGTCTGATATGTAGTTATACGATAGACTTAAGGTGGTACACTCAGTGTGCCACCTTTTTACTGAATATACATCGGAGATTGATTTGAAAGGATTATCAATTGAAAATATATCGATGCGTTTTGATTTAAAAGATGGTAAATCAATTCAAGCACTAAAAGATGTAACTCTTGATATAGATGGGGGTCAAATTATTACCGTTCTGGGGCCATCAGGTTGCGGTAAAACCACACTCCTAAACATTATTGCAGGTTTTTTGGCTCCAACCGAAGGCCAGGTCGTTCTTAATGATCAAATTGTAACTGGACCAGCCGCTGAGCGTGGTATGGTTTTCCAGCAAGGTGCACTGTTTGAGTGGATGAATGTTCGTTCAAATGTCGCCTTCGGGCCTAGAATGAAGGGCATGCCAAAAGATGAACAGAATAAGAAAGTTCAACACCTCTTGGAAGTGGTCGGTCTTGGTGATTTCGAAGATAAAGCTGTTTATGAACTTTCAGGTGGAATGCAACAACGTGTTGCGTTAGCACGCTGTCTAGCAAATGACCCAGATGTAATTTTGATGGATGAGCCTCTAGGTGCGCTTGATGCTTTAACCCGTGAAAAAATGCAAGGTCTAGTGTTAAAGCTTTGGAAGGAAACAGGAAAGACAATTATGCTTATAACGCATTCAGTTGAGGAAGCAGTTTTGTTGGGCGAAAGACTATTAGTTCTTGCGCCAAGACCAGGTAGGATTTTAAAAGAATATAAACTTCCTTATGCCGAGATGGGCTCTGGCATGGATCTTCGAGAAGTCAAAAAATCTGAAGGCTATATTGAAACTCGCGATGAAATTCTTTCGATTATCTGGGAGATGGAAGAAGAAATTATGGGCAGAGTGGAGAATAACTGATGGCCATATTATTGATCTATATTGTAGTTTTTGTTGTAGCTTTTTATCTAGTTAATACTGCAACGAAAATGATGACGGCCCAGAAAGACTATACAAGTCTTAAAACAGTGACATTTGGCGATGAAAGCGCTGTATCCCCTAACAGGCCAGCCTCAATTATTTCGGTTTTAGCTATTTTCATGATTTGGGGGGCATTTACAGGCTCAAAATTGATGCCATTTCATGCACCAGGTCCTTTTATTGGCGAAACTACTTTTACCTATACCGCAATGAATGCGTCAGGCGAGACCGATGTTGCAGAGGTTGTTGTCACTGTTTATGATATTCAGTCTGGCAAAACACCGCCGAAAATGGAAATTGACCCGGGCACAGGATTTGCGAAAAATGATACTGCCAACATTGTAGCTTGGCGTAGTGGACTTATCAAAGTGCAACGTAATGATGTTGGTAGCAAGGAGGATGGTTACAGAATTATTGCCATCAATGATCAGGAGATTTCTCCTAGTTCAGAAGTTTTTATAGATGATGCTCGGATCTATATGACCGCCAAGGGTACGCTTAGCTTTACTCCCGAAAAAGGTTGGCAAATGCAACCAATCTGGTTACCTTCGCCTGAAGCTGTTTGGTCGAGACTAGTTCTGGTAGCCTCTGAAGGATATAAAACCTTTAGTTTGGCTGAGCACCTAGGCTGGTCGCTTATTCGTGTAGTTGTGGGATTTTTGGCGGGCGCCCTTATCGGTATACCGTTAGGGTACGCAATGGGCCTGTCTGGCTGGTTTCGAGGGTGGTTTGATCCAATAGTTGAGTTTATGCGTCCAGTTCCACCGTTAGCGCTTATTCCACTGGTGATTATCTGGTTTGGGATTGGCGAAGAAGGTAAGATAATTTTGCTCTTCCTTGCATCACTCTGGATCATGACAATTTCAGCTCGTGCTGGCGTTTCCGGGGTCAATATTAGTAAAATTCATGCTGCCTATTCGCTTGGGGCATCAAAGCAACAAATCATGAGACTAGTAATTGTCCCTAACAGTTTGCCTGAAATTTTTACTGGTGCACGCGTATCAATGGGCGTTTGCTGGGGCACCGTTGTCGCTGCAGAGCTTGTTGCAGCACAAAAGGGCGCAGGGATGATGATAATTAATGCTTCAAAATTCCAAATGACTGATCTGGTTATCATGGGCATAGTTCTGATTGGTGTAATAGGATATGCGATTGACATCTTGATGCGTCTTGCGGAAAATTATCTGGTACCCTGGAAAGGCAAATAAATATATAATTCTAATTTTTTTTCATTCTCGTAAGTATGTCTAAAGAATTACCTAAAAAAGCACAAGTCGTAATTATCGGTGGCGGTGTTGTTGGTTGTTCTGTTGCATATCATCTCGCTAAGCTTGGCTATACTGATGTTATCCTATTAGAACGTAAAAAGCTTACCTCGGGCACTACGTGGCATGCGGCAGGTCTTGTCGGACAAATGCGTCCATCTTTAAACTTAACTCAAATGGTTAAGTATTCTGGAAATCTTTATGAGACTTTGGAGGCTGAAACTGGAATGTCTACTGGATACCGAAGAACAGGCTCTGTGAGTCTTGCAACTAACCATGAAAGACTTGCTGAATTCAAACGTAACGCCTCACTTGCTAAAGTGCATGGGGTAGATGTCCAGATTTTGACTCCATCAGAACTTAGTAATAAAGTTGATCTTTTCAATCTAGAAGACATTGTAGGTGGAGCGTGGATACCAAAAGATGGTAAAGGAGATCCTGCAAATATCGCTATGGCACTCGCAAAAGGCGCAAGAAATAATGGCGTTAATATTTTTGAAGATGTCAAGGTGACCGGAATCCATAAAGAAGATGGAAAAGTCAGAGGCGTTAAAACTGAGTTAGGCGATATACAATCCAGTGTTATTGTAAATTGTGGCGGAATGTGGGCAAGAGAGATCGGCAAAATGGCCGGTGTCTCGGTTCCACTACATGCATGTGAACACTTTTATTTTCTTACCTCACCTGTACCAAATTTAGGAGATATGCCTGTCGTTCGTGTTCCCGATGAATCTGCATACTATAAAGAGGATGCTGGAAAAATATTAGTAGGCTTATTCGAACCAAACGCAAAACCATGGGCACAAAACGGAATACCTGAGGACTTTAGTTTTGATCAAATACCCGATGATCTTGAACATTGTATGCCTTATCTAGAGCTCGCAATGAAGCGAGTACCGATTATGGAAAATTTGGGCATAGAAACATTATTTAATGGACCAGAAAGCTTTACTCCTGATGATAATTTTCAAATTGGTGAATCGCCTGAATTGAGAAACTTTTATGTTGCAGCAGGTTTTAATTCTATTGGTATTCAAGCTGCTGGTGGTGCAGGAAAATATTTAGCCGAATGGATTAGCGGTGGTGAACCTCCTTGCGACCTTTGGGAGGTTGATATAAGAAGAAACGAGCCATTTCAAAACAATAAAACTTACCTAGCAAACAGAGTTACTGAGACGCTTGGCTATCTGTACGAAAATCATTTCCCATATCACCAATATAGCACCGCTAGAGAGCTTCGTCGAACGCCACTTTATCAATTCTTCAAAGATCGTGGCGCCTGTTTTGGCGAGGTTGCTGGGTGGGAAAGAGCCAACTGGTTTGTACCGAAACACTTAATTGGTAAAGTACACGCTGAATATTTGTATTCATGGGGGAAACAGAATTGGTTCGACTTTCATAAACTAGAACATCAAGCTATCAGAGAGGCTGTCGGTATGTATGAAATGTCATCTTACTCAAAGATTAGAGTCAAAGGTTCTGATGCAATGGATTATTTGCAATTTATTTGCTCAAACGATGTCGATGTTAAAACTGGAAGAATTATCTATACACAATGGTTGAATGAGAAAGGCGGTATCGAGGCTGACGTCACAATTACACGCCTAGATGCTGATGACTATCTTGTTGTAAGTGGCACACTATGTGCCAACCGTGATATGAATTGGCTAAAAAGGAACATGCCTAATGATGCGCACTGCTCATTATTTAACTCTACAAGCGCAGAAGGCTGTATAGCAATTATGGGTCCCAATTCAAGGGAACTTTTGCAATCGTTAACGGATACCGATTTGAGCAATGAAAATCTTCCTTTTGCAAGTGTCTGTGATCTAGAAATTGGCATGGCTACGGTTAGAGCACACCGTATCACCTATGTCGGCGAGTTGGGCTGGGAGTTATATTTTCCGATTGAATTTTCTAACTATATTGCTGAACTAATTGAATTAACTGGAAAGCAATTCTCTTTGAAGCTTTGCGGCATGCATTCAGTAGATAGTTGCCGTATTGAAAAGGCCTACAGGCATTTTGGCCACGACATTACTGATGAAGATCACGTGCTCGATGCGGGCCTTGGATTCGTCGTTAAACTGGACAAAAATCCTTCTAAATATGGAACATTTATTGGTTATGATGCTGTAAAGAAAAGACAATCTTCGGGTTGTAAAAAGAGAGTAATGCAATTCCTATTAACTAACCCAGATGTTATGCTCTATCATAACGAACCTATTCTAAAAAATGGCGAGATAATCGGCTACTTAAGTAGTGGAGCATATGGACATACATTGGGCGGAGCCGTTGGTCTTGGCTATATCGACTGTCTTTCCAATGAAACTGAAGAAGATATATTGAATGCTGAATACACTATAGAAGTTGAAGGAGTGATTGAAAAAGCTAGTGTTTCTTTGAAGCCAATGTATGACCCTTTAAACAAAAAAATTAGAAACTAAATTATCATTTTTTTTATCTGCTTAATAATTATATCCATGCCGATATTGATCTTATTAGTGTCTATTGCAGAATAACCAAGATGTATATAATTCTTTGGACAGTTTTCATCAATAAATGACGCATCACCGGGTCTTAGGACCACGCCTTTTTCGAGTATTTTGTTACAAAGTATTGCGCTGTTAACAGATTCAGGTATTTTTATCCAAAATGTTGATCCACCAACGGTTGGTGTGCAAGACAATAAAGGCTCTTCTTTAATTTTTTTGTTAATTAATTCCCATCTCTCTCTGTTTATCCTTTGAATTTTATTAAACATATTATGATAATGACCGAGTCCAATAAACAATGCGACAGAGTTTTGGTTGTTAGCAGGAATATGCCTTAACATCAATCTTCTAAGCGCTCTAGCTTCTTTAATGAAGCTCTCTGGGGCAACCATGTAGCCTAATCGCAATCCTGGCGCAAAGGCTTTTGAAAAGCTCCCAACATAAATGACATTGTTGCGCTTATCCAGACTTTTTAATGAAGGGTTCGGTTTCTTTTGAAAGTTTATTTCGGCTTCATAATCATCTTCAATAATAACAGTATTGTTATCTTGGGCATACTTGAGTAATTGCTTCCTTCTTGCCATACTCATAGTAACGCCGGTAGGGTATTGATGGCTAGGTGTAGTGTAAATAAGGTCAAAATTTGTATTAATAGCGTCAACCACTAAACCTTCATCATCAACCGGGATAGGTTCTATATTTTCTGTTTTGAAGCTTAATAGGTTTCTGACATCAGGGTAGCCAGGATTTTCTATCCCGACAACTGTTTGCTCCTTAACTAAGAGACTCGAAAGAATGTATATCGCGTTTTGACTTCCGGATGTAACTAATATTTGGTCTTTGTTTGCCCATATACCACGTTTAGGAAGTACTTTTGATTGGATTTGTTTAATTAAAGATGGGTCATCGCTGTCTACATGATCAATGTTCCATTTTTTAATTTCAGGCACGGTCGAGGAATGCCTAACAACTTCGCGCCATTCATAAAAAGGAACAAGGGTTTGATCTAGTTGACCAACGGTAAAAGAATAAGGTAATGTTTGCCAATCTTCTGACTTCTTTATATTGGTCTTTGTGGAAGGTTTTTTCGTTATTAATCGATCAACCCATTCTGGTGAATTTGAGTCTAAAAAGTTATTTTTTTTGGTTTTTGAATAGTTGTTATATAGCTTTTTATTGACAAAATAACCTCGCCTTTCTTTAGCAGTAATATAGCCATCAAACTCTAGTTCTTTATAGGCAGCAATAATGGTGTTTCTTGCCACATTCAATTCTTTTGACAAGACTCTTGATGATGGCAGGAATTCATCTGGTCTAATTAAACCATCAGTAATTGCATTAATCAGTTGCTGCCGAATTTGCAACTGAAGTGTTCGAGGTTTATCATGCCTCAACAAAAAAAACTGATTCCACATATTATTCATAATTCTGGCATATTAATTTTCAGTTTACTGGTTCTATAAAATCAGTTTAAAAAACACAGTTATATCCTACAATTCTAGCTAATAACAATAAATCGCGAGGGCGTTATGTCTGAGAACACAATTATACAAAATGATAAAGAGCATGTTTGGCATCATTTGACACAACATAAAGTTTTCGAATCTAGTGATCCTCTCGTACTTTCAAAAGGAAAAGGAATGTATGTCACTGATACCAAAGGTGATGAATATCTTGATGCAACCTCTGGCGGGGTATGGACAGTTAATCTTGGATTTGGCAGGGACGACATGGTAGATGCTGTAAGTAATCAGCTATCAAAAATTCCTTACTTTGCTGGTGTTATTGGTAATGAGCCAGCTGCACAATATGCACAAGAATTGACTTCAATTATGCCTGGTTTAGATCGTGTTTATTATTCAAATTCAGGATCTGAAGCGAATGAAAAAGGCTACAAAATAGTACGTCAACTTGCTCATTTCCATAACAATGGGAAAAAACATAAAATTATTTATCGTGACCGTGATTATCATGGCACTACCATTGGAGCTATGAGCTCTTCTGGACAGATTCAAAGGACAAAACAATACGGTCCATTTGCGCCAGGATTTATCGAAATGCCTAATTGCTGTTGCTATCGTTGCCCATTTAACAAAAAGTATGGTGAATGCAATATCGAATGTGCACATGTTCTAGAAGATATTATAAAAAAAGAAAATCCTGATACTGTTGGCTCTGTGATTCTTGAATCTATAACGGCTGGAGGTGGAGTTATACCTCCGGTACCAGAATATTTCCCAATTATCGAATCTATCTGCAGGAAATATAATGTCTTGCTTCATATTGACGAAGTAGTTTGTGGGCTTGGAAGGACAGGGAAATGGTTTGGTTATCAAAATTATGATTTGCAACCCGACATTGTAACTACAGCCAAAGGTTTGGCGGCCGGTTATGCAGCTATATCTGTTACGGTTACCACTGAAAAGGTTTTTGAGATGTTTAAAGAAGAACCAACCAACCCTGACAGTTATTTCAGAGACATATCTACATTCGGTGGATGTACCGCAGGTCCCGCTGCCGCTCTGGCAACTTTTAATATTATCAAAAAAGAGAATCTGCTTGAAAACGTCAATACTGTTGGTGCTTATTTAAAAGATAGATTACACGAACTTGAAGAAAAACATCAAATCATCGGTGAGGTTCGTGGTAAAGGGCTGTTTTGTGGCTTAGAACTCGTTAAGGATAGACAAACTAAAGAGCCTGTTGACGAAAAAATTCCAATGGCGATTGTCACTCATTGCTTAAAAAATAAAGTGATGATTGGAAGAACTAATAGGTGTTTTGAGTCCAACAATAATGTACTAATGTTTAGTCCAGCATTCATATGTACTAAAAATGAAGTTGATATTATTATTGATGCAGTTGATATTGCTATTGATGAAATTGTATAGTTTTTAATTGTAGATTAAGGGAGTATTTAACATGATAATTGGAGTACCTAAAGAAATCAAAAACCATGAATACAGGGTCGGATTAACACCAAGAAGTGTCAAAGAGTGTGTTAACAATGGACATAAAGTATTGGTTCAGACAAATGCCGGTGTAGGCATAGGTGCAAGCGATGATGAATATAGTGCTTGTGGAGCTGAAATCATTTCTACAGCAGAAGAGATTTTTGAAGCCGTTGAAATGATAGTCAAAGTCAAAGAGCCTCAAGCTAATGAAATTGCCATGCTTAGAGAAGGACAAATCCTTTATACCTACCTTCATCTCGCTCCCGACCCAGAACAAACGAAAGGTCTAGTTGAAAGTGGCGCTATATGTATTGCCTATGAAACAGTTACCTCTTCACGGGGTGGCTTACCACTATTGGCACCAATGTCTAAAGTGGCCGGACGAATGGCGGTACAAGCTGGTGCGCACTTCTTAGAGCATCCCAATGGCGGTATGGGTGCGCTACTTGGTGGTGTTCCAGGTGTCGATCCATTGAAAGTCGTTATTTTAGGTGGCGGAGTTGTCGGAGCTCATTCTGCTCATATGGCTGTAGGAATGGGGGCAGATGTTTGGGTGCTAGACAATAACCCTGACACTTTGGAAAAACATTGGCAGCAATTCGGACGCAGCACAAATACCGTTTTTTCAACCCTAAGCTCTGTCGAGGAGCATGTACTGGAAGCTGACCTAGTGATAGGCGGCGTGCTGATTCCTGGAGCGGAAGCGCCAAAGCTTGTGACTAGAGAGATGATTAAAGCAATGAAGTCAGGTTCGGTAGTTGTCGATGTAGCAATCGATCAAGGTGGTTGTTTCGAAACTTCGAAAGCAACAACTCATGCAGAGCCAACTTACATAGTCGACGATGTTGTTCATTACTGTGTCGCGAATATGCCAGGTGGAGTGCCGAAAACCTCAACCTATGCTCTTAACAATGTGACGCTTCCTTTTGCACTTGATATTGCAAATAAGGGGGTTACTCAGGCGCTTTTGAATGATGAACATCTGAGGGCAGGTTTAAACGTACATTCTGGCAAGATCACATGCTTTGAAGTAGCGCAGGATCTAGGTTACGAGTATGTTTCTGCTTTGGATGTTTTGAATAATTAATTATTAATAGGAGAAAATAATGACAAGAATGACCGCAAGCGAGGCATTTGTTGAAACAATGGCGGCAAATGGTGTCGAAGATATATTTGGAATTATGGGCTCAGCATTTATGGACGCCATGGATATTTTTGAACCTGCTGGAATTCGCTTAATTCCCGTTGTCCATGAACAAGGTGCAGCACATATGGCAGATGGTTACTCACGGGTAAGTGGAAGACATGGAGTCTGTATCGGACAAAATGGCCCTGGAATTTCTAATTGTGTCACTGCTATTGCGGCTGCTTACTGGGCACATAGTCCGGTAGTCATTATTACTCCTGAAGCTGGCACTGCTGGTATTGGTCTTGGAGGATTTCAAGAGACAAATCAGCTACCAATGTTTCAAGAATTTACAAAATACCAAGGCCATGTGGTCAACCCAATGAGGATGGCAGAATTCACTGGACGCTGCTTCGATAGAGCTATGAGCGAAATGGCACCAGCACAACTAAACATTCCTCGAGATTATTTTTACGCGGACGGTGAATTTACTATTCCAGAGCCACGACGAATTGATCGCGGAACTGGTGGCGAGGAAACTTTAAATGAAGCTGCAGATTTGATTGCCAAAGCTAAATTCCCAGTTATTGTTTCTGGTGGCGGTGTTGTTATGGCAGATGCTGTCGATGAATGTAAGGCTTTAGCAGAACGTTTAGGTGCCCCCGTAGTAAATAGTTATCTCCATAACGACTCATTTCCTGCCAGTCACGAATTATGGTGTGGTCCATTAGGTTATCAAGGCTCCAAGGCGGCAATGAAGCTAATCTCACAGGCAGATGTAGTTATAGCTCTTGGCACGCGTCTAGGACCATTTGGCACGCTGCCTCAACATGATATGGACTATTGGCCAAAGGAAGCCAAAATAATCCAAATAGATGCTGATCATAAAATGCTGGGCTTAGTTAAGCCTATTACGATAGGTATATGTGGAGATGCAAAAGATGTCGCTGAATCACTGACTACTAAACTGTCAAATGCGAGCTTAGTTTGTGATTCATCTAAAACTGAAAGAGCTAAAAAGATTGCCGCAGAAAAATCAGATTGGGAAAAGGAACTTGATGAATGGATTCATGAGACTGATCCATATAGCATGGATATGATTAATGATGCTGAAGAAGGTTGGCTGCATCCACGACAAGTGCTCAGAGAGTTAGAAAAGGCAATGCCGGAAGATGTAATGGTTTCAACCGATATTGGCAACATTAACTCTGTAGCAAATAGCTATTTACGTTTTGAAAAGCCACGTAGCTTCTTTGCTGCAATGAGTTGGGGCAATTGTGGCTATGCTTTCCCTACAATAATTGGAGCCAAGGCGGCAGCACCTGAAAGGCCAGCAATCTCTTATGCAGGAGATGGTGCATGGGCTATGAGCATGGTAGAGACGATGACTTGCGTTCGTCACGATATTCCGGTGACCGCTGTTGTTTTCCATAACTGCCATTGGGGAGCTGAAAAAAAGAATCAAGTTGACTTTTATGACAGACGATTTGTCGCTGCTGAGCTTACTAATCAAGATTTTGTAAAGATTGCTAACTCTATGGGCGCAGAAGGTATAAAGGTAGACAAACTGGAGGATGTTGGTCCTGCACTTAAGAAAGCTATTGATATGCAGATGAATGATAAAAAAACCACTATCATTGAAATTATGTGTACAAGAGAGTTAGGTGACCCCTTCAGAAAGGACGCATTAAGTAAACCTGTACGATTTTTAGACAAATACAAGGATTACGGTTACAACCCTCTACACAGATAAAAAACAAGCGAACTAATCACCTATGGACAGGTTTGC
>Ga0208524_1001298_pt1 | contig 11903 bp, 8 predicted proteins | sample ETNtaG_28_FD_185779 | JGI IMG/M metagenome (GOLD analysis project Ga0208524, IMG submission 185779) | Marine microbial and viral communities from oxygen minimum zone, Eastern Pacific Ocean - ETNP201406SV61 (SPAdes) (version 2) | ecosystem: Environmental > Aquatic > Marine > Oceanic ... | reverse complement strand
AGACGGCAACCTGTTTGCCCGCTTCTACTGCCAAAAAAGCTGCACGCATTGCAATCTCTGTTTTGCCAAAACCAACATCTCCGCAAACTAATCGGTCCATTGGCTTTTCGGATTGCATGTCAGAGAGTACTGACTCCATAGTCTTGATTTGGTCGGGCGTCTCTTCAAAAGCAAAACTTGCCACAAAAGAGCTATAGGCATCAGTTGGTTCTGGGTAGGCAAAGCCTTTTTGCGACTCTCTTTTGGCATATATCTCTAATAATTCTGCGGCGACATCGTAGAGCGCTTCAGCGGCTCTCTTTTTTGCTTTCGACCATTGTTGACTTCCAAGTTTGTGAAGTGGTGCATTTGCAGCATTCGCGCCAGAGTATCTTGAGATTAAATTAAGAGAGGTAATTGGTACCATTAATTTAGCTCCATTGGCGTACTGTAAAGATAAAAAATCTTGTTGGTTTTCATCGTAGCTACGTGTTTCAAGTCCTAGGTAACGACCTACACCGTAAAATTCATGCACGATCGGGTCACCTAATTGGATTTCGATAAGATTTTTTATGGCCTCATCGAAGTCTTTATGCTTAGCTCGTCTACGCCTTTTTTGTTTCACAATGTCTGAGCCAAACAGGTTATTCTCGGTAATGATTGCTATTTCATTGCAAATCATTCCTTCACTAAGGCTGGCATTGGTGATGCAGAGTTTTTCATCTTGCTCTAGAAAATCTATCCAATCAATGCTATTGGTGACTTTAATTTGGTTACTTGATAGAAGATCAGTTAGTACCTCTTGTCTTCCTTGAGAGTCGCAAATTATCAATATTCTGCCGGTAAAATAATTAATAAAATTAATCAGCTTTTTAAGCGGATTTTTTGTTTGAGGTTCAATCTTAAGAGGTGGAAGAAGTTTTACTGCAAAATTCAATGCCCCTTTTTGGTTAGATTTTAATGACTGGATTTGTATCGTTTGTTTCTTATTTACTTTACTAAAAAAGTCTTCACTACTAAAAAATACTTTATTGACAGGAAGGGGCGCCCTCTCTAATGAACGCTTTGCATGTGTAAAACGTTCTTTGATTTCATTACTTTGTTCTAATGCAATTGACTTAAGGCCTTTTTGAAAGGCAAGTATTGTGTTTTTCGGTAGATAATCAAACAGTGTATCCGTCTTATTAAAAAACAAAGGCAAATAGAACTCAATGCCACCCGGAAGTCTTCCTTCTACGATCTCGCTATATATAAATCCATCAGTATTGCCAAATACTTTTTCATAATTTACTTTAAACAGAGAAATACTTTCCTCGTCTGAAGAGAATTCTCGAGCTGGCAATAGATTAATCATTTCAATTGAATCGATAGATCTCTGCGTTGAAGGATTAAAAGTACGAATTGAGTCAATTTCATTATCAAATAGATCAATCCGAAACGGAGTTTTTGAACCCATTGGATAAATATCAATTAAAGCACCTTTGACATTAAATTCACCCTGCTCCATTACTCTAGAAGCTCTTCGATAGCCTATTCTTAAGAGTTTATTGGCAAATGTTTCTATGACAAGGTTACTGCCAACTTCTATGTTGAAGCTGTATTTAGCTATATAGTTTTTTGGGCAAAGTCTTTGCGTTAAGGACTCAAGTGAAGTAATAACAATTCCTTTTTCAAGTGTTTCGAGTTGCGAGAGAGTTTTAAGTCTTGAGGAAATAATGTCAGGGTGAGGCGAAAAATGATCAAAAGCTAAAACTTCCCAGTTAGGAAAGCTTAATATTGTTAAATCGTGGTTATAAAAATTAAGCGCTTGTAAGATTTCTGTACTCTGGCTTATATCTCTGGCAATATAGAGTACAACTTGCTTGTGAGTCTTTGCAAACTCTATCAGTGAAAGCGCTTCTGAACTGCCATATAGTGAACCCCAATAATATGTCAATCCTGAGGCAAAAGCTTTTCGGTCTTCAGGATAGATTGTGTTCATAAAATATGAACATTTTCCTTTGCAAGCATATCAACAAGTTTAATTGTCGGAAGCCCGATTAGGCTATTTGGGTCATCACCTTTCATACAACTAAACAATTCAACACCAAGCCCTTCAGATTTGAAACTGCCAGCACAATTAAGGACATTTTCTTTTTCAAGATAAGAGCGAATTTGGTTGTCGCTAAGAGTCTTAAAAAATACCTGAAAAAATTCAACGTGATTTTGAAGATTATTTGTTTTAGTATTAAGAAGGACAATACTTGTCAGGAAGGTTACCGTTCTTCCGGAGCTTTGCTTTAGTTGTTTAAAAGCATTTTCATGTGTGAGTGGTTTGGTCAGAATTTCATCAGCTTTGTCAGTGCCTAAGCCAAAAGTTGCAACTTGGTCAGAAGCGATAATTAGTCCTGAATGCAATTTAGCAACTTTTTTTGCTTTTGCTGCTGCTAATCGCAATACCAAATTATATGGTGTTTCACCGTCATGTCGAGCTTCATCGACATCAGGTGAAGCGGTCACAAAGGTAACCCCAAGTTTCTCTAAAATGGCTTTTCTAAAGGGCGAAGATGACGCAAGAATGAGTGACACTGGCAGATGAATAATTGTAAAATATTCCGATATTTTACTTTATTAAGGCAAAGGCTTATGCGCTTATCTATTGTCGTTGCGATGGATAGCAATCGTTTGATCGGCAAAGACAATGGGCTTCCTTGGCATCTGCCGGCAGATTTAGCTTTTTTTAAAAAGCTCACTACAGGAAATACCATTCTGATGGGTCGAAAAACTTTCGATTCAATTGGCAGACCCTTACCGAATCGGTGCAACATCATAATAACTAGAAATGCCGATATTGAAATAGCTGGCTGTGAAGTTGTAAACAGCATTGAAAAGGCCCTTTCATTGGTACAAAGTGAAACTGAAGTGATGGTGATTGGCGGGGCAAAACTATATCAACAAATTCTGCCTATCGCGGATCGTCTTTATATTACCCAGGTAGAAGGTGAATTTGATGGAGATATCTATTTCCCAAGCTATAATGAAGCTGAATGGTCTCAAATTAGTTTAGATTCAAGAGAGCCAGATGAAGATAATCAACATAAATGCCACTTCATTACTTTGGATAGAAGGCGATGAATAAAGTAGCAATATTTGTTCTTATTGCCTGTTATCTTTCGGGCTGTATTATGACAAAAGTCATAACAGTGCCTATGAGAGTTACCGGATCAGTCATTTCGGTAGTGCCGGTTATTGGTGACGGGGTAGAGAATGTGATAGGACAAAGCGCTGATTTTATCGATGCAATACCCTTCTAACTAGCTTGCAATAAATTGTTATTTTGAGCTTCCAACACAGCTTTGAGCGCTTTTGGCATAACCTTGACAAAGTTAGCTAGTTCCTTATTCCAGTTATCAAGAATTTCATGGGCAACAATAGAGCCAGTTAGTTGAGCATGATTTGTTATTAGTTTGAATAATTCTTTTTGGGAGTTATCGTCCATCGGATCAAAATCAATCATTGTTTGGTTGGCTCTACTCTGAAGAGTCAAGTTAGGATTATATACAAAGGCAATACCGCCACTCATTCCAGCTCCAAAGTTACGGCCAACTTCACCCAGTATTACTGCGCGACCACCCGTCATATATTCACACCCATGATCGCCAACACCTTCGACAACTGCAATGGCTCCAGAGTTTCTAACACAGAAGCGTTCAGCAACGCAACCTGACAGATACATCTCGCCCCCTGTCGCGCCATATCCACAAACGTTGCCGGCGATAATTTCGTTTTGTGGAATAAAGGTTGAATTTTTTGGAGGGTAGATAATCACACGTCCACCAGAGAGTCCTTTGCCCACATAGTCGTTAGCGTCACCTTCAACTTCAAGAGTGATGCCCTTGGCAAGGAAAGCGCCAAAAGACTGACCAGCAGAGCCTTTAAAGTTAATATGAATTGAGTCTTCAGGCAATTTATTGCTACCAATTGTTTTCACTACATGTGATGAAAGCATTGCGCCAACTGCTCGGTCAGTGTTTGAAATGGATGAGTCAATTATTAATTTCCCGCCAAGCTCAATAACATTTCGAGCTTGACTAATTAGATCGTTATCAAGTTGCTGGTCAAGCTGATGGTCCTGAGGAATGTTTTGGTAGGTCACCGTATCAGGATTCGGTTTCTGAGCAATAGTCAATAAGGCACTCAAATCAATGGAATCTTTTTTCCAGTGTTTGATTGCTTTATCCATCTCTAGCATGTCAACCCTGCCAATCATTTCATTCATTGTTTTAAAGCCGAGTTGAGCCATAATTAGGCGTAACTCTTCTGACACCATAAAAAGATAGTTGACTAAATATTCAGGTTTACCTGTAAATTTTTTTCTAAGTTCTTTGTCTTGCGTTGCAATACCAACGGGACAGGTATTAAGGTGGCATTTGCGCATCATAATGCATCCAAGTGTGATGAGTGGCGCAGTAGAGAAGCCAAATTCTTCAGCACCAAGCAGGGCAGCAATAGCCACATCTCGACCAGTTTTTAATTGACCATCTGTCTGAATAACAACGCGCGAACGAAGATCATTCATAACAAGGGTTTGATGAGTTTCAGCTACGCCTAACTCCCAAGGCAGACCAGCGTGCTTGATAGAAGTAAGCGGTGAAGCACCAGTTCCACCATCATGACCAGCAATAACAATGTGGTCTGATTTGGCTTTAGTTACACCAGCCGCGATAGTCCCGACACCAACTTCTGAAACCAGCTTTACGCTGATTCTTGCTTTAGGATTTGAGCGTTTGAGGTCAAAAATCAGTTGCGATAAATCTTCAATAGAATAAATGTCATGATGTGGTGGAGGGCTAATTAGGCCAACTCCAGCAGTGGAGTGACGTGTTTTGGCGATACCTTCATCAACCTTCGAACCAGGTAATTCGCCACCTTCACCAGGCTTTGCTCCTTGCGAAACTTTGATTTGGAGTTCATCAGCATTATTGAGGTAATCGATCGTAACACCAAAACGCCCTGATGCGACTTGCTTAATTGCAGACCGTCTTGAATCGCCGTTATCATCAGGCGTCCAACGTTCAGAATCCTCACCACCTTCACCAGTATTTGACTTGCCACCTAAACGGTTCATGGCAATTGCGAGAGATTCATGAGATTCGGCAGAAATTGAACCGAAACTCATTGCTCCCGTGGCAAAACGTTTTACAATTTCTTGAGCGTCTTCTACTTCGTCTAGTGTAATTGAGTTGCTTTTTTTAAAAGACATAAGGCCGCGTAGAGTACAGTTTCTAGTGCCTTCTTCATTGGATTTTTTAGCAAATTGCCAATAAGCATCTTTATCGTTATTTTTAGCAGCTTGCTGTAGACTTGAAATTGTTTGCGGCTCCCACATGTGTTTCTCGCCGCCACTTCTCCAGTGATATTGGCCAAAGTTTTCTAGTGAATCGTTGTTGTATGCTTCATTGTGCCTAGTTTCTATTTCTTGTTGCAGAACTTCGAAACTAACCCCACATATTCGGCTTGCGGTTTCAAAGAAGCACTTCTCCATAACTTCTGGAGCCAACCCAACAGCCTCAAAAATTTGTGCACCTTTGTAAGAGGCAAGTGTAGAAATACCCATCTTTGCCATAACTTTTAACATGCCTTTGGAAACGCCTTTTCGGTATGCTGCTACAACAGCTTCGTCATCTTCAAAGTCAATTAGATTATCTCTTCTGGCTTGCCAAAGTGACTCGAATGCAAGGTAAGGGTTTACGGCGTCAGCTCCATAACCAGTCAACAGACAAAAGTGGTGGACTTCTCTTGCCTCACCTGTTTCAAGAATAATCCCAACCTGGGTTCTTTCATGCTTCTTGATTAAGTGCCTGTGAAGTGCAGAAGATGCCAACAGAGCACTAATTGCAATATGTTTTTCATTGGTATTTCTGTCGGAGAGTATCACTAAGCTGTGGCCATCTTTAATAGCTTTTGAACCTTGAAGGCAAATATCATCAAGCATCTCTTTGAGGCTTTTGTTGGAATTAATATCATAGGTGATGTCAATCGTTTCAGCAGTCCATCCACGGTAATTGCAATTTTTTAAGGCTGTTGCTTCTTCATTGGTAAGAATAGGATGATCAATTATTAAGCGGTGGGCATTTTCGGCTTTATTTTTCAATAAGTTACCCTCGGGGCCAATCGAACATTTTAATGACATGACGACTTCTTCACGAATTGAGTCAATTGCAGGGTTTGTTACTTGGGCAAATAATTGTTTGAAGTAGTCATAAATGATACGAGACTGATTTGAAAGGCAGGCCAATGCAGAGTCGTTACCCATAGATCCAACCGGGTCTCTTAGCTCTTTGACTAAAGGTATGAGCATAAATTGAAGTGTTTCAGTGCTATAGCCAAATGATTTCAGTCTTCGCAAGAGTGTTTCTGGGTAGAATCCGTGAGCTTCTTCATTACTGTTTAGCTCTGATAAATGTATTCGCTGGTCATTAAGCCAGTCTTGGTAGGGATTAATGGAAGAGAAATTTTTCTTGATTGTTTCGTCATCAATCATTCCGCCTTTATCGAAATCAACTAAAAACATTTTCCCTGGCCTTAATCTACCCTTGGATTTTATATTGTCTGCTTCGACATCGACAACACCAACCTCTGAAGCCATAATGACACGCTCATCATGGGTTATATAGTATCGTGATGGCCTTAGTCCATTTCTATCAAGCACTGCGCCAATATAGCGGCCATCAGTAAATGCAATTGAAGCGGGCCCATCCCACGGTTCCATTACGTTCGAGAAATATTCATAGAATGCTTTCTTCTCATCACTCATTTCATTGTCGTTTTGCCAAGCTTCTGGAATCATCATCAAGATTGCCTCTTGTAATGACCTTCCATTCATTAATAAGAACTCGAGGACATTGTCAAAGCTGCCTGAGTCAGACACTTCTGTTTCAATAACGGGTAGAGCTTTTTCGAGCTTGTCGCCTAAATATTCACTCTCTAGGACACCTTCACGTGCCCTCATCCAGTTATAGTTTCCTTGGCGTGTGTTGATTTCACCATTATGTGACATAAAACGGCATGGCTGCGCTCTATCCCAAGATGGAAATGTATTTGTTGAAAAGCGTGAATGGACCATAGCTAAATAGGACTCGTAATCAGGATCATCAAGGTCAGGGTAAAAGTCCAAGATTTGTGAGCCCATTAACATACCTTTATAGATAATAACTCTTGTTGACAGACTGCAGACATAAAAACTAAGTGCTTCAGAAAGAGACTCGTCTGTACGAATAATATTTGAAACAGATTTTCTTATAATAAAGAGTATGCGCTCAAAAGCATCAACTTCTATCCCTGTTTCAGAACCTACAACAAGTTGCTTGATGATAGGTTGGGACGCTCTTGCAGTGTTTCCAACGTCAGCTTTATCTGCATCAACTGGTACGTCTCTCCAACCGATCAGTTTTTGTCCTTCATCGTTAATAGCCTTTTCAAATATCTTAATGCAGTAATCTCTTTGAGTTTTATTTTGAGGGAGAAAAACATTACCAACACCGTAGCCGCCAGCCTCAACGTCAACACCAAAAAGAGTCTTTATATGTTTAATGAAAAAACTGTGCGGAATATTGGTTAATATTCCTGCTCCATCTCCAGTATTTTCTTCACAACCACAACCTCCACGATGGTCCATACGCTTAAGCATCTCTAATGCGTCTTTAGTTATTTGGTGAGAAGATTGTTTTTTGAAGTGTGCGATAAAACCAACGCCACAGTTCTCCTTTTCATTATTTGGATGATAAAGGCCATGCGGTTTAGGCAAATGTAATTGCTTCTCTTTCATAAATAGGAATGCTGGTAATAATCAAAACAAGGTTGCTAATTATAACGTAAATCATGCCGCACTTCAGTAACAAATAAACCCAATTATGTTGTTGTATCAGGCACATTCGGGTAGAATATTTATATTTTTTCACACCATGTTAGCAATAATTTCACCCTCAAAAACCCAAGACTTTTCTTCTTGTCATGTTAAAACTTTTTCTAAAGCAAGGCAATTAACCCAAACGCAGGAATTGGTTGATATATTAAAAGATAAAACACAGGCTCAAATTTCGAAACTTATGACACTCAGTGACAAGTTGTCGAAGTTAAATTTTGATCGATTTCAAGCATTTAAGACTCCCTTTTCATTAGATAATGCCAAGCAAGCTTTACTTGCCTTTAAGGGTGACGTCTATAATGGTATTAATGTGCCATCGCTATCACTTGAAGATCTTGATTTTGCGCAAAATAATTTACGGATGATTTCAGGTTTATATGGCGTTCTTAGACCATTAGATCTGATTCAACCTTATAGATTAGAAATGGGTACAAAACTTGGCAGTAATAACGGTAATAATCTTTATGACTTTTGGGGGAGCAAAATTAGTGAAGTGTTAGATGAAGATGAGAAAGATATAATCATTAATCTTGCTTCTAATGAATACTATAAATCGATTGATAAAAAAATTCTCAAAGCACAGATACTTGATATCGTTTTTAAAGAAAAGAAAAATGACACTTATAAAGTCATTGGTATTTATGCTAAGCGAGCTCGAGGATTAATGGTTAATTACATAATAAGAAACCGTATAACAAATCCAAGTGCACTCAAAGACTTTTCAGATGAGGGCTACAAGTATGATGATATGCAATCGAGAGTTTCCTCATGGGTGTTTACTCGAAATTAAGAATTCAACTAATTTAATTCTACACAGACCAATTAGCTGGTTGAAAAATTGTTTAAAGTCCTTAAGTAGATAATGTAACTAGGAGTGGTGAAGATTAATACAGAATCCTGAAAAAATGATTAAAGTATATGAATCAAATTATTGCCCATATTGTATTAGGGCAAAAGATTATTTAGATTTGCTTGGTATTGAGTATGAATCAGTAAATATTCAAAAAGATGCTGAAGCAAGAGATTTCTTTATTCAGGGTGGGTATAGAACCGTTCCTCAAATGTTTGTTAATGATAAGCTGCTATGCAAAGATGGTTCGGACGGTCTTGTGAGGATGACAAAAGAGGAAATACAGAACAAAATGTTAGAATTGTCAAAAACCTAATTTAGATTTGACTAATACCTGCAATTCCCTGAGCCTTAATATTAAGTGCTTTATAAAGCGAGTCTTTAGTCATTCCTCCAAGTAAATAGATCGGCAAGTTACTTTTATCAATAATATGTTCGGCCATTTCCCAACCAAGAATTATTGCATTGGGGTGACTCGGAGTTTTCTCTATTGGCGCTAAAGTTAAATAGTCAGTTAATATTGTTTCAGCAAGTTTTGCCTCCTCTATGTTATGCACAGAAGCTCCAAGAAGTTTATTTTGACTGCAAGGCCTATCTTCAATAGTCAGCAGCTCATCGCTTGTTAGATGCCAACCATCACATGGCTCCATAAAGGTTTTGTTTGGCACATTAAGGATGAACTGAGAATCATATGATTGACAAAGGCGATATATTTTTTCAATATAAGAGGATTCAATGATTTTTTTACTGCGTAATTGTAAAATTTTTATTCCAGCTTTTAAATGGTTTTGACATATTCTCAATAATAATTCTAGGTCATTTTCATCTGGAGTAATCCAGTAATACTCAGGCAAACAGATTCTATTGATAATAATTCTCATTGTTGGTAACAATTTATAGTTACTTAAATTCTGCAGATTGCACCAACGGACATCTTGCCCCTCTTTACCAGTCACATTGCCTTTATAGTTTTCTACACCGTAGATAGACAAATTTACGGTTTTATTTTTGTAATGATGAGTCATTACGTGTTTGAGGTTTATTCTTAGAGTGTCTATGCCAAGTTCTTCCTGCAGTTCTCTTGCAAGAGCATCTTCCTCATCCTCTCCTTTTTCAATTTTCCCACCAGGAAGTTCCCAATAATCCGGCATAAATTGATTTTTCCGTCTTTTGGTGATAAGTATTTGGGTGTTATTCTTAGAAAAAAGAATGCCGACAACTACTTTTATAGTTTTAACTGCCGGCATATTTATTTTCAATGATATTAAACACGTGTTATTTCTATTGACACCTACTTGAGATGTGCGAGGTAAAATACGTATTTTACTTTTTTAGTTTGCTGATTGGGACTTCTCGATAAAATTCAATTACTGATGCCTGTTAAGGGCGTACTTAGTCATAACCTTATGGGGATTGAAAGAGAAAGTTTGCGTGTCGATCAAGGGGGTAATATCTCCCAAGAATTACACCCACAAGCTTATGGTTCTCCGTTAACTAACCCTGTAATTACAACGGATTTTAGTGAAGCATTGATTGAGTTGGTGACAAAACCCGTCAATGGGGCTGAAAAAGCATTGATTGAGTTGGGGAAAATTCAACATTTTGTGAATTATCACTTGCCTGCGAATGAACGTTTCTGGCCTGCAAGTATGCCCTGTATATTGCGCGGACATACCAATATTCCTATTGCCCAATATGGCTCTTCAAATCTAGGCAAGATGAAGAATGTTTATCGTCGCGGTCTTGCCTATCGTTATGGCAGCGTTATGCAGACAATAGCTGGCATTCATTTTAATTACTCATTTTCAGATGATTTTTGGCAAACATATCACGGCCTAATATCACCAGATCTTTCTCTTAGATGCTTTATTGATAATCACTATATGGGGCTTACAAGAAACGCATTGAGATATGGTTGGCTACTTCCGTATTTATTTGGTGCTTCAGCATCAGTCTGTAAATCCTTTATGCAGGATTATCATGAACATAATTTACAAGAGTTTGATGATAATACACTGTACTTACCCTATGCAACATCTTTAAGGATGGGTGATATTGGTTATCAAAATCATCAAGAAAATGAAAAAGGCGTTAAAGCAAATTACAACAGTTTATATCACTACGTCCATAGTTTGCGAGCTGCGATGCAGACAAGTTGCGAGGATTGTGAACGGATAGGTATAAAGCAAGATGGAGAATACCGCCAACTCAATACCAACATACTGCAAATTGCTAATGAGTATTATTCAACGGTCCGTCCTAAGCCTTTGTTGCACGGAATGGATAGACCATTGAAGGCACTGAAAAATAATGGTGTTGGTTATATTGAAATTAGATCACTGGATGTAAGTCCTCTTTCCCCACTTGGTATTGATAAATCTCAGATACATTTTTTAGAAGTATTTATGTTATTTTGTTTGCTGCAAGAATCAATAACTATATCTTCATCAGAACAACTCGAAATTGATAGCAATGATAAGTTGGTTGCACACAAAGGTAGGCAGCCTGGTTTAAAGCTCAGTTCTAATGGAAGACAGATAAATCTTCAGGATTGGGGGCAAGAGATTTTGCAGCAGATCAAGGAGTGTGCAAAACTACTAAGCAATAAACATCAGGAGTCGGTTGATGAGATATCTGCTCGTATAAATAATCCTGACTTGACGCCATCGGCAGTAATGCTTGAAAAAATGAAACAAGAAGAGATCGGCTTTTTTGAATATGTTGATCAATTTAGTCGTCAATATAAAGATTTATATCAAGGTAAGACAGTCAGCAAAGACTATTTTTCTGAACTGGATAAATTGGCTTTATCTTCTAATAAAAAGCAACTAGAAATTGAGGCGGAAGATGTGTTGAGTTTTGATGATTTCTTGACCCAGTACTTTACTTATAATGAAGAAGACTGAAACTATTTGTGCTCTAGCAACTGCAGTAGGACAGAGTGGTATAGGTATAGTCCGTGTCTCCGGACCATTATCGCAATCTATAGCTAAACAAGTCCTTGGTGTAGAACTTGAACCTAGAATTGCGTATTATGGCGATTTTTGTGACCAGAATGGCGATAAAGTTGATAAAGGTATAGCTATTTTTTTCCCTAGCCCTAATTCCTATACTGGCGAGGACATCATAGAACTGCAAGGTCATGGCAGCATGAGTGTTTTGCGATGT
>Ga0208524_1001289_pt1 | contig 11946 bp, 15 predicted proteins | sample ETNtaG_28_FD_185779 | JGI IMG/M metagenome (GOLD analysis project Ga0208524, IMG submission 185779) | Marine microbial and viral communities from oxygen minimum zone, Eastern Pacific Ocean - ETNP201406SV61 (SPAdes) (version 2) | ecosystem: Environmental > Aquatic > Marine > Oceanic ... | reverse complement strand
TTTTCAAATTTTTTTGGAAGCTTACTATTATAGTTTTTTACTAAAATTGTTGCAGTTTTAAGCAAATTTTTTGCTCTTCTATAATAACCAAGGCCCTCCCAAAGTTTTAAAACCTTTTTTTCTTTACATTTTGATAAGACTTTTAAATTTGGAATTTTTGTAACAAATTTTAAAAAATATGGAATTACAGTTTTAACTTGTGTTTGCTGCAACATAAATTCACTTACAAGTACGTAGTATTCCTTTTTGTTTTTTAATGCATTGATTCTCCAAGGCAAAATTCTTTTGTTATTATCATACCAATAAAGTATTTTTTTTGGTAAAACTGATAACAATCCATGCATATAAAAAACAATATAAGGCAAAAGACATTTTATATTCAAGGTTTAAGGTCTTTTAAGAATTCTTTGCCAAAAAACGTAAAAAAAATCTTGAATAAAAAAGGTTTTGTTTACTCTGAAATATTAAACAGGTGGAATTATTTGGTAGGTAATGAAATATCAAAGGTATCTTTCCCAAAGACATTTAAGCCTAATGGAAAAAATGCTCCAGGAACGCTAATTATAAGCGCTCAAAGAGGAAATGAAATTAGTGTAGAATATAGTAAAAATACCATTATAGAAAAGATTAATAGTTTTTTTGGTTACAAAGTCCTTAATAATATCCGTTTAGAAACATTTAATAATTTAAAAGAAAATATTAATAAAAAGAAAATGCATATTTCCAAAAATACTACTGAGAAATTTAAAGATTCTCTAAAATCTTTAAATAATGAAAAAATAAAAGAATCTTTAATAAAATTAATAAACGCAATTCAAAAATGAGAAAAATAATTTATATTTTTTTAATTTTTTTTTTAAACCTGAATTCTTTTGCCATCGAAAATAATAAATTAAGCGAAATCACAGAAGGAAGCGAAAACGCAAAAATAAAGATCTATGTTTATCAATCTTTAACCTGCCCTCATTGTGCGGTTTTTCATACTGAGATTTATCCTCTTCTTAAAAAAGACTATATAGACACTGGAGTTCTAAAAATATATTTTAGACATTTTCCTTTAGATTTGGCTGCACTTAATGCTGCAAAAATTCTTCAATGTATCGATGAGAAAAATAGAATTTCTTTTTTAGATCACTTATATGAGACTCAAGAAAACTGGATAAAAGGTACAACAATAGAAGATATAAATCAAAATCTCAAAAAAACTGTCAAAAAATTTGGTCTTAGTGAAAAAGATTTTGATAAATGTTTGGATCTTGAAGATGTGGAAAATCATGTTTTGAATAGCAGAATTGAAGCTGTAAAAAATTTTAAAATCAATTCAACACCTAAAGTTATTATTAATGATAAGGTATTTGAAGATACACTTGAATACAAAAATTTAAAAAGAGCAATTGAGAAATTAATATAATAAATTATATGGAATTTAAAAAGGTTCAATTAATCGGTTTTAAATCATTTATCGAAAAGACAACTTTCTTAATTGAAAACGGTTTAACAGGAATTGTGGGTCCCAACGGCTGTGGTAAATCAAATATTGTAGAGTCTGTAAGATGGTGTATGGGAGAAACTTCTGCAAAAAGCATGCGAGGTTCAGGAATGGAAGATGTGATTTTTTCTGGTACCGCTAATAAACCTTCAAAAAATATTGCTGAGGTAACTATTACTTTGGGAAACACCGAGAAAGACGGACCAATGCAATTTAGGGATACTGAAAAAATTGATGTAAAGAGAAGGATTGAAAAAGACAAGGGGTCTAAATATTTTATCAATGAAAAAGAAGTGCGTGCAAGAGATGCGCAAACATTTTTTGCAGATTTGTCTACTGGAGCACACTCACCTTCAATTATTGGCCAAGGAAGAATTGGGGCACTTGTAACTGCAAAACCATCTGATCGAAGAACTATTTTAGAGGAAGCCGCTGGCATATCAGGAATTCATGCACGAAGACACGAGTCTGAATTAAGACTTAATTCAGCAGAAAATAATTTAAAAAGAGCAGATGAACTGAAAAGACAGCAAGAAAAACAATTGGAAAATTTAAAAAAACAAGCAGAAGAAGCAACAAAGTATAAGATGATTTCAGAAGAAATTAAAAAATTTGAAGCAGGCCTTTACTATATAAAATTACAGAATATTGAAAAAGATATTAAATTAGAAAATGAAAATATTAGTGAATTAGAAGATGAAGTAAGTGGATTAACGATTGAGCTAAACCATTGTACCGAACTACTAGAAAAAGAAAACTCAAAATTGAAACCTTTAAGGGACAAAAATATTGAAATACTATCCAAATTACAGAGATTAAATTTAGAAATAAAAAACCTAGAAGAACAAGAAATTAGAATAAAAACTGAGAAAGAAGGCTTAATTGATGCTGAAAAAACTTTGGAAACTGATGCAGATAGAGAAAAAAGAATAATAATTGACGCTTCATCAAATGAAAATAGACTGAAAGAAGAAAAAAAGAATTTAATTGATACCGAAACAAAATATTATGAATTTGAAAAGCAAGCTAACCGAGACCTAAACATAGCTACAGAAAACCTTAAAATTGAACAAGAAAAGCTTGAAAAAACCTCTCAACAATTGGTTGTAAATTCTGCTTCGGAAGAAAATTTAGAAATCATAAAAAAGTCTCTATCTGATTTAGAGTTGTGCCATAAATACATGAAAGGAGGAAATATTGACGAATCATCAATCTTAATAAGTAAAACAATGAACAGCTTGAAAACGTTGATTTCAAAATTTGAAAGCATAACAAATAACCAGCTATTAGAGGAATTAAATAAATTAAATAACAAATTAAAGATCTCTCAGGAAAATTATGCTGCAGCATATAGTAGAAATCAAACAATTAAAACTGACTCAATAAAAAGACAGGAAAGAATAAAAAACATCGATGAAGAAATTAACAACTGGAAAAATTTAGGTTCTAATTCGGAAAAAATGATGAACGAATTAAAAACAAGAAAAGAAAAGATTGCTCAAAACTTAATTGATTTAGAGAAACTTCCTGAAAATATTGCTGTTGAAAAAGGTCAGACTTTACAAATAATTAAAACAACGGAACAAGAAAAATTAAAAGTTGAAGAAGAAACAAGCAAAATTGAAGTAATTTATGAAGATCATAATAAAAAGCTAAAAACTGCACAAGAAAATATTATGTTTGCAAGAGAAAAAAGAGCTAGTGCTTCAGCTACAGAGGGGGGCTTGCAAAACAGAAAAAGAGATTTACTGGAACGTATTGAAAGCGATCTTAAACTTAATGAAGCCAGCCTGTTTAATTCATCTAATTTGTTTGGAAAAGATGTTTTTCCAGATGCTTTGGAGCAAGAGGAGGCTTTGGATGCAAAAAAAAGAGAAAGGGATAAACTTGGATCGGTAAATTTAAGAGCTGATGAAGAGACAAAAAAATCTAAAATGGAAATCGCCAAAATGCAAAAAGATCGAGAAGACTTGGTCTCAGCAATAATTAAATTGAAAGCAAGCATTAATGAGTTAAATCAAAAAGGAAGAGAAAGATTGATTGAGGCTTTCGAAAAGGTAAACAGGAAATTTAATGAGGTATACACAAAATTATTCAATGGAGGAAATGCTAAATTAGAACTGGTAGACTCCGAAGATCCTTTAGAAGCTGGTTTAGAAATGTTAGTAAGTCCTCCAGGTAAAAGATTGCAATCAATAACTCTTCTTTCAGGGGGAGAACAGGCGCTAACTGCTCTATCACTAATTTTTGCAGTTTTTCTAACTAACCCAGCACCAATATGCTTTTTGGATGAAGTTGACGCTCCCTTGGATGATGCCAATGTAACAAGATTCTGTAATTTACTAGGGGAATTGGTAAAAATAACTCGAACAAAATTTATTATTATTACACATCATGCCTTAACCATGTCAAAAATGAACAGATTGTATGGTATAACAATGCCCGAAAAGGGAGTTAGCCAGTTAGTCGCAGTCGATCTTGAGGGTGCGGAAGAATTGGTTGCATAAATTTTAATCAAATGAAAAAATTTAGCGAATTGAGTGCTCGCCTAAAAATTGCAAAGAAAAAAGCTAATAAAAACTCATTTACTAACAATAAAAAGAGTTCTTCCGCTTTGGGTACAGCCTTAAAATTAAGCACTGAGATGGTTGCCGCTGTTTTTGTGGGCTCAATAATAGGGTTTATTTTAGATAATTGGTTTGATAGTAAACCCTGGTTAACAGTAATATTTTTTTTTGTTGGTGCTGTGGCTGGTATTTCGAATGTTATTAGATCAGCAAAATTAATGCAGAAAAATAATGATTAAGAAAAATTGAGAAAATAATTATGTCGACAAATCCAATGCATCAGTTCAATGTTTATAGAATTGGCCCAGAGATAAGCCTTGGTAATGTTGATATATCATTTACAAACGCAAGTTTATTTATGGTTATAAGTGCGCTTACAATTGTTAGTGTACTTTTTGTAGGAACTAAGAAGAAAGCTATAGTGCCCACAAAAATACAATTGCTCACTGAACTGAGTTATACCTTGGTGTCCAAAATGATAAGTGACACTGCTGGATCAAAAGCAAAGCCTTATTTTCCATTTATTTTTAGCTTATTTATGTTTGTATTGTTCTGCAACATGCTTGGAATGTTGCCCTACTCTTTCACAGTTACAAGCCATATCATTGTAACTTTTGCATTAGCAGCTGTTATTTTTGTAGGCGTAACAATTATAGGATTTGTTAATCATGGGGCAGGATATCTGAAATTATTTATTCCAAGTGGAGTTCCACTATTTTTGTTGCCCTTAATAGTTGTAATTGAGATTATTTCCTATTTAAGTAGACCCGTAAGTTTATCTGTACGATTATTTGCAAATATGATGGCAGGTCATACAATGTTAAAAGTTTTTGGGGGTTTCGTAATTAGTCTTGGAATATTAGGTGGTTTGTTGCCACTTAGTTTTACAGTTGCATTAACTGGTTTGGAAATATTGATAGCATTTCTTCAGGCCTATGTTTTTGCAATTTTAACATGCATCTATTTAAATGATGCACTTAATTTGAAACATTAAGTTAATAAAGAAAGGAGAAAATATGGAGTTAGAAGCAGCAAAAATGATTGGAGCTGGTCTTGCGGCAATTGCGTTAGCAGGAGCTGGGGTTGGCATAGGAATTATTTTTGGAAATTATTTATCGGGAGCTATGCGTAATCCCTCTGCGGCACAAAAACAATTTCCAAATTTACTTTTGGGTTTTGCTTTGGCAGAAGCTACTGGATTATTTGGCCTAGTTGTTGCATTGATAATATTGTTCGCATTTTAAGTTTTAATTAATGGTTCGAAATTATTTAAAATTTATTGGTTTTTTTATTTTTTTATCGAATAATTGTTTTGCAGCTGATGAGGGTATGCCACAACTTAATCCAGATTATTGGGTATCTCAAATTTTCTGGGTAATGCTGATTTTTGGGGCGTTGTATGTAATTTTGTGGAAAACAATCTTGCCGAAAATTAATGAAAACTTAGAAAATAGAAAATCTCAAATTTTAAACGACCTAGATGATGCGCAAGAACTCAAAAATCAATCTGAAAAAAAAATCTCCGAATACAATATTATACTTAGTAAAGCGAAGGAAGATGCAAAAAAAATTCTAGATGAAACAAGAAAAAAAATTAACCTTGATATTGAAAATAAAAATAATCAATTTAATCTAGAAATAGAAAAAGAAGTTGAAAATGCTGAAAAAGAAATTAAAGCATTAAAATTATCATCAATAAAAGATATAAATAAAATCTCCATCGAGACATCTTCAGAAATTGTTAGAAAAATGGTAGGAACCGAAGTTAACGCCAGTAGTGTTTCAGCAATTGTTGAAGATATCTCAAAAAAAGAAATTATAAAATATATATGACAATTGATGCAACATTTTGGGTGGCTATTGCTTTCATAATATTCATCACGGTACTAGTTTATTTAAAAGTTCCTCAAAAAATTAATTCTTTGTTAAATATTATGATAGAGGACATTAAAAATGAACTAAATGAAGCTGAAAAATTAAAAAAAGAATCAAAAAATTTATTAAATGAAAGCCAGGAAAAATTAGAAAATGCCCAAAAAGAAAGTGAACAAATGATCAAAAATGCTCATAAAGAGAGTGAAAAGCTTATTATAGAAATAAATAATAAATTTTTTCAAACTTCAGAAAATAGAAAAAAAATCACCGAACAAAAGATTGTACAAATGAAGGAAGATGCCATTAAGAGTATAAAAGATGCAGCTGTAAAAATCTCAATAGAGTCAGCTACAAAATTGATAAAAACATCAATTAATAAATCAAAACTAGACGCTCTCTTTGAAGAAAATCTCAATCAAACTAAAAATACTCTTAAAAAAACTAGAGCTTAAAATACTTTAAGCTTATATTGCTAACACACGCATCTGATCAAAGTATGAAGAATAAAATTACAATTCATTTGGCTTCACCAAGAGGTTTTTGTGCAGGAGTTGATAGAGCTATAGAAATTGTTAAAAAAAGTTTAGAAAAATTCGGAGCTCCAATTTATGTAAGACACGAAATAGTGCACAACAAACACGTGGTAGAAAGTTTAAGAAAAAAAGGTGCTATTTTCATTGAAGAATTAAGTGAAATTGAAGATGACTGTAGACCGGTTATTTTTTCTGCACACGGAGTTCCAAAATCAGTTCTTGAAGACGCAAATATTAAACAAATTGAATATATAGATGCAACTTGCCCATTGGTCTCTAAAGTGCATAAGGAAGCTGAACAATTGTGTAAACATAATTACCACATTTTATTAATTGGCCATAAAAATCATCCTGAAGTTATAGGAACCATGGGCCAGTTATCAAACGGAGCAATTGATTTAATTGAAACAAGAGAAGATGCCAAAAATTATATCAATAAAAAAAAGAAAAAACTTTCATATATCACCCAAACAACTCTCTCGGTAGACGATGCTAATAAAATTATACAAATCCTGAAAAATAAGTTTCCTGATATAAAAGAACCAAAAAAAAATGACATTTGTTATGCTACGACAAATAGGCAGTTAGCTGTAAAAAAAATTGCAAATAAATGTGAAATGTTTTTTGTTATTGGTAGCAGAAATTCATCTAATTCTAAAAGATTGGTTGAAGCCGCAAAAAAATCGGGATGTTCAAAATCACAGTTACTTTATTCCACCAATACAATCCCTATTAAAAAAATTTTAAAATGTAAAAACGTTGGAATATCTTCTGGGGCATCGGCACCTGAAGTTTTGGTTAAGGAATTTATAGATAAAATAAAAAAAAGAGCTGATATTGAAATAAATGAAATTGAAGTTGCAAAAGAGAATATAGTGTTCAAAATTCCAAATAAACTAACTTGAAAAAATATAAATGGCTGTATACACAAAAATATCAAAAGACGAACTAAACGATTTTTTAAAAAATTATGAAATAGGTAAAATTACAAAATTCTTTGGTATTAAAGAAGGAATCGAGAATACAAATTATCAAGTTCAAACAAAAAAAAATAAATTTATTCTCACTATCTACGAAAAAAGAGTTGATTCGAAAGATCTTCCTTTTTTTATAGGATTAATGACCAATTTATATAATTCAAATTTTAAATGTCCAAGACCTATTGTTAACAAGAATGGAAATTATATTTCTGAAATTTTAGGAAAAAAAGCTGCCGTGGTATCATTTCTTGAAGGTTCGGCAAAAAAAAAATTGAATCCTATAAATTGTTATGATGTAGGTGTTGAAACCGCAAAGCTCCATAAAATTACTAAAAATCTTTCATTAAAGAGACAAAATAATCTGTCTATAAATTCTTGGCCAAAATTATTTGGTAAAGTAGAAAAAGATTGCTCAAAGATTCATAAAAATTTATCCAAAATAATAAAAGTAAGCTTAGAAGAAATAAAAAAAAACTGGCCAAAAAAATTACCTTCAGGAATAATACATGCTGATTTGTTCCCAGATAATATTTTTTTTAGAAATGAAAAATTTACTGGAATAATTGATTTTTATTTTTCTTGTAATGATTTTTATTGTTTTGAAATAGCTGTTTGTTTAAACGCTCTATGCTTTGATGGGGTCAAGGAAAATTTAAGTTTTAATGTAACTAAGGCTAAAAAATTTATAAAAGGCTACACAAGCATAAGAAAACTTAACGACGATGAAAAAAAATATCTTAAAGTTTTAGCTCAGGGAGCTTCTATAAGATTTTTGTTAACACGTGTATTTGACTATTTGAATTTGAGCAAAGGTGCCCTTGTAACTGTCAAAGATCCAATTGAATATCTAAAAAGACTAGAGTTTCACAATAGTGTAAAGGGTTTTGAGGATTATTGTATTTAAATATGATTAAAATTTATACTGATGGATCCTGTTTAGGCAATCCTGGTTTGGGGGGCTGGGCAGCAATTATTTTTTTGAACGATAAAAAAATTAAAATAAAAGGAAAAAAAAAAAATACAACAAATAATCAAATGGAACTCATGGCGCCCATTAAAGCATTAAAAAAAATACCAGTTGGTGAAAAAGTACAAATCTACACAGACTCAAAGTATGTTAAAATGGGAATAACAGAATGGATTAAAACTTGGAAAAAGAACAATTGGAAGACTTTCAGCAAAAAAAAAGTAAAAAATAAAAATCTTTGGAAAGAATTGGATCATTTGTCTGAGAAGTATCAGATCAAATGGTTATGGATTAAAGGACATTCTGGTGTTACTGCAAATGAGGAAGCAGACCAGTTAGCCAGGGAAGCAGCAAATTTAAACTAATTTAAGAAAATTTTCTGCTGCTGTTGTTTCGCATGTTCCTGTATTTAGTTCTTCTTTTATATTTAAAACTTTAAGATTGTCGATTAGCATAGTATATCTATTTGATCTTATTCCGAGCCCTCTTCCACTTTTATCAATTTCGGCACCTATAGCTTTTGTAAAATTAATAAAGGGATCAGCCAACATTAGGATATTATTACCTACATTGTTTGCCTTTCCCCATGCATCCATGACAAATGGGTCATTCACCGAAATACAAATAATTTGATCAATACCCTTTGATTTAAATTGATCCACATTTTTTATGTATCCCGGCAGATGTTTCGTAGAGCAAACTGAGGTGTAAGCACCAGGTAAACCAAACATAACTACTTTTTTATTTTTAATTATTTCTGAAATTTTTTTTTTAACAGGGTCCCCATTTATAAGCTGAAAAACTTCCACATCAGACAATTGATCGTTTACTTTAATTTTCACTCAAGCTCTTTCTTTAATAAATTTTTTTATTGAATTTAAATCATTGGGCAAGATGTCAAATTTCTCTTTTTCTTCCATAGTTCTTTTAATTTCATCGGGCAATTCGGGATCTTTTCCTATGGCTTCTTTTGCTGTTTCAGGAAATTTACCGGAATGTGCTGTGGATAAAATTACATTTGTACCATCAATTGAAAGTTTATCCAAAACTCCAATTCCTACAGCGGTATGAGGGTCAACAAAAATATTATAATCCTTGTTAATTTTTTTCATAACATTTTTTGTTTCATCTTCAGATAAGCTTTCAGATATAAAATCTTTTCTAATGATTCTCATTTGTTCATTATTTAATTTAAATTCATTATTCTTTTTTAACTCTTCCATTTTTTTTAAAGTTATTTGGTCATCGTCTGAACTAATATAGAAAATCAGTCTTTCAAAATTACTGGCTATTTGAATGTCCATACTTGGAGATATGGTTTGCAAAACCTCCTTGGGTTTATAAATACCTGTATTAATAACTCTTTTTAAAATATCATTTTTATTAGTTGCAACAATAAGTTTGTTTATTGGTAAACCCATTTTTTTTGCAAAATATCCAGCAAAAACATCCCCAAAATTTCCAGTAGGTACTGAAAAATTAATTTTTTGACTACTATTATTAATTTGAAAATAAGCAAAAAAATAATATACAATTTGCGGAATTATTCTTGCCCAATTAATTGAATTTACCCCTGACATATTGATTTCAGCGTTAAATGATTGATCAACGAACATTGATTTAACTAATTTTTGACAATCATCGAAATTGCCTTCGATTGCTAAATTATAAACATTATTTTCTTTAACGGTTGTCATTAGTTTCCTTTGTACTTTTGAAGTTCTATTATGGGGATGAAGAACAAATATATTTATATTTTTTCTGCCTTTTAATGCGTTTACTGCGGCTGCGCCGGTATCTCCAGAGGTTGCCACAACTACATTGATAACTTTATTTTTGTCGCTCAAGATTTTTTCGTACATATTGCCTATCACTTGCATTGCAATATCTTTAAAAGCTAAAGTAGGTCCATGAAACAATTCCAGTAAAATAATATTTTCGAGCTTTTTAATATTGACTACATTTTTTACTCTAAATTCTTTATAAGACTTACTAACTAAATCTTTAATTTCAGTTTCATCAAATTCATCAGAGCAAAAATTTAAAATAATTTTAAGCGCAAGTTGCTCATAGGAAAGCTCTTTTAAACTCTTTAGTTCCTGTAATGAATAAGATGGAATATTTTTTGGTATATAAAGCCCTCCATCTGAAGCTAGTCCATTTAAAAAAACTTCCTTGAAAGTAAAGATTTGTTTTGTATTCCTTGTGCTGATGTACTGCATGTCTTTTTCTAGTATAGAATTGAACTATTGGCTACCCCAAAGCTAGGATTTTAGTTATATAATTTATTTTTTCGTAGAAATTTATCTAGTATTTTTAAAATATTTCTTCCAAGCCCAATTTGCGACGCCTAAAAAAATTAATGAAGAAATAATAATTAGAAGAGCAATTCGGCCTCCTGAACGGTCAGTAACACATACTGCACACATTGAAAGTAATGTATCAGGTTGAATTTTTATTACTTCTAAAATCATATTCATTTCTTATTTTTTTTCATTATACAATGCTGTCTATTAAAATAGAAGTAAAAACCAAAAAAAGAAATAAAATTGAAAATCCAAATACTTGTTTAGCTATTTTTTCCTCTAAATTCGAATCTTGTACTCTAAATAATTTGTAACAAATATATATATAGTAAGTAGCAAGCGTTCCTGAAATTAATAAATATATTGTACCAAAATAATTTAAAAAGAATGGGGCTAAAATAATTGGAAACAATAGTAAAGCATAAACAAAAATATTTAGTTTTGTCACTTTAACTCCCGAAATTACGGGAAGCATTGGAATGTTTGCATTTTTATAATCTTCCATTTTATAAAGACTCAACGCCCAAAAATGTGAGGGTGTCCAAATAAAAATAATTAAAAATAATATAATTGATTCAAAGGATATATTGCCTGTTGCTACAGCCCAACCAATTACTGGGGGTAAGGCACCTGACACTCCACCAATAACAATATTTTGTGAAGTTTTTTGCTTAAGCCAAACTGTATAGATAAAAACATAAAATAAAATTGTAGTAACCAAGATTAATGTAGCAACCAAATTTGAAAACAAATATAGAATAGTGACAGAAATCACTGACGCCAGAATTCCGAAAATCAAAGCCTCTTTTTTTGTAACTTTTCCAGTAGGTATAGGTCTAAGGCATGTTCTAGTCATCGCCGAATCTAAGTCTGCTTCGTACCACATATTTAATGCTCCTGCAGCTCCAGATCCCAAGGCAACGGCAAGAATAGAAGCAAAAGCATTCCAAAAATCCACTTCAACAGGTGCGATCAGTAAGCCCACTACACAAGTAAAAATTACTAATGACATCACACGAGGCTTCATGAGATCGAATAAAGCCTTTAGATAAACAAATAAATCTAATTTTAACGTTTTTGATTTAATATTGGTCATTCACAGTTACCGGATGTTTTTATTAAACTAACTTCTAGCTTCCTGCTATAAAATAAAATAGTCGCGTTAAGAGAGTATATTCTGATTCTGCAGCCATTATTCCAACAAAAAGCAACATCAGCGTCATCGGCCA
>Ga0208524_1001281_pt1 | contig 11975 bp, 12 predicted proteins | sample ETNtaG_28_FD_185779 | JGI IMG/M metagenome (GOLD analysis project Ga0208524, IMG submission 185779) | Marine microbial and viral communities from oxygen minimum zone, Eastern Pacific Ocean - ETNP201406SV61 (SPAdes) (version 2) | ecosystem: Environmental > Aquatic > Marine > Oceanic ... | reverse complement strand
GCCACACAACCTGTGGCAGCAGAGCCATAGGCAACACCATACCAGAAAAGTCCAGTTCTAGTTCCGTCTGCGTTATCGGAGAAACTAAATTCTTTCCCCGTGATCACTTTGATACTCCCTTCAATCCCACTCTTGACCATAGTCATTGGTTGTGAACTAGATATGGCCGACATCAGGTTTTTGAATGGTCTGACTATATTTTCGGAGTCATATTCCATTACCATTACGGTGCCCATGGATAGAATCAGGAAACCCACAACCAGTTCAAGTACAGGAATAAATCCTCCGATTATATTAACAAATGGAATTAGCAAAATTCCAATTAACAACAGGATTCCCATTAATCCAGCAGCAGTGGCTAACCCATCCGGTAAAGTTTCCTTTGCAGTTTGTTCGTCAAATTTTCCGGTACGCTGCTTTTTGTTGGCAAGGTAGAAGGACATGTAACCAGGCAACATGGGGAATGAACATGGGGAGAAGAAGACCATAACGCCAGCTCCGACGGCAAATAGATAGATTGACGATTCTTTAACCTTCACAAGTGAGCCTTGTCCAGTCAAAGCTTTGTTCACTTCTAAGTCCATTTCATCCGAATTCCTGGGAACAGATTTTCCGGTATTACCACCTGCCTCGTAGGTGATTTGCCCATCCTTGTCAATAATGAATAGTTTAGGAGTTCCAGTAACACCGTACGCGATTTCGATTTCGCCATTTGAATCACCTAAAGCATGTCTCCATCCATAATCCTTGGCGTAATTTCGCAGTTTTGATTCGTCATCCAGATCAAAAACACTTATTGAGACAATGGCCACATCGTTGTTATTCATCTTCTTGGAATAAGGTTCGAGTGCGTCTTTCACGAATTTCTCACATGGCTCACAAGTACTGAACATGAAATCCAGAACGACAACTTTCTCACCTTCGTAATCCGAGAGAGAGAATGATTTTCCCTCCGTATCTTTTAGTGTAAAATCCGGTGCATCAGAATCACCTCCAATCATTCCATATAGAACGACTGCCAAAATCAGAATTATCGCAGTTCCCATGCTAAACAGGACCTTGTTCTCGAGAATTGTATTGTATCCTTTGCTCTGACCTATATTTTCGAATAGTGAATCTTTCTTCTGATCCAAATCCTCTACCAATGAATCCCAATTTGTCTTCTGTGCCATGTCTACAATAGACCTTACGCCGTTTGTATTTATTCTATTTGTGTTATGCCGGACTAGGCCTTCTGGCCCACATAATGAATCCAGCCACAGCAGCTAATAGAAGAACTCCAGCACCAATCAAGAACAATGGTAATCCTTCCGCTTCCTCAGGACTCATAGCTGAGACAGTTGTCACGTCAGTACTTCCTTTTGTCCAATTCCCATCGTACGCTATGATGCTGTATTCGACACTAGTTGAATCATCTATGTTGAGAACCGCAAAAGATTTTCCACTTCCTATCGTACATACCTCACCAGCACATTCGACACCATCTATAGTCATTGGCTTGTAGGACCAATTATATGAGTTGTTTGAATCTTCTGTGGCTTCACGGTATACGACCAGTGCAGCAGTTAACTCTCCACCATCATCATCAATGACTGCATTGATTTTCACTTTCCCACCCTCGGACGTTGGATCTCCTAACTCTATTGTGGGGGGTTCCGCTTGTTCGTCATACGCTGTGCCTTCTGGTGTTGCAGAATTCAGTTCTCTGGGTGACCCATCATTTCCGTCACCACCATCCTCATTACCGCTTCCATCACCCCTACTGGAACTGGTATCATCCATATCATAGATAACAGCAACAGGGAATACATTTGCAGGGTTTATAGGTACTCGAATAGGCTCTTCGATATCGTCACGGAAGATGGTTGTTGGCACTTCCCAGTCAGCATAAATTTCATTTAGTGATTCTCCAGGTTGAAGTTCGAAATCTTTTCCTTCTAGGGCGTATTCTCTGAATACATTGTGCATTGAGACATATCCATCCTCAACTGTACTCCAAGCTGTAACATGATCTTCGACCATGAATATGTGAAGACGGCCGTTTAGAGTATCATCTGGCAATTCCATAGAGGATGGGTCAAATGCTTCATTGTTCTCAACATACTCTATGTCAATTCTGACTGAGAATCTTTGCCCATCGTAAATCGAGGCGACCTTTAGATTGACCATCTTTATCTGGTCTCTCTCTCCAGAATCTTTAAGCGCACTTTTCATTTCCTCGTAGCTTGCACTTGGTGCATTTGCACTGTGTGACCCTCCCATTTCTACATATCCACCATCAGCATCAAGGGAAGGCGTGCCAGAAACTCCAGGCTGGTAATATTTCATTCGATCTCTAGATTCATCAGTCATGAGGTCATCCTCACCGCCACCATTCAGTTCATGGAATTCTATGTAGTTCCAGGGATTTCCTTCAAGATAACCTTCCTCTTCCCAAAGTCGTGTCGCATCAGGGTGAGCTCCACTCATACAAGGAGGACAGGAAAGTCCGGTAAAGTGTTCAAGAACAGGCCTATGAGTCCATCCATACGGATGTTCTGCCTCTTTAGTTTCAATCTCTCCGACTTCAGCAGTCAGACCTGGAAGACATGAGGTACAGAACGAAAGTGCGACGGCCATCGCTAATACGGCCTTAATCGAATCTAACATGCCTTTGTAGTCAGTGGGTAATATATGACACTATCGCTTGGCGCGGGGAGGGGGATTTGAACCCCCGTGGGATTAACTCCCATTGGATTAGCAATCCAACGCAATGGCCAGACTATGCGACCCCCGCTAATTCGTCTCGACAAACGGCCCGTATAAGGCAATTACGCTCAGGCACTAACATTAAAGTAACGATGCAAATGCTAAATCGTGAATATTAATCTTGTAACTTCTAATCAGGGCAAGGTCGAGGAATTGACTTCGATTCTTGAGCCGTTTGGGCACAATGCATCGCAGTTAGATATTTCTTGTCCTGAGATTCAGGCATCAACATTAGAAGAGGTTGTTGATTTTGGGTTGGAATGGTTACACAATCAGGGGACAAAATCTCCTTTGGTAATCGATGATGCCGGTGTTTTCGTAGATGAGCTGAAAGGATTCCCTGGTGTTTACTCGCGTTACGTGTATGATACGATAAGTCCCAAAGGCCTACTCAAACAAATGGAAGGCATAGAGAATCGCGCAGCCTCATTCAAATGTGTTTTGGGACTTCTTCTGGAGGATGGTGGCACACACAAGTTTGTTGGAGAATGCAACGGAAACATAATTCATGAAATACGCGGGGATGGTGGTTTTGGTTATGATCCCATATTCATTCCCGATGGTTCAGATAGAACATTTGCCGAGTTGCTTCCTGAGGAGAAGAACGAGATAAGTCACAGAGGCAGAGCTATGAAGAATCTACTTTCCTTCATATCAGAAAAGGGTCTTTGATGGAACTTTGTAAACACTGTTCATCACCGATTTTATCAGATACGGAGAATCAAATCTATTGTAGTCATGAATGCTGGCGTGCCTATCGCGAACTCCAATCCAGTAGGTCTGAACCCAGCGAATCAGCGTTGATGGTCTGGGCTTCAATAGTAGGGATACTGATTGCCTTGTTCGCGCTCTTGATGGTTGTCTTCTTGGTTTTAGGAGATTCGGAACTTGCATTACCAATCTTCACATTTCTGTCTGGCGTATTGGTCTTTTTCATTCTCAAGGAAGTTTATAGCAAGGAACAGATAACAGCTCTCTTTTCCATTCCAGATAGAAGTGAAGCTGGACGTCTGATTCTACTGATTTTAGTGTTGGATATTTTCGTTGTTCTGCCAATACACGCAGTCATCACCATCTTTCTCTTTCCAGATCCAGATAGAAGTGAAGCTGGACGTCTGATTCTACTGATTTTAGTGTTGGATATTTTCGTTGTTCTGCCAATACACGCAGTCATCACCATCTTTCTCTTTCCAGAAGCTGAACAACAGGAAGTCATCACCATGTTCGAGGATGCTTCGGATACTTCACTCGCACTTCTGGCCTTTTCGGTCGCCATCCTTACACCATTTGCTGAGGAATTGCTGTTCCGAGGATTCATTCTAGGAATGTTGCTGAAACGCTACAGCGATACCCAGTCAATCGTCATATCATCCTTGATTTTCGCGATTGCACATGAACCGATAGCCATGGTATTGGCTTTTGGTGGGGGGTTGCTATATGGTTGGGTTCGAGTCAGAACAGGCAGTATTTTGCCAAGTATGATAGCTCATGCGATCTGGAATGGATTCATTACAATTGTAGTGATTATGTACTAGCCATGACTCATATATAGAGTAAAATTTGCGCCTTCGTGAAACACATCCTAGTGTGTGTGGCTTGGCCGTACGCTAATGGGCCCCTACATCTTGGCCATATGGCTGGCTGCTACCTGCCACCAGACATCTTTGCACGTTACCATCGTTTGAAAGGAAACAAGGTCCTGATGGTCAGTGGGAGCGACATGCACGGCACACCGATTACGGTCACAGCCCAGCAGGAAGGCAAGGCTCCTGAAGAAGTGGCCATGCATTATCATGAGATTAACAGCAAGTCGATAGAGGATATGGGAATCTCGTTCGATTTATTCAGCCACACACATACGGAGGAACATGCCGAGGCAGCGTTATGGATTCTTGAGACTCTGGACAAGGCAGGTCATATTGAGCCCCGAGTATCGAAGGAACCATACGATCCTGAAGCCAAGCAATTTCTGCCTGATCGGTATGTCGAAGGTACCTGTCCACATTGTAATTACGAATCTGCACGGGGTGACCAATGTGATGATTGTGGAAAAACACTTGATTCCAATGAGTTGATAGATCCACATCCCAAGCTTAACCCAGATGCCAAGTTGGAATTCAAGGAGACGGAACATCTTTTCTTCAAATTATCGGATTTTAGAGATACCTTGCTGGCGTGGTTGTCCAAGGGCAAGGAGCATTGGCGTCCCTCAGTGATTAATTTCACACGTAATTGGTTGGAGGAGGGGCTGATCGACCGGGCAATTACCAGAGATCTGGAGTGGGGTATCAAAATTCCCAGAGATGGTTATGAGAACAAGAGAATGTATGTCTGGTTCGAGGCAGTCATGGGGTACTACTCAGCATCCCTTCACTGGGCCAAGAATCAGGGCGACAAGGATCTATGGAAGGAATGGTGGGAGAACGATGACGCGGAGCACTATTATTTCATGGCCAAGGACAATATTCCATTTCACACTATCATCTGGCCAGCTATGTTGTCAGGTTGTGGTTTGCATCTTCCTCATGATGTCCCTGCCAACGAGTATCTCCTCTTGGATTCGACCCAATTCTCAAAGTCCCGCAAGCATGCGGTCTGGATCCCGGACTATCTGGAAAAGTATGACCCGGAAGTGTTGCGCTACTATCTGGCAGCAATAATGCCTGAGCAGAAGGACGCCAATTTCACATGGGAGGATTATGTCACTCGTATCAACAGTGAGTTAATCGGTAATTATGGGAATCTTCTGCATCGCGTCATATCCTTTGCTCAGAAGAATTTCCCAGACGGCCTTCATGCAGACGAATGTACGATACCATCACTGCAAGAGAAGGTTGGTGAGACACACAATCGCGTGGCTGAGGCTTTAGAGGCATGCAAATTCAAGCGTGCGCTAAAAGCTATAATGGAATTATCACAGGCTGGGAACATCGCCCTGAACGAGGCCGCTCCCTGGAAACAGCTGAAAGCCGACCGGGATTCTTGCGAAGCGACCTTGGTCACTTTCCTGAACGTGTGCCGTAGCCTGTCAGTCATGATGACCCCCTTCCTTCCCACCTCGTCACAGAAAGCTTGGGAATACATGGGTCAGGAAGGCCGAATTGAAGATTATGGATGGAATTCAGCAGTTGAAGACAAGAATGATTTCAACCTGAGACCACCACTACCATTGTTCAGTAAGCTGGACATGCAAGAAATTTTGGAGAAAGAAATGCCCCCAGAGGAAACAAACGAGCTAGCTAACGTCAAACCCGAGATAACATTTGACGATTTCAAGAAATTGGATATCAGAGTTGGTACCATAGCCAACGTAGAGCCGCACCCGAATGCTGACAAACTATGGCTGATAGATGTCGATTTCGGAGGACCGACCCGTCGCATAGTAACTGGGCTGCGCGGAATATACAAGGCCGATGATCTGATGGGGCGTCAGATCGCAGTCCTTGTGAATCTTGCACCAGCTAAGTTCCGGGGTGAAGAATCCAATGGGATGCTACTTGCAGCTGAAAGTGGTGAGGTCGTAAGTATACTCCATCCAGATCAGAAAGTTGATGATGGGAGTGAGGTCCACTGACAACAAAACCACTAAATGCAACCTCTTTTGCAACTGAAACAGGGCCTGTAGCCTAGCCTGGAAGGGCGTCTGGCTTCTAACCAGAAGATCCAGGGTTCAAATCCCTGCAGGCCCGCCATTTTCCTAGAATGGTAACTTAGATAGCTCTACATTCCCGCCGGTCAGGATTATTCCGACCTTTTCAAGCCCTTCCAGAGCTTTGAATTCTGATTTTAACGCCACCGCTACAGCGGTTGCTGAACTGGGCTCGATAATTATCTTCATTCTTTCCCAGACTAGCCTCATTGCATTTATAACCTCATCGTCGGTAACTGTGTATATTGCCTCAAGGTGGTCTTTCAGTATGTTCCAGGTGTATTCTCCAAGGCAGGTCAGCAGCCCATCACAGATCGTATCGGGATTAGTTTGAGGGATTATCTTTCCTTCCTTCAGAGAATGGTAGGCGTCGTCAGCTCCAGCTGGCTCAGCCCCGAATAATTTAGCTTCAGGTAGCAAACTTCGGGTCGTGATACAGGTACCAGACATCAAACCTCCTCCTCCAATAGGCGCGATTATCCCATCCAGTGTTCCCAGATCTTCTATCATCTCCAGCGCGGCAGTTCCTTGTCCAGCGATGACGTTAGAATTATTGAAAGGATGTATCACCTGTGCTCCTGTCTTCTTCGTTATTTCGTTCAGTGTTGTCTCCCTATCCTCAAGAGTTGGTTCACATAGAATGATATTGGCCTCATATCCCTTGACAGCATTCAGTTTTACATCAGGTACATTGTTTGGCATTACGATGTAGGAAGTAATTCCTCTTTTCATCGCCGAGAAGGCCACGGCTTGAGCATGATTTCCGCTACTGTGGGTACAAACTCCTTTTGCTGCTTCTTCGTCACTCAGCATTGAGACCGCATTCCACCCACCTCTCAGTTTGAATGCTCCAACTTTCTGGAAATTTTCGCACTTGAAAAACAGTTTCCGTCCAGCCATTTTATCTAGAGTCTGGCTAGTAAGAATCGGTGTTCTGTGCCCAATACCCTTTATGCGTCCAGCAGCGGCGCGTATGTCATCTATAGAGGCAGCATATTTCCCCATTGGAATTCAAAGAGATGCAGGTATGATAAAAAAGGTTAATATGTATGTGTGAAATCAACATTCATGGCAGCATATTATCAGTCCGTAGTCTACGAAGAAAAAAAAGTGACATACTGGGTCCTCCTCCTCGTTCTGGCTTTTGTCGGAATGATTTTTGTTGTTGCTTACCTAATGAAAGATGTTCTTTTACCTTGGTTCCCTGTAGCTTTAATTGGACTTTTAGTTGGCATGTTTGCAACTTATAATATTGCCTTCTATCATGTTAAAGTGTTTGATGATGGTTCTCTTCAATTTGGTTTTCCACGGTGGCACATAAAACTTCAACCACACGAGATCAAGTCCATAGAAGAAACAGGCTCATATCGACCAATCAAGGACTTCGGTGGACTTGGGTGGCGTATTGGTAGAAAAGACGGCAAGTGGAAACGTGGTTACCTAGTATGGCTTCAGAAAGGTATTGAAATAGAAACAATAAATGGAATATACTATGTTTTTGGCACAGATAATCCACAAGCTATCCTGTCCGCACTTGGACAACATGGTGGCCCAGCCAGGATTTGAACCTGAGTACCGACGTCCCGAACGTCGAAGGATGCCAAACTACCCCACAGGGCCACGTAAATCCATTCATAAGTTGGGTAAAAAAGTAGTGTAATTGAAATGTTTCTCTCTATTTTTTCAGCCAGAGTATTTAAACCTTTAAATAGACTGTTTATATACTAAGTTCTCCCCGAGGAGTTTTATATGGCAGAAATTATAGTCGTGAACGTAGTAGCTAGTGCGTCAATAGGTAAGGAATTGATGCTTCAGGATATAGCTTTCCAGCTGGAAGGCGCTGAGTATGACCAGGATCGTTTCCCAGGACTTATCTACAAATTGGCAGAACCAAAGACGGCCGTTCTGATATTCAGAAGCGGTAAGGTTGTTTGTACTGGTGCGCGGTCGATTCCGGATGTCCATGTCGCAATCAACAAAGTGGTTGATGAATTAAGAGTGCTGGATATGCCAGTGAAGGATGAGCCAGACATAGTCATCCAGAACATAGTTGCGACCACGAACTTGGAATCAACTCTGAATCTGATCCAAATCGCAATGTCCCTTGGTTTTGAGAATGTTGAATATGAGCCTGAAGCTTTCCCTGGTCTGGTTTACCGCATGGATGACCCCAAGGTGGTCCTGTTGTTGTTCGGCAGTGGAAAGATGGTATGTGTCGGGGCCCGTGAGGTCAACGATATCAAGAACGCTGTGAGAAATATAAAGGAAGAATTGACAACTGCTGGTTTAATGAGGACATGATCCCATGATTACAGTGGAGCAGTTAATTCAGAAATTGGAAGCTTTACACGAAGACACTGATGACCAGTCACTGGAAGTAGCGGTTGATATGTTCAAGCGGATGCGCCGTAATATATCTGACCGGAATACTCTTTATGGGTACCTTTCCGATGACAAATGGCGCGACTTGGAATGGTGAACTAGAATGAGCGAGACATCGATACAGGAGATTCGTTCTCTGAAAGTAGGCAGATACATAGTCATAGATGGCGAGCCATGTAAATTGGTGGAATATATCACTTCCAAACCAGGAAAGCATGGTGAGGCCAAAGCCCGTATGGTGGCAATTGGACTTTTCGATAAACAGAAGCGTTCTCTGGTGCACCCTGTGAAGCACAAGGTCCATGTCCCCCTGGTAGATCGTCGCAAGGCCCAGATTCTGGCTAATATGGGGTCAGAGGTCCAGATGATGGACCTCGAGGATTACAACACTTTTAATGTACCATTATCTGACATTCCGGATAAGTTCCATAGTGATATGGAACCCGGAAACGAGATCGTTTATCTCTCTGCCATGGGGCGTATCCTGGTAACTGACTAGCGTGACAGAATTCTTTGCAGACGCTGAAGCATCCTTCAATGATGCTCGTTTCATTTTCTACGGCTATCCTTTCGAGGGAACAGCCTGTTTTCGAAAGGGGACTGGCAAGGCCCCGGACGAGATTCGGAGACATAGCTATAATTTCGAGACTTATCTTATGGAACTAGGAGTCGATCTGTCCGATGTCGCCCTCAATGACTATGGTAATCTGGAATTGACGAAAGATCAAGGTAAGAATGAGTCCATGGTCACAGATCTGGTCTCCAAGATCGTGAACGGGGGAAAATTCCCGATTGGATTGGGAGGCGAGCATTCCTTGACCCCACCAGCGGTAAAAGCAGTTCAGTCCAAGTACCCTAATTTGATAGTGGTGATATTGGACGCTCATCTTGATTTCAGGGTTGAATATGAGGATAATCCAATGTCCCATGCAACGGTTACCAGACGTGTTAGCGAGATTGTAGGGACAGATAACGTCTGTTCTATCGGTACCAGGTCAGTCTCCCGGGCAGAGATTTCCGAGGCACGGGGAGCAGGTCTGAAATTCATAGAAAGCGGATGGACTGAATTGAGAGAATACCTGGCAGATCTCACAGATGATTTGGATGGCCCAGTATATCTGAGTCTGGACATGGACGCTATTGATCCAGCCTTTGCTCCCGGTGTCGGTACGCCTGAGCCATTTGGAATGACACCATACGAGGTCATTCAGACCATAAATTTCTTTGCTGACCGAATCATCGGCTTTGATTGTGTCGAGGTTTGTCCGCCCTATGACAATGGTAACACTTCAGCTCTGGCCGCTAGATTGACGCGCCATCTGGTGGGTGCTATTTGGCAGACCCAGCAGAGATTCAAATAATCAGTATTCAACCGGAATTGGATCCAGACTTCTCCACAGATACCAGGTAGTCACAGTACACCAAGGACTCCATTTCTGTCCCAGTCCATCAAATTGTTCTTTGCTCATTCCATTTCCATCATTGTAATTCTTTTCGATAGCCCTTACAAGTCCGATATCTGCCAAGGGGAGGATATTGGGTCTGGCCAGATGGAAGATCAGGAACATTTCTGCCGTCCATTTTCCAATTCCCTTTATTGTACAAAGCAATTCCGTAATTTTTTCATCAGAACATTCATCCCAGTCAGTCCCAAGGACCTCAGATTCAGCAATATTCCGGATATACGAGGTCTTTTGACTGGAAAGTCCTGTCTTCCGTAATTCTTCGGTTGACAATTCCCTTATTCTGCTTCTGCTAATGTTTCCGTTTGCTGTTATTTCCAATCGTTTCCAGATCGTATCTGCAGCCTTGACTGATATTTGTTGCCCGACAATAGCTCTTGCCAGGGTCAGGAATCCGTCGCTCTTGAGTTTCAATCGTTCTCCTCGGTAGTTGGAAATTATGTTTTTCAGGATTTTATCCCTTTCAGATAGTTCTTGAACTGCAATATTCCAGTGTTCTACGACATTCATTTGACCATCCATTAACCGCGCGCCTAAAATAGTGCTGCTTTGGTGGAAAGAAAGTGCGGGGGTCGCATAGTCTGGCCAATTGCGCCGGACTCAAAATCCGGTCCTTAGTGGTACGTGGGTTCGAATCCCTCCCCCCGCACCATCGCTACAGCTGGATCCGACACCTTTCGACGATTTTTCCTTCTTTACAATGTTCTCTTATGATATCCGGGATGTCCTTTTCGGGGTCACTTATCCTATACCAGATTGCTTCCGGATAGACTACTACGGTCGGCCCTTTTTCACAAAAGTCCAGACAACCGGCTTTGTTCGCCCGTACCTTTCCAATCAGCCCCTGTTCGATGATCTCCTGTTTGAATCGCAGACGTATCTCTGCTCCCCCCTTCTCGGAACAGCATCCACGGGGATGCTCACCCTCTCTGAGGTTCTCACATAAGCATCCACGGGGATGCTCACCCTCTCTGAGGTTCTCACATACGAATATGTGCTTCTCAAAGCCGACAACGGTTCTACCTTTCGGATCTTTCATAATTCCTCAATCCACATCTGGTGAAAGGTCAGGTCATCGTTCAATTCAGGATGAAATGTAAGTGCCATGTGTCTGTCCATCGTGCAACCAACCACCATTTCCCCATCCCAGGCGATTGCTTCAGTCCCATCTCCCACAGAGACGATTGCCGGAGCCCTTATGAAAATTCCTCTGAATTCCTGGTTATTTCCAATCCTTATGTCCTTCTCGAATGAATCCTTCTGCCTTCCATAGTAGTTCCGATTTATCCTGAAATCCATCTTTTCGAAGGTGACGTCATCCGATTCTCCCATCAGTATCGCTCCAGCACAGGTTGCCATGATTGGAATATCGCTCCCAGATATGGCGTCCCACAGTCCGGAGTTTACCAGCAGTTTGCGGAGGGTTGTGGATTCACCTCCTGGCATTATCAGTCCCTTCAATCCATTCATGTCTGAAGGTTCCCTCACGTCTACTACATCCATATTTAGCAGCTCCATACATAGACGGTGCTCCGAGACGGAACCTTGGAGAGCCAGCACTCCAATCTTCATTGCGGTTTGAACTATCCGGTACTAAAAGAAGTTTCATCCTCAAAATAAGACAGTTTCAAAAGCCAAGCTTTATAATATAATGGCGACGTGGGAAGTACCCTTCAGTGGGCAACGCTCATTGATACAAGGACTCAACCAAGGTGTGTATATATGCAAGAAAC
>Ga0208524_1001274_pt1 | contig 11994 bp, 12 predicted proteins | sample ETNtaG_28_FD_185779 | JGI IMG/M metagenome (GOLD analysis project Ga0208524, IMG submission 185779) | Marine microbial and viral communities from oxygen minimum zone, Eastern Pacific Ocean - ETNP201406SV61 (SPAdes) (version 2) | ecosystem: Environmental > Aquatic > Marine > Oceanic ... | reverse complement strand
AAAGAAAGAAGCAAAACCAGCAAAGAAACCAGTAAAGAAAGAAGCAAAACCAGCAAAGAAACCAGTAAAGAAAGAAGCAAAACCAGCAAAGAAACCAGTAAAGAAAGAAGCAAAACCAGCAAAGAAACCAGTAAAGAAAGAAGCAAAACCAGCAAAGAAAGAAGCCAAACCAGTAAAAGTAAAAAAATTAACTAAAAAAGAATTAGAAGAAGCTAAAAAAGAAGCTGAACGAACATTTGAAGAAGAATTAGAAGAACAACTTTCTGATGCAGAAATTGAAAATTTCCAAATCGAAAAAGTTGACATGGAAAGACTCACAAACAAAGTTTGTGATATTTTGGCAGAACGTGAATCTGATGGAATGCTTCAAAGTGAATTATGGAAAAAACTTAAACTTACAAGTCCTATTGGTTCTAGATTATCATTAAAACTTGAAAGGATGGGAACAATTACTCGAGAAAAACTTCTTGAGAATAATAGATGGACTTACAAATTAATTTTAAAGAAAACTCCAATCAGTACTGTATCAATTGAAAATGCACCATGTTTGGTTTGTACTGTTGAACAGAAATGTTCAATTGATGGAGAAATAAGTCCTAAAAGTTGTCAATTCATTGAAGACTGGGTAATTGCTGAATTGAAAAAACCTACGAAGGCTAAATGAAACTAATAGATGCTAGAAAAGATCATTATAGAAAATTAGCTCATGAACAAGGTTTTCGAAGTAGAGCTGCATTCAAACTCAAAGAATTGAATCAATCTTATCGAATTATTGGTCCAGGATTCAACGTTTTGGATCTTGGTTGTGCTCCTGGTGGTTGGACACAGATGGCTGTAAAATTAACTGGAAATCAAGGTAAAGTGATGGGGATTGATTTGTCTTATGTTGAAGAGATTACAGGAGCCTATTTGATTAGAGAAAATATAGAGGATGAACACGTAATTGATGAAATAATGTCTTATTTTGGGCGTAAAATCAACGCTGTAATCTGTGATCTATCTCCTAAAGTAAGTGGAAATTGGTCCGTTGATCATGCTAAACAAATCTCATTAAATTATGATTGTGTCAAAATCATGGACCAAGTTTTAGCAAATAAAGGAAATGCTGTCTTCAAAGTTTTTGATGGGGAATATTCTAAGGAATTTTCTGATTATGTAAAGAAAAAATTTGCTAGAATAAATCTTACAAAACCTAAAGCTAGTAGAAAGCAAAGTAGTGAGCTTTATTGTGTTTGTTTAGGTTTTATTGGATAGACTCAAAGATTTTAATTATTTCGTTAATTGTTGCATTTGTTCTAAACCCTGTTGGACTGAATGCGGTTACACTTGCTACAAAATTATTTTCTTGTAACTTTGAAATCACATTTTCTAATTTTGGAGGTGATGATTTCATTCTTGATGCAATTTCATCTAGTGTAAAATAAGTTGCAGGCATTTCTGCTTCTTCAAGACATTTGGTAATAATTTTTTCACAAATTTTATCTATTTTGAAATTTGATGTTTCTATTAACATATTTTCAACAAATTCTTTATCAAAAATTTTCCCAATCCATAATGGCCCTGCAATACTAATTTTTGATTTACATAGAGAGCATTCTTGTTCTTGCTCAATCGATGTTTTTCTGTTACCACAATTTTTACAATGTAAAATATATCCAATATTTTTTTGTTGATCTGGCCTATTTAGAATTTTAACATATGTTCTATAGTAATGCATTTCACTTTCTACAAACATTGGAATAATCTCAACACCTAATCTTGCAGCAACCACCCTGAGACATCCTATGACTAATCTTATTGCAATCTCATTTCCGTATTCTGTTCTTACTGGAATTCCGCCATATTTTCTCTTACATGCCCCTTGAAATAACCCATTTAGAACCTGAAGATCTGTGGCTGCAGTGGAAAATATCCCACCATGCATGGTGGCTCTAATCCCACAATCAAAAAATGCTGCTGGCGAACCAAATGGATCAATATCTACAATTGACCCTCTTTCACCTTTTCTTGAAAAATTACTTAAGAACCTACAAACTTCTTTTTCAGAAAATTCGATATTCTCTAATTCATTTAGTCCTGCTGAATATTCAGCCATTTTTAATGCACTTGGATTTAGATCATTGATTACTAAATTATCAATTTTTAATTCATTTGCTACCCGTAATCCTCTTGCTCCTACTCCTGCTAATCCTTCTAAGAAAATTTTTGGGCCTTGAAATTTTTTCAAAAATGCTGCATAAGCTAAAATTGAAAAATCTCTGTTTAATCTTGCTTTAGGATTAAAAAATGCTGGTTCTTTTGGTGGAACTTTATCTGTAATTGATTTTTTTGGAACTATTAATTTTGTATCTCCTTCAATGATTTCTTGTAACTCTTCATTTGGAATTTCCACTTGCTTTCTATTTTTCTAACGCTATAACGGTTTAATACTTGCGCATTTTCACAAAATTTATGCAAATTTGTGGGATTGATGATGCTGGACGTGGTCCTATGTTGGGACCATTAGTTATAGCTGGAATTTCTTTGGATAAAAAAAAATTGAGAAAATTAACCTCATTGGGAGTTAAAGATTCAAAAAAACTTTCTCCAAAACTGCGTGAATCTCTTTACAAAAAAATTATTGATATTGTTGACGACTATTATGTTGCAAAAATTTCTCCTAGATCCATTGATGCCAGTGTAAAGAAACACTGTCTAAATGGATTGGAGGCAAAGTATATGGCAAAAGTTGTTTCAAAACTAAATCCTGATGTTTCATATGTTGATTCATGCGATGTTAATCCCACTAGATTTGGTAAGGAAATTTCTAAATTATCTGATAACCATAAAATAAAATCATATCATCGTGCAGATAGTAGATTTGTTGTAGTATCCGCAGCATCCATTCTTGCTAAAGTGACTCGAGATAGAGCCATTGCAAAATTAAGAAAAGAGCATGATTTGGGTAGTGGCTATCCCTCTGACTCTGTAACTGTGAAATTTGTGACTAAATATTATAAAAAAAATCATGAAATGCCTAGTTTTGTGCGTAAAAGTTGGAAGCCTGTTCAGAGAATCGTAGACAATAACTAGTCTAGATATTTTGCAATTACCATTGCATGATCTTTGTCATATGGGTGCAAATCTATAGTTTGTAACACATCAAATTTTTCTCTTAATTTTTCCACTTCTTCCTCAACAATTCTTTTTGGGGCTTTGGTTACATCAATACTTCTTGTTTTGATTACTAGAAAAAAATACCCATCTTTTTTTAGAAACATTTCACAATTCCGTATTGCTATTTCTGTTTGATCCGGTTGTGCAATATCTACATACACTACATCAACTTTTCCAAATACTGAAAAATACTCTTTTGGTTTTCTTGCATCTTGTAAAATTGGAATAACATTTTTTCTGAATCCTGCCACTCTATCTAAAAAATCCCTTGCAACTCTACTTGCATGTTCTACTGCAAAAATTAATCCGCTTGGACCTATGATGTCTGAAATATGACTAACTGTAGTTCCAGTTGATGCTCCTAAATACAATACTTTGGTTTTATTTTCAAAAGGAAAATTTTCTAAATTATTCATTATTGATGCAGCTAGTTTACTTCTAAATGCATCCCATAATCTGTACTCTATACCTTTTTTGATGATTAATTTTTCTTTGTAAACTTGATTCCCTGGTACAAAATTTTCAGTTGCTAAATTTTCTCTTCCTTCAAATTTAATCCAAAAATATGGCCGATTATCTTCTTCCAAACCTCTTTCTCTTTTTACTTGAATCTGATTTTTCATAATTACTTCTTCCACCTTCTCTTCTTCCACCATCACCTTCTCGTCTATCATTAAATCTTCCACCTTCTCTTCTTCCACCATCACCTTCTCGTCTATCATTAAATCTTCCACCTTCTCTTCTTCCACCATCACCTTCTCGTCTATCATTAAATCTTCCACCTTCTCTTCTTCTATCTCCACCTTCTCTTCTTCTATCTCCACCTTCTCTTCTTCTATCTCCACCTTCTCTTCTTCTATCTCCACCTTCTCTTCTTCTATCTCCACCTTCTCTTCTTCTATCTCCACCTTCTCTTCTACCGCCTCTGAAGTTTCCTCCGTCACGCTCAAATGATTGAGGTCTTCTGATATCTTTTTCAGTTGGATTTTCATATTTTTTACCAATCTCTCCAACCCTAATGTTGAGTTTTTCAAGTAAAGTCTCATTCAGTCCTTCTCCATAGACATCTACTCTTGCGGCGATTACTGCTTTGGCAGCTACAGCTCTTGCAATTTTCCCTCTTTGCCATCTTGGAGCTGCATGAACCATTGCATGTTGGAATAATAACCCGTGTTTTGGTGGTTGAGAACCTGTCTTCAATGATCTAAACAATGCTTTTTCAGCACCTAATACTTGGATTGTACTTGCAGGCATTGATGCCATTTTCTTGAGACTTCCAGCTCTTCCTAAAAGTCGTGCACCAACTGCAGTTCCAAGAATTGCTGAAAGATTTGGAGCAATTATTTGCATTTCTGATTCAACATGTTCTTCTAATTTTTTACGTAAATCATGAAAATCTAAAATTTGTTTTGCAATTGATTGTACAATTGATAAATTAACATCTGAGATATCTCCTCCTCTACTTTTTGATGAAATTAATGATAACATCTCAACTTTTGATTCAGGAAATCCTGCATCTTCAAAGATTTGTTTTGTTAATGATTCTCGCTTTCCTGCCATTACAATTTGTGCATATCCGTTAATACTATCAATAATGTTGTCTAATTCTGGAAAATGTAATCCATACCACTCTCTTAATCTTGAACTTAATGCATTTGCTATTTTGTCAATTTCATCAAGTGAGTTAATTGCTTGAATAATATGAAGATCTGGACTTTCTGAAACTTCTGTAACTTTTGAAGATGATAACCCTAAAGCAAATTCTCTTAATTTTCCTAATGCATCTTGAGGATTTGAAGCAAAACCTGAATCTACAATTATTTGTGGTTTGGATGCTTGAATACTCTCCAATTTTGAATCATCCATTATTTGACAATCAATATTATTTTTTTTCAAAATTGCAAGTAATGACTCATCACTTACTGCGAATCCTCTTTGAACTGAAAATAAATAATTAATGAGTTCGTTGAGTTTTGCCTCTTTACTTTTAACTAAAAGATACTCTTTAACGTTATTTGAGAATGAAAATGCTCTTTCAAGTTTTTCTTCATTGAAAACTGATATCCCTAACTCTGTTAATATTACAGAATACATGACTAGTTGAATCTAAATGACCTTTAAAAAAGGTACTAGAACCACATGAATCAACTATTATATTCTAAATTGAATTCATTAATTAAAGTGGAACCTAGTCTTGTAACTTCCATAGGTAAAATTCAACTAGAACGACCTGTGATGCTTGCATCTGGAATTTTGGGAATCTCTTTGGATGTCTTTAATCGTATTTATCGCTCCGGAGCAGGTGCAGTTGTGACAAAATCACTTAGCACAGAGCCTTGGGATGGTTACCCAAATCCGACAATTTTTAGTGTTAATGGAGGTGGTTGGATGAATGCAGTTGGATTATCCAATCCTGGTGCACCAAATTTTGCAAAAATGATTGAACCCAATCAAGAAGTTCCAATTATTGTAAGTTTAGTGGGTTCAATTCCTGAAGATTTTGAATTAATGATAAAACAGTTTGAGAATTGTAAAGTCAAAGCATATGAGTTGAATCTTTCTTGCCCTCATGTGGCAAAAGTTGGATTGGAAGTTGGAGATGATCCAGAATTAGTTAAAGAAATTGTCACTGTTGCTAAAAATTCTACTGATGTTCCTATAATTGCTAAAGTTGGGTTGGGTACTACTCATTATCTGAAAACTGTTGGTACTGCAATAGAATCTGGAATTGATGCAATCACTGCAATTAACACGGTTCGTGCAATGGCTATTGATGTTGAAACACAAAGACCAATTCTTAGTAATCGATTTGGTGGACTTTCTGGAACTCCGATAAAACCAATTGCACTAAGGTGTGTTTATGAAATTTCCTCAAAATATGACATTCCGATAATTGGCTGTGGTGGAATTTCAACTTGGGAAGATGCTGTTGAATTTTTTCTGGCAGGTGCTTCTGGTGTTCAACTTGGAAGCGCAATAGGTGAAAATTGGATTAATATTTTTGATGACATTAACAAAGGAATTTTGCAATACATGCAAAAGAAAAATTATTCAACAATACAGGAATTTGTGGGCCTTGCAAAGAAATCTTAACCATACCACAATTGTTACAATTGAAAAAGTAATTGATGAAACTCCTACTGTTAGAACCCTTGTTTTCTCTGATGAAATAATGTCTGGTGTTCTTCCTGGACAATTTGCAATGGTTTGGATTCCTGGAGTAAATGAATTACCAATGAGTATTATGATTTCTAAAGAATCTGGTAAAGCCGCGTTTACTGTTAGAAAACATGGACCTGCTTCAACTGGTTTATTCAATGTTAAAGAAGGCCAACAAATAGGAATTAGAGGTCCATATGGAAATTCATTTGATGTTAAAGAAGGAAAACTTTTGTTAGTAGGTGGTGGAACTGGTCTTGTTCCAATGATGAGATTGTTGACATTTGTAAAACCAACTGATGATGTCACTGTACTAATTGGTGCTAAATCAAAAGATGAAGTATTCTTTGAAGATTTGACAAATTCGCTTTTAGAGAAAAATCCTCACAAAGTCATTATTTCTACTGATGATGGAAGCTATGGTGAAAAAGGTTTTGTAACTGATTTAGTTGAAAAACTTGTTAATGAAAATCATTATGATGGTGTGTATGTTTGTGGACCTGAAATAATGATGTACAAAACCGTACTTGCAGCTAATTCTAAGAACATCTTTGTTCAAGCCAGTCTTGAACGTATGATGAAATGTGGTGTTGGAATTTGTGGAAGTTGTTGTGTTGGAGAAGATCTTGTTTGTCGAGATGGAACTGTTTTTGATGGTGCATATTTGTCTCAAAACAAGGAATTTGGTATTTTTCACAGAAATAAGGCTGGAATATTGGAAAATTATTAATTTTTGCTAGCAAGGTTTAAAATAAATCACAAAATCATTTTCGTGAAGATAATGGGAACTCCTAAGATTGTTTTAACTGCTGATCGTACTTTGATGTCTCCATATCGTGGATTATCTTTGGCAACATTTTTTGGATGTGCACCTGCCATTGATCCTCATAGAGATCCAAAGAGCTTTTGGTACAAAATTTTGGGAAAACAAGTCACTCCAAAAGTATTATTTGATTTCATCTGTAATTGGTCTCCTGATATTAACGGCGCTGCAAAATATGCTCCATATGGATTAAGAAAATTAGAAGCTGGTTTATTGCGTGATGGTTTTGCACGAAGTGATGTAGTTGTTGCTCATCCGAATCATATTGAAAAATTTATTGGTCCTGAAACTGAAGTAATTGGAACTTATGAAATGGATCCTCTTGGAATGGGTCCCGTGACTATGACATTCACTTATGGTAGAAAACAAATTTCTTATGATGAATTATACAACACAGAATTACACCATAGAATAAAGGCTGCAAAAGCTAGAACTGGTAGTAAAGCAAAAGTAATTTCAGGCGCATCTGGTACTTGGCAATATAATTATGATCCAGAAAAAATTGAAGAATTTGGAATCTATGCAATTTTAGAAGGAGAACTTGGTGGTATTGCACCCGAGATTGATGGGCATGCTGGAAGATTTTTCAATTATTTGATTGATGGTGAATTTGAAAACATGGATCCTTTCAGAAAGAGAAAGGACTTTAAAGTAAACATAAAAGAATTTGAAAGAAATAATAAAAAAATTCATGGACGATTTGTAAATTTCTGGGATAGACCAGACTTAGATGAAATTCCTGATATTATAGAACCAAGTATGCATGGAATGGTAGAGGTGATGCGTGGTTGTGGACGTGGTTGTAAATTCTGTGATGTTACATTACGTTCTTTGAGATATTATCCTGTTGAGAAAGTGAAAAAAGAAATTGAAGTTAACATCAAAAAAGGTGGTTCTAAATCTGCATGGATTCACAGTGATGATATTTTTGTTTATGGAATGGATCCTAGAACTTCAAAAGGCATGGAGCCAAACAGAGAAGCACTTGAAGAACTATTTACTGGAATTATGTCCACTGGCGTAGAACACACTAATCCGACACACGGAACTTTAGCTGGTGCAATTGCTGATGAAAAACTTCTTCCAAATCTTTCAAGAATTATGAAAGCAGGTCCTAATAACATGATTGGTGTTCAAGCTGGGTTTGAAACTGGAAGTTTAAGATTAATTGGTAAATACGCTGACAGAAAACTTGCACCTTACAAACCTGAGGAATGGCATTGGGTTGTAAAAGAAGGTGTAAAAGCAATGAATGAAAATTATTGGATTCCTGCATTTACTTTGATTATGGGACTAGATAATGATGAACAGCCTGAAGATTCCTGGGAAACTATTAGATTACTAAGTGAATTAGAACATGAACAACCCGAATCAATGTTTACTGCAACTGCTTTGACCTTCGTTCCTATTGGATTATTGGAAAATGCATCTTTCTTTAATATTGGTCAAGAAATGACTCCTGCTCAATTAGGTGTTCTTTACAAAACATGGCAACACAATTTCAAATATGCTATTAAAAAATTCATGACAAAAACTGGTTCTAGAGGTCCACAGAGATACTTCTTTAATGGAATTGCACGATCGCTTGGTGGTGTTCCATTAGGTGCAATGGAAAAATACGCACGTAGAAAGAGTCCTGAACACGAACGTGTCTTAGAGAAGATTAAAGCACAATACTGGTAGTTATACAAATACATAAATTCACTATTTTGGAGTTTAATTCATGGCAACACACGGTTCGCTAACTAAAGCAGGTAAAGTACGAGGACAAACTCCTAAAGTAGAAGGAAGGAAGATCGTAGGCGACAGCTCTAGTGTCGCAAATAAAGGAAATTTCAAGAAACGATTTGCTCTAGGCAGATATCCTGGTCAAAATAAACCTGGTCAAAGAAGAAAACGACGATAACCATTTTTAGAATATTCTAATTTAACGATCATTTTCTAAAACAATACTCTTATAAAGTACTGGTACCGTACCTTACGGTATGGTAGAAGATTTAAGATTAGATAGTTTAGAGGGCGTAGGTCCTGTAACTACAAGAAAGTTATCTGATGCAGGTATCCACAACGTCATGGACCTCATCGTTAGAGGTCCTGTAGAAATTGCAGACATTACTGGAATGGAAAAGGATACTGCTGAAAAAATTGTCAATAAAGCCCGACAACATTTAGTTGAAGGTGGATTAATTGCCAAAGACTTTGTTAGTGCAAGTGAGATTTATAAAAATCGACAAAGTATTGGTAAAATTACAACTGGTACAAATTGTCTTGATACCCTATTTGATGGTGGCATTGAGACTCAAGCTTTGACAGAAGTTTATGGTGAATTTGGTTGTGGTAAAACACAATTTGCACATACACTATCTGTAATGGTTCAAAAACCAAAAGAAGAAGGTGGTCTTGAAGGAAGTGTTCTATACATTGACACTGAAAATACTTTCAGACCTGAAAGAATTGTATCTATTGCACAAGCTCATGAAATGGATCCTGAAAAAGTCTTGGATAGAATTATTGTTGCTCGTGCATACAATAGTGCACATCAAACATTGATTCTTGAGGAAGCCGGTTCAATAATCGAAGAAAATAATATCAAACTTATTGTTGCAGATTCTGCAGTTGGATTGTTCCGTTCTGAATACCTTGGACGTGGAACATTATCTGTTAGACAACAAAAACTAAATCACTTTGTACATTTGTTGTCTAGAATTGCAGAAACATACAACTGTGCTGCACTTGCAACCAACCAAGTCATGGCATCTCCTGATGTATTCTTTGGTGATCCAACACGTCCTGTTGGAGGAAATGTGGTTGCACATACAAGTACCTATAGAATATACTTTAAGAAATCAGGTAAGAAACGAATTGCTAGAATGGTAGATAGTCCTCATCATCCTGAAGAAGAGGTAATCTTTGCTCTAGGTGAAGCAGGTGTAATAGATCCTGAAGAAGCTGAGAAAAAGACAAGAAAGACTACTAAAAAAACAGCCACAAAAAAAGCAACTGCCAAAAAAACAATTGAACTGTCTGAAGTAGAGGCTACAGTAGAAACTACACCTGAAGTAGAGGCTACAGTAGAAACTACACCTGAAGTAGAGGCTACAGTAGAAACTACACCTGAAGTAGAGGCTACAGTAGAAACCCCAATGGATATTGAATCTAATGATTCAGAACCATTAGAAGAGTAGTCACTCTTTTTTTCATTTTTTTCTTTTTATTTATTTTCCAATTGTATTGGATTACATTATAATATCATTTGAGATTATTATTATGTCATGAAAGATCTTTATCGTTTACTTCCTGAAGAAATGGAACAATTAGTAGTTGATATGGGATACCCTAGGTATAGGGCAGATCAAATTTTACTTCCACTTTATTACAAATTCCCAAAAAATCTATCTGAAATAAAACAACTTCCAAAAAAAATGAGAGAAGAACTGATTGAATCTGGATATGTGATAGGTTCTGCAAAACAAATTCATGAAGTTGTAAGTGAAGATAGGGATACGACTAAGTTGTTACTTCAACTAACTACAACTTCTGTAGAGACGGTTCTAATGCAATATTCTTCATCAAAAATTGGTGGCCATCCAAGATCAACAATTTGTGTTTCTACACAAATTGGATGTGCTATGGGATGTGTATTTTGTGCAACCGGACAAATGGGGTTTGAAACAAATCTTGCAGCTGAGGAAATTGTATCTCAAGTAATTCATTTTGCTGAAATTCTACAGAAACGAGGAGAACATGTTACTAACTTAGTTTTTATGGGAATGGGAGAACCGATGGCAAATTATGATGAAATGATTCGTGCTGTAAAAATTTTAACTCATGATAGAGGTTTTGGTCTTGGACAACGCCATATCACAATTTCTACCATTGGAATTACTTCTGGAATAGATAAGTTGGCTGAAGAAAATTTGCAGATTGGCCTTGCTATTTCACTTCATGCTCCAAATAATGAATTACGAAAAAAATTGGTACCTACAGCAGGACCTAATTCTGTTGAAGATATTATTGATGCAGGGAAAAGATATTTTCAAAAAACTGGACGTCGTGTGACGTTTGAATATGCATTAATGGCAGGAATAAATGACTCTCCTAAAATTGCTAAAGAATTATCTTCACTTTTGCAAGGAAATGGTTCACATGTAAATTTAATTCCCATCAATCCTACAGCTGGTGATTTTAAACGTCCATCACAAGAAAGCGTACTTGAATTTGAACAAATTTTATCTAATGCTGGTGTAAATTGCACTGTTCGTGTGGAAAAAGGAACCGAAATCTCAGCAGCTTGTGGTCAACTTAGAACCGATATTGATAACATTTCAAAATAGTTCTAAGTGTTAAAATAGGGCTTTTGGAGATTTGAGACTAAATGGCAACTAAGAAATCTTCTGGTCGTTCACATGGATTTAAACACAAATCACGATCTGTAATGAAGAAAAAGGCCCCGCGAGGAGTTTCATTTCTGTTACGTGAATATCAAGAAGGTCAGCAAGCTTTAGTCATCATTGATCCTAGACAACACAAAGGGTTACCACATAGACGTTATCACGGTAAAGTAGGTGTTGTTACAAATGTTGGTAGACGTGCTATTACTCTAAGTGTAAAATTAGGTAATAAACCAAAAACCTTAATCACTAGATTGGATCACATAAAACCATTCGGTGTATAAATATGGAAGAAGTACAAAAGAAACAAGCAATTTCTCTTTCAGAAGTTAAAGAAATTTTAGGTAAAGTCGATGTTGAAGAGATGGATCAAATCCAACGCTGGACATATGATTATGTTTCAAAATTTGTAACAACTGATGCAAAAGTTGCAAAGGATATGAAAAAACAACTCATTAAAGAATG
>Ga0208524_1001253_pt1 | contig 12094 bp, 7 predicted proteins | sample ETNtaG_28_FD_185779 | JGI IMG/M metagenome (GOLD analysis project Ga0208524, IMG submission 185779) | Marine microbial and viral communities from oxygen minimum zone, Eastern Pacific Ocean - ETNP201406SV61 (SPAdes) (version 2) | ecosystem: Environmental > Aquatic > Marine > Oceanic ... | reverse complement strand
GAGTGTCGATCAGCAATTTTTGTTTTTCGATTTACTATTTTTGATTAAAGAAAAATTCACCTGTACCATATATTTACAATCATAAATTAAAATAGAAAATCACGAAACTTTAAGTCCGCTTGGCACGTCAGTATCTTCGGGAGCTACCAATATCACAGAATCCTTGGTGCTGACAGCAAGTAGCATCCCATTAGATTCTACACCTCGAATGACTGCTGGTTTTAGGTTGGCTACCACGACAATCTTCTTCCCTACTAACTCTTCCGGGGAGTAATGCTCCGCTATCCCCGCAACAATCTGGCGGTTTTCTTCTCCAACTTTAATCTGGAGCCTAAGCAATTTATCTGCCCCTTCCACTTTCTCTACTTCTAAAACCTTAGCAGTTTTAAGCTCCACCTTGGCAAAATCATCTATGGAAATACGATCGTCGGACATCTCTTACTCCTTCGCTTGTTTTGTTTTTTGATTCAATTCTATTCTCGGAAAAGGAACTTCAAATTCACTCAATTTACTTCCGGACTTCAGTTGTCCCCATGGTGATTTCAATTCGGTGACTGAGGCACCGATCATACCCAGAATTTTGGCCGTCCTCACCGGCATGATGGGATGCAAAAGCTGCAAGGAAATCCGGAGTGACTCTGCCGCGTGATAGAGAACGGTTCCTGCCGCAGTCTTGTCTGACTTTATCAGTTTCCACGGCATTAGTTTCTCCATATAACGGTTGATAGAACGGACATACTCCATCACCGTTTCCACAGCATCATTCATCTTCATTTCGTGAATGAGTTCAATCGCCTCGACGGCAAGAGTACTACCCGATTCTACTAGTTGAGTCTCTTCTCTGCTCTGCTCTCCCGGTTCGGGGATTTTCCCGTCAAAGTGGCGGCGAACAAGTGTACTGATCCTCCCGACTAAATTCCCTAAATCGTTAGCCAAATCGCTATTGTAGCGCAACGCAAATCCATCCGGAGAAAAGTTGCTGTCTTGTCCAAGAACCATGTCACGCATCAGAAAATAGCGGACAGGATCCACTCCATATCGGTCGATAAGATCGAGCGGCTTAACAACGTTACCAAGTGACTTAGACATCTTGAACTCATCACTAAGCCACCAGCCGTGAGCGAAGATAGTCCTCGGTTGGGGAATCCCCGCAGCGAAAAGCATAGTGGGCCAGTAAACACAATGCGTCGTCAAAATATCTTTACCGATGAGGTGATAATCGGCAGGCCACCACTTGGCAAACTGCTTATCATTTTTTTTTGCGCCGATTCCGCTAACATAGTTCAGCAGCGCATCAAACCAGACATAAGTGACGTAATCTGAATCGAATGGTAGTTCAATCCCCCATGACAAGCGCGATTTCGGACGGGAAATGCAGAGATCGCCTAACGGCTGGCGCAGAAAGCCGAGAACTTCATTACGCCGAGTTTTGGGTAAAATAAACTCTGGATGTTCATTGATGTAGTCAATCAGCTGCTGCTGATATTTGCTCATGCGGAAAAAGTAATTTGTCTCCTTAATCTCTTTCAGCGACTTCTGATGTTGAGGACATTTCTCATCTACCAATTCTTTCTCGGTATAAAAACGTTCACAACCGACGCAATAGAGTCCGGTGTATTCATCAAAATAGATATCGCCGCTGTCGTAAATCTGTTGAAGGATTTCTTTTACTACCTCTTGGTGATCTTTATCTGTCGTCCGGATAAAATGGTCGTTCTCTATATGGAGCTTTTTCCACATGTTCTGGAACCGGACCACCATCTCATCACAGTGCTTCTTTGGTTCAACTCCCCGCTCGCTGGCGGCTTGAGAAACTTTCTGGCCATGCTCGTCGGTCCCGGTCAGGAAGAAGACCTCGTCCCCGGCTTCTCGATGGTAGCGCGAAAGGACATCCGCCAGTATGGTCGTGTAGGCGTGACCGATATGCGGCTCATCATTGACGTAATAGATAGGTGTGGTGATGTAGAATTTTTTCATTTCTCTATCCCGCTGCCCCTTGCAGACTTTCCTGAATATCGAACAGCAAATTAGTAATCACTAAATTTAGGCTATAGTTACGGGAAAGCGAACTGGAACACGTCTCCAATTCTTTTACAATACTTGCGAAGTCACCGGCAGGAAAACTTTTCACAAATTTCCTTAATGACTTCTCCATTCCTTCCATAATAATATGAGCATCCCCATTCATTTTCTGGATAAGTTGGGCATCTCGGAACCAATAGCTGAGAAGCTGAAAGTGAAAATTCAATTCCTGAGGATTGGTTCGGTAGGTTGAGGCAGCATGATGCGTAAATGAGCGCCAGTTTTCCTCAGAAGGTTGTGTCAACCATTTTACAAGGGATAACAGTTGGTTTTGCACTTCCTCCAAGTCCTGTTTTGCGAGATGTTTTGCCATCCGGGTATTCCCCTGTGCAAGATGAGCAATCAACTTGGCTTCTTCGGCAGGTTTAGCTAAAGATTCTTGTAGATGCTTTGCCACTGTTTCTGTTTGAACCGGAGGGAAAAAGACTTGCTGACATCGTGATCCAATAGTTTCCACCAATCGTTCAGGAAAATCTGTTGTCAATATAAAGGAAGTCTCTTGTGGCGGTTCCTCAAGTATTTTCAAAAGAGCATTTGCGGATGAACCATCTCCAGTCATCAACAGATCTGCATCAAAGATTACTACCATTTTCCTACCGGGTTCCATCGCCTTTAGATATATTTTTTCTCTTACTTCTCGAACGGAATTAATTAAAATTGTATTGGATCGAGGCAGCCGGATTTTTTCATAAGGATCTTTTGCTTTGGCTGCGATGAGCTCTGCTAATGCAGTAATCGTTTCATCTTTTAGAGCCTTCGCAGGAGGATCTTTTTTATTAATAACTCTGTCTTTAGGCAGCGGTACGATGAGGGTCAAATTGGGATGCTGTAATGTGTTAAACTTTGCACACGATGAACATTCTCCACAAAGAGCACTTCCCTCTGCCTTGCAATTAACCAGTCCGGAAAAGCGTAAGGCAGTCCCTTCTTTGCCGACTCCTGAAGGACCGTGAAACAGATAAGCTCCTGCTATATGATCGTTCTCATACGCAGTCACCATGCGTTGCCAGATTTTCTCTTGTCCTATCTGTGTGTCTAGAATCATCCCTTACTCAGCCAATGCTCCGGATTCAACTTCTCGCGATTTCCCCATATCTCAAAGTGAAGTTTGGAGCTGTTTCCAGTATCGGGTTTGCCCACATGAGCGATGATCTGTCTTGCCTTTACATACACATTTTCATTAACCTCAACATCATCCACATGAGTGTAGACTGTGTAGAAACCGGCTCCATGGTCTATTATAACTGTATTACCGTAACCGCGAATATAGGTCACTGTTGTGACAATTCCGCTAAAGACGGCTTGAACTTTACTTCCCGCATCGCTTTTGATGTCAACACCTGTGTTTTCGGTAATAGTCTTCAACGTTGGATTCTTATGACTTCCGAATTTTGAAATAACAGGCCCTTTTACCGGCCAAGGTAGACTTCCTTTCATGACTGAAAAATCTCCGCCGGCCAGAAGAGAATCTTCTCTTCGTCTCCGTTCAAGTTCCTTATTGCGGTTTTCTTTCTCACGTTCGAGCTGAGCGATAATCGTTTCCATCTTTCTAACCGCTTCCTGACGATCCCCCAATTCCTGTTTTAATTCCTGCTTCTTACTTTTTAGTTTGGCAATTTCTTCATTTCGCCCACTTCTCTTTTTTTCCAACCCCAATTTCTGTGATGTTTTTTCAGAATTTATAATTTTTTTATCTTCCAGTTCCCTCTCCAGAGTTTTTTTCTCTGCGTCTATCTGAGCTATGACTTGTTGAATCTTAGACGCTAGCTCACGATCATATTGTGAGATGACCTTTAGATACTCTTCCCGATAGACCCGATCTCGCCAGCTATCACGGTTGATTATCATTTTCAGCTCTGAAGGCTTGCCGGTTTTATAAATATTCACTACCCGACGTGCGTATTTGTTACGAAGCTCATCAAACTCTTTTTCTTTCTCCTGAATCAGCGTTCCAGCTTCTTTAATAGCTTCTTCCTTTGACTTTTCCTCTTCCCTTAAACGATCTAAGAGGTTTTGAATCAAAGAGATCTCTTCATCTAACTCTTGTATCTTGGTCTCAGTACTCTTTTCCTGATCGGCCGTACTCTTAATTTGATGTCGGAAATTCTCAATCTCCTGTCTCAGTCGGTCTAATTCCCTGGAATGGAACTGAATATCTTCATCAATGTCCTCAGATTGAGCAGAAACAATCAATGGAGTCAGCACCAATAGTAGAATAAAAGACGTAATTTTGATAGTTTTCACGAGAAGAAAATAGGTGAAAGAAGCTGTCAGTAGCAATCGTTTTAACATGTTTCTATAATACGGATCCCCGCAGAACTACTGACCTTAGTTATTTTTCTTCTATCTTAAACAGCATATAATCTTCAAAAGAAAAATACGCCTCCCCTCTTTCCGGGAATCGATAGATCCAAAGTTGGTAATTTAGATCTTTCTCATCTACCTTTTCGATGATCTCCGCAGGCTCGCCCAGGATTTCGCTCACTTCTGACACCAGCATTCCGATCTCCACTTTCGGCATTCGTCGCCAGGCAAGATTAACTCTGGCTTCATTAGCGTATGATTCCTTCAATTGATCCACTCTAAGCTTATCCAAGCTCAATAGCTGGGCTTCCAGCTGCGAGCGGATGTTCTCGAACTCCTCGTCCTTTTTACCCAGAATTTCCTGCGCCCTATTCAGAGAAAGAACGGCCAGCCGTAAACCTGCCTCATCCTGAACCAGATTTACATCTTCCAGCATTCCCACGGCTGACCTCAGCTCCAATCCGCGTATCTCATCCCGCAATTCCGGGGCCATGGTAAGTGCTTTGGAGTACTTTTCCAGCGCTAGCGAATAAACTCCCCGTGACGCAAGATCCTTCCCATGCTGGATGGTAATCTGTGCCTCAAGTTTGCGCAGGAATTCCTCTCCTTTAAGAGAAATTACAGCTGCTCGCCGGGCGTAACTGAGAGCATCATCATCCCTGCCCAAAGAAAAAAGAGAATCAGCGATCTCGATGTAAAATCCGGCAATAGTCTCAATTTTCATCTGGAGTTTTTTCTTAAAAGGTTCCACTGCCGTCCGTTCAGCTTCAATATATTTATCCAGCGCTTCCACCAGCATATCCCGAGCTTCTAGCCTCTTCCCTTCAGAGTAAAGCTGTTCAGGAATGCGGAGATTACAGATTTCGATGAGCTTTTCCGCTCGACGTATACGGGCGTGCTGAGGATGCTGATCAATAAACTGATTAAACTTACGTTTGGCAGTTACATAATCGGAATCCAGATAGTACTTCTTCGCTTCATCGCCGATGGTTTTACCGCCGCCGTAGAAAGCGCCAAAGCTGAAGTAAATTCCCACTTGGGGAAGCTGCATCCCGGTAATGGGAGTGACTTCCTGCGGATCGCTGATGTTATCCACTTTGGCAAAGTAGTGGCGTAGTTCAAATCCCCAGGCATAACGGGCAGCCGTATCCGACTCCCGGATGAACTTGATGCCCACGCCGTACATGGATGTTGCCCCTGTTCCTGATGGTTCATCTTCCAGACTATCGCTCCGGTAAAACTGCACCCTTCCCAGTCCGTAACCGTAGCGGAGCTGGACAAACCATTTCGGCCTCCACTGCATTATCATCGTTGTTGAAAGGTTTACTTCCATGAAAGTGGGCGTGAATGTTTTAGTCACTCCCCAGGAAGTGGGTACACTTGGAGGACCGCTAAGAATTGTACTCTCAGAAAAATCGATGGATGGGATATTGAACACAGCCGCACGACGAACTCCAACTCCCGCAAAAATATCATAATAACTCTTCTTGAAAAAGAGGTAGGAGAGGTTGGTCTGAACAGCATCAAACTCCATATTGGAACCGAGCCGGCCCGATAGTGCAATATTTTGGAAAATGTCCTGGGTGGTATCCGCATACGTTATAAGATTCGGATCGAAGTTGTACGGATTGTAGCTCTTCCAGCCGTAGAAACCTAAACCGTACCGACCCTCAGCAGGAATACTGACAATAGGATGACGAAACTCCATGGGCCGAACGATAGCTTCGAACATTCGATTATCACCGTTTTGAATATTAGAAATGAACGTCCGGAAGAATTGAAAACGTGATTTCTTCTTCTCTTCCACCCCTTGCGCAGAGGCAGCGGATAATGTTACCAATAGAATAAAGAGGTAAATCAGCTTGTTGAGTGGTCGAGATGTGAATGGTAAGGAAGCCATAGGATTTGAAAATTGGTTGAGTCAGATCAATTATTCAAGACAATTTATACACATTTAACAGAAGTCTCTTTTTAACACCAATGGAACAAATCGCTTTCGTAACTTTTCAATAACATAATTAAAGTAAACATGAAGACAATCAGCAAAGCCATATTTCTTTTCTCTACGCTACTCATGTTCTCAGCAGTCAACTCCGCTAATGGAGCAGATGGCGACGATTTCACTATCTGCCGGGTCAAGTATTCCGGTGGCGGAGACTGGTACAGCGATCCCAGTTCGCTCCCTAATCTGCTAGAATTCATCCGGAAGAATACCAATATCGCGGTAAGTACCATGGAAGCTCGTTATTCTCTCGATGACGAAGAAATTTTCGGCTATCCTTACCTTTACATTACTGGCCACGGCAATGTTCGCTTCTCAGATCAGGAAGTAGCCAACCTGCGGTCACTCCTTTTAGGCGGCGGATTCCTGCACGCGGATGACAACTATGGCATGAACGACTCATTCCGCCGGGAGATGAAGCGCGTCTTTCCCAATAAGGAGTGGATAGAACTGCCGCACTATCATCCCATTTATCACTGCTACTACAGTTTTGCACAAGGACTACCGAAAATCCATGAGCACGACGGTAAACCCTCACAAGGATTGGCTCTGTTTGAAGATGAGCGAATGCTTGTTTTCTACTCCTACGAGAGTGATTTGGGCGACGGCTGGGAGGATCTTGACGTTCATAATGATCCAAAAGAAAAACACCAGGCCGCATTGAGAATGGGCATCAACATTTTCTTCTACGCACTTACCCACTGACATGACAAGAATCGCAACTCAACTCATCCGTTTCCGTCAACGCAAAATCGTGACCGATCTCCTTAAAGCGGGATGGATAACTCTTTCAGTAGGTATGATTACTGCTATATTCCTTCTGGTGATAGAAGCGGTCTTTTGGCTGTCGCCGGCCGTTCGCTACGGCGTCTGGCAGTCAGGACTGATGCTTCTAGCAGGAGTTGCCGTAATGGCAGTGGTTATAGGATTCTTAATTCGCCATAACAGCGTCCGACGTTACCGACTAGAAACAATCGCTCATGAAACTGGAAGAGCGGCACTATCGAAGGGGGACGAGATCATCAACGCCCTCCAACTGGAAAAAGGTGACAGCGGCAGCTATAAAACTTCACGGGAACTTGCTGATGAATTCGTAATTGAGACTGCCAGTAAACTCAGCTCATTCTCACCGACTGATGTCTATTCAACGAGAGATAAAAAGAAGCTGAAGATTTATGCAATCAGTTCAATTGTGCTGACCGCTCTGCTGATCATTTTATTCCGTTCTTCTTTTGTCAGTTCAGCTCAAAGATGGATACACCCCAAGACGAATTTCCCGGTACCACACCCGTACGAACTTAAGAGCATCACAGGTGACCTTTCTCTTATGGGCGGGGACAACGCCGTGCTACAATTTGCCGCAGCAGGAAAAAATCTCCCCTCTTCCATTCATCTTGAGCTCATGAGCGATAAAGAGGATGTAACGATGACGCTAGAGAGCTCTAAACAAGACACATTCACATACGAATTGAAGAGTGTACTTCAAAACTATCGCTACCGGAGTTTTACCACCTCTACTCATTTCTGGGAGCCGTGGGAAAAGATCTCATCCCCGGTTTACAGAATTGATGTAACCGATCGGCCCACAATCGAACAATTTACGGCTACCGTAATTCCTCCATCTTATACCGGTCTATCATCTTCCAAGCAAAAAGGTAACATTGCGGAAATTCGCGGGATCAAAGGTTCACAATTGGGCATTTCTCTCAAAACTGATAAAAATCTAGATGATGGGTATTTGAGTATTGGTCTTGGGAGTAAATCCAATGATCGAAAAATAATTCCTATGACTGTTAACGGGCGAAAGGCAACAGGATCTGTCTCCATGATGAAAGACGCCTCACTTACCGCCCATGTGCATGATTCCCATGGTATCGGGAATCTCGATCCAATTGAATACCGGCTGGTGGTGCTGCAAGATTTTTCGCCTCAGTTGCAGGTTTTGATCCCGCCGGAAATGACTGAACTGGGCAGTGACTTTACGATTCCCATCAATCTTCACATCGAGGACGATTTCGGCTTCAGCACTCTACAGATCGTCTATAAAATAAAGCATCCGGAATATCTTCTGCAGGAGGAATCTGTAAGTATCCATGTACTGAAAAACTTTTCCGGTAGTACTACTGCTCAAGACATCCACTACCTTTGGGATGTGAATGAGCTTGGCCTTATGCCGGATGACGAACTTCAATTTCACTTCGAAGTGTACGATAATGACGTCATCTCAGGACCTAAAAAAGCTGTTTCCTCAAAGTTCTTCGCCAAGTTCCCATCTCTCGCCGATCTGTTCGTCCGGACTGAAGAACAGGAAGAAGAAGTTCAATCGGCTGCTGAGGACATGGCGAAAGAGCTGGAAGACTTAACCGAGTCGCTGAAAGAAATGCAACTGGAACTTCTGAAAGACGATAAGGTGGAGTGGGAAAAACACCAAGTGATAGAAGAGGCATTGGAGAAATTGACTGAAAAGCTGCAGCAGATTGAATCGCTCAGAGCGCAAATGGATACAATTATCCAAGAAGCGGAAAAACACGATTTATTTTCACCGGATTTGCTTGAAAAATTCCAGACTCTGAATGATCTTCTTCAAGACCTAATGTCGCCAGAGATGATGGCCGCCATGGAGCGAATGCAGTCTGCATTAGAAGATGTATCGCAGGAAGATTTGCAGGCAGCGCTGGAAGATTTTTCTCTTAACGTGGAAGAATTGGAGTCACAGCTCGACCGGTTCATTGATATTTTCGAGCGAATCCAAGCTGAGCAGCAGATAGACGAGCTCGCTCGCCGAATGGAGCAGTTAGCAAAAGATCAGGAAGTTCTTGCATCCCAACTTGAATCAGAGTCTGCAAATGAGAACGGCTCTCGGCTGGCTGAAGATGAGCTGCGAAATCAACAGGAATATAAGAATCTACTGGAGTTGATGGCGGAAACTGCCGAAAGTATTGAACCGTATACCCAATCAACCTCAGAGGAGTTGAAAGAGATGGCGGAGTCTGAACTGGCACAAGAGACCTCCAACTTGCTGGAACATGCTGTTCAACAGTTAAAACAATCAGACATGAGCCAAGGTTCACTTTCTGCAGAGAGTGCTAGTCAAAATCTCCAGAAGATGAGTCAGATGATGCAGAGTATACAGATGGGTTTCCAGACGCAATCTACAGACGAAATGGCAGAAAAGTTTCGAAGCATCCTCAGAAAGACACTAACCATCTCAAAAGAACAGGAACGGCTGCAAGGCGAGACAGAAGACCTCCCACGAAACAGTCCTAGACTGAGAGAAAAAGCAGGCGAGCAGCAACTGGTGAAAGATAAACTGACCCAACTCATTGGCGAAATGATGGAGCTGTCTCACCAGACGTTTGCTGTCTCACCGGAGATGGGCAAAGCTGTAGGTCGAGCAATAGCAGGAATGACCGAATCACTCAGTCAGATGGAAAAACGTAATGCGTCATTAGCTGCCAACAAACAGTCAGAAACTGTAGCTGCCTTGAACGAAGCCGCTCTTGCCACCATCTCGGCAATGGATGCCATGCAACAGTCAGGAATGGCGTCCGGCATGCAGCAGTTTATGGAGCGAATGCAACAGATGTCAGGTCAGCAGCAAGGGATCAACAGTCAGACACTCCAGATGATGATGGGGCAGATGTCAGCTTCCGCTCAGCAGGAAATGATGCGCCGGCTTGGACAGCAACAAGGACAGCTTAAGAAATCACTTCAGGAGTTGATCAATGAAACACGAGGGTCGCGGCAGTCAGGCGAACTCCAAGGTATCGCCGAACAGATGGAGGAAGTGCTGAAGGATTTCCGGCGGAAGAAGGTAACTCGAAAGACAATCGAGCGTCAGGAACGGATCATGTCGCGGATGCTGAACTCACAGAAATCGCTTAAACAGCGCGACCTCTCTGAGAAGCGGAAATCGAGAACGTCTGTTAAAGTGGTTTCTGATGGTCCTGCCGGGCTTCCGGCAGACTTGGGACAGCGGAGGAGTCTCGCCATCGAAGCGCTAAACGAAGCACTTAAAGCTGGCTTTTCCCAGGATTATCAGGAAATGATCCGCCGCTACTTCAATTCACTTATTCAAGATGAAATAGTTGAAACAAATGATGAATAAAGCTCTTCTCATTTTGCTTTTGATCACAGCAGTCTCTGCTCAACAGACCGTTCCTCCTAACGCAGCTTCAGATAAAACTGCTTTTCGGCGGGCGTTGAAATATGAACGGTCAAATCGAACAGATGAAGCCGTTAAAATTTACAGGGAGCTTCTGGAAGTAAATCCAAAGAATTCTCGCGCTTATTCACAGCTTAAGTCACTGTTCCGGCGGTTGAAAAAGTACGAAGAGTTGGAGTCACTCATCCAAACTCGATTGGAGACGTATCCTCAAGATATCCAGAGCATGGCTGAGTTGGGAGAAGTTTATTTACTTATGGGAGACGAATCTTCAGCTGTAGATCATTGGGAACAGATTATCGCCGAGAATCAGTCTTCAAAGACCGGATATCGCGTGGTTCTTCAAGAGTATATCAGACACGGCATGGAAAGCCAAATGGATAAATTGGTTTCAGAAGGAAGAGAAGCGTTCGGTGAAGCTGACTTATTTTCTCTCGAATTGGCTGGATTCTATTCACGTAAACAAAATTTTAGTAAGGCGACAAACGAATATCTTACTTATCTACAGTTTAATCCGAAGCAATTGAAATCCGTCTCCCGGCAGTTGCTTCGAATGTCAGACGATGCGGAAAGTCACGAAGAGATCGAAGCTGAGATGTCAAGCCGATTGGAGTCCGGAAACAGCTCGGTTAAAATACTCTACGCCGATTTCCTTTTCAAAATTGGACGCCATTCTGATGCAGTTCAACAGCACCGAGACATGGGTACCTCTTCCGAAAGCGATCTCAATAGATGGCTCACTCTAGCCGGCAACTTGAGAAAGGAAGTTGAATTGTCGCTAGCGTCCGATGCTTACATCACCGTTCTCCGCTCTCTCCCTCACGACGTTAGTCAAGGACTGACTCTCCGACAACGGAAAATCATGGGAAAAGCACTCTATGGACTGGCCATGACATCAGAGCTTCAAATTGCGCCAACGGAAAATGTGCGATCATTGGCGGATTATTTCCCCGATAACCAGTTTTTCAGAAATCCCTTTGTGAGCCGAAGTTCCATTGTTACAGAATCTCTTCAGGAGACTTTTGCTCTCTACGATTCCATTCTCACCACTCTTCCTGCCACTACCTTTTCACCTCAGGCGCATTTCCGCTTAGGTGAAATCAAATATCGTATCACCCGAGATTTCGACGGCGCTCTTACCTCCTTCAGAGCTGCCGAAACAGGGACGAACGACCGAGCATTGAACTTGGCTGCGGCATCCCGCCTCGCTGATGTCTTTGTCGCCAAAGGTAATCCGGAATCCGCTTTGAATATCTTGAACGACAAGATCGCTTCACTTCCCGATCGACAACAGGATGATTTGAAGGTGAAAAGATGCTACGTGCTGCTGCTAAGCGGTGCCATAGATTCGGCTCAATACAATCTGACAGAACTAGTGAATAATCTGACTGTAAAGGATGATGCCTTTAATGACGTGCTGGAACTGAAAGGATTTGTGGATGAACATTTTAGTAGAACAAATGAAGAAGGTAAGGAAGCTTTTCGATATTACATCTCGGCTGAACTGCTTCTCCGGCAGGCGAAAAAAACGGAGGCACAGG
>Ga0208524_1001251_pt1 | contig 12104 bp, 11 predicted proteins | sample ETNtaG_28_FD_185779 | JGI IMG/M metagenome (GOLD analysis project Ga0208524, IMG submission 185779) | Marine microbial and viral communities from oxygen minimum zone, Eastern Pacific Ocean - ETNP201406SV61 (SPAdes) (version 2) | ecosystem: Environmental > Aquatic > Marine > Oceanic ... | reverse complement strand
GATTGTCAGCAACATCACGTAAGACATTATAACACCCTATTATGATAAAGTCCGCAGCAGAACCTATCTCCTGTGACGACAGCGCCTTAAGAATCACCTCCGGCCCGATCCCACAGGGGTCTCCCATAGTTATGCCGATTATATTTTTTTCTCTATTCTCAGATTTCATAAAAATCCTTTATCCTTTAACATTTCCTCAGTTATCCCGGATGTAGTACTGTCATTAGTCGTTAATATCCTCTTCACCCATTTGCCTAACATATCGGTTTCTATGTTAACCTGCTCGCCTGCTTTCTTGAAACCCAGAGTGGTCACCTCAAGCGTATATGGAATAAGCGCAACTGAGAATAATCCCTCCCTGATTTCCACAATCGTCAGGCTGATCCCGTCTATAGAGACAGAACCCTTCTTTATCATCATATTGGCAAGTTCTTTACTTACAGAAAACCACACAGTGCATTGCCCCGGTTCATTTTCTACCTTATTAATCGTGCCAACACCGTCTACATGCCCTGTTACAAAATGGCCTCCCAGTTGATCCCCCATTTTCAGTGATCTTTCTATGTTTACTTTATCAGAAGTCTTCAGTTTGCCGATAGATGTCAAGTTTAATGTCTCCGTAGAAACGTCAAAATAGACATCAGAATCTTTTATCTGTGTCACTGTCAGACAGGCACCGTTTATAGCGATACTATCACCGGGACTCACACCAGCTGACAATGTGCCAATATCTACTACAATAATCGCTGAGTCTGCCTGTAGTTTTACCTGCTTTACCTTACCTAAATATTCAATTATACCTGTAAACATCTTAATCCTTCCCTTTCAATATCCCCAGTACCGTAGTCCCTGCGGATACCATCTCTCCCTCTTTTACGGCTATTTCAAAATCAGCATCTTCAGGAATATAGACTTCCAGCCTTGAACCAAATTTAATCATACCGAATCTCCGTCCGCGCTCTACATCCTGCCCAACCGAGCAGTCACACACGATTCTCCTTGCTACCTTTCCCGCAACCTGCTTGATCATAATCTTTGTTTTCCCATCGCTGGTGAGAATCCCCAGCAAATTATGCTCGTTCTTTTCAGAAGCATCCGGAGAACGCGCATCCAGAAACTTTCCGGGCACATGTTTTATAAATTCAACTTTTCCACTATACGATATCCTGTTCACATGAACACTGAACAGAGACATAAATGTTGCAATTTTTACAGCCTTACATTTTAAATAATTGTCCTCTTGTTCGTGCGATATTGAAATTATCCTCCCATCAGCCGGGGCCAGTAATTTCTCCTCTCCCTCTGGAGGATTTCTATTTGGATCCCTGAAGAAATAAAAGACGAAGAACAGGAATATAGAAATCGGTATAACTACCAATGGATAGAAAAAGAGGCTTAGTATTATAAGTACAAAAAAGAACATTCCAAAAAAAGAAAGCTCTTTCGAACCATATTCAGCAAAAGGAAATCTCATAAAAGTTACGCTCGTGACTCTCTCATAGTATCAATATTAAATATTTCATTCTAAAGATCAGACAAACCGTAACCGGCGGCAAGGCAATAACATATATTGGCTTTAGGTTTTATAACATACACCCTGATTCGCACCGGTAAACCAAGGCTATTTTCTAGCATATAAACATTTGCATGTCAACTTATTGCCGTGTTATTCCTTTACAGTCTTTACCAAAAATAGTAATATGTTTTATTAACTTTAAACCTTCAATTTATTAAATTTATACGGAGTAATCATAGAATGAAAATCATGAAGAGTTTTCCATTACGTCAATCCTTTTTCGCACTGATCTTGTTATTTACCATTTACGGCTGTAATACTACAAATAATACCACTGCCACAAAGGCGTCTGGCTCAAATCTTAAACCGGATATCACACAAGCTGATTCCGAAGTTCCGAAACCCGCCAAACCACAATCCAGTCCGGCAGAACATCATGAAGAGGCTGTAGCTGACAAGAAATCCGGGTTAGACGAGAAACAAGCGATGGAAAAGTTTCATAAAAGGCTTGGGAGCTTTATTACGGGTCATGGAGGAGGTCCTGAAAATACCCGTGAAGACAGGAATACGACATCTACAAAGAAATCAACTAAGAATCCGACAGCAAAATCTGAAGAGATAGAAAACAGGCTTTTTATAGAGTTGGAGAAAAAACTTTACGGCAATTGGACAAATAAGAAGGCGACAGAATCATATGAATTCCATGATGATGGAACTGTACTGATTAGTGTAATTGGCGAGAGAGACAAGAGCTTTAAGTTGAACGGCAATTATATACTAGTAGAAAAAGATCGTATAAAGATAGATTTCAGAGGTGATTCCTTTGCCGGACATATGCCACCAAGATATTTTAAGATTTCCATCTCAGAAGACAAGTTCACGTTAACTGATGAACCGAAAGGGCCTGATGCACCAGATGGACCATCAACAAACTATAATAGAATGAATTAGTTTGCTTTGCAGTTATTTGATTTCTATGCTTAGCTTGACAAAGCGCCTTTACCGTGCACAACCCGTATGTTTGGTATTACATACCTTATGCCAGAACCTTATAAAGCTAAGACACAAGCATAAACCTAAGCTTTTGAAACATGACGGCTGCCGTTTCAGAAGCGACGGATAAATGTCATCATAGTTTTCGTTTTGCAAGCTTTTTAATAAGTAATTTCTCTGCATTACTTCTCTCCTTATACCTTAAGTACAGGTAAAGAATTGTCGCTTTTTAAGTTCGCAAAAACCGCACCGTTATTTAAATTTTTAGAAATATATTTCTTAATATTCTGTAAGTCATTGGTATCTTTTAAGTAGAGAAGAGAATTAAATCTATTGTGATATTTAAATATGATTGTGTTATATGGTGTCAGTTGAAGAATTGTACTATTATGTTACCAATAGGGGGAAATTCTTTCCAAAATGTACAGAAAACAGACTTGCCCGCTTGATCTTGATCCCTGATAAGTGGAATTCAAGAGGATTTGCCGACTTACTATTCCCTTTAGCTATAGGGTTGTACTCATTAATACTGAATAATAGTATTATTTCTTCTGAATGCCCATACTATCCGGACATAAGAGTAAGTGCCACATTAATAGTGTATAGTATTTCAACAATCTGCTTCTGAGTTTCTCGTTCTGAAACAGAGTTATCAGGTTTCCGAGAATGTTCAGAAACAGGTTTATTAGTAACTTACACGGCTTTAAGATGCGAAGCGTAAGACAGGAAACAGGATCTTTGTTTTTTCTGAAAAACTTGTAGAGAGATTTGTAATATTCTATTTGTGACTCTCCGGGTGTCTTTTTCTTACTGTGACCTGAAAGATGAAAAACTCTGGCATCAGGAACATGATAAATCTTCCATCCTTTTTTGTGCATCCTGAAGCACCAATCAGTCTCTTCAAGGAAAATAAAGTAATCTTCGTCAAGAAGACCTACCGCATCCATAGCCTCTTTCCTGACCATCATACACGCCCCTATCACTGAATCCACCTCGATTGGAACATTATAATTCCCTGCTTTACTCGGATATTTATTGGGGGAGATTAGTCGAAGGATGCTTTTGTTAAGTATTTCTGTTTCCAGGGAAGGAAAGTTATCTATTGAATTCTGCCTTGAACCGTCTTCATTTAAGAGCTGAACGCCTGCAATTCCAGCTCCGGGAGTATTGTTCATGAAGTTTAGCAGGCTATTTATTGCGCCTTCCTGCAGGACAGCATCAGAGTTGAGAAGTACGGCAAATCTTCCCTGCATTACGCTCAGGGCCTGATTGTTTGCGTGGGCGAAACCTGTGTTTGTCTCGTTCGCAATCAGTTTTACATCAGGAAAACTACTTTTTACTGCGTCCCGGCTCCCGTCAGTTGAATTATTATCAACTACGTATATCTCTGATTCAATATCCGTAACAGTCTTATAAATAGAATTCAGGCAATCTATGAGGATATCACGGGTATTCCAGTTTACGATTATGAAGGATATATCTACCAATCTTCAGTTACATCTCCGTTGGATGAGACATAGAGAATTTTCTCTGTCTTGCTGAGATTTACTATTTCCCTGAGTATGTTCTTCTTTTCGTCCATTATGCTACATTGTCTCAAGTATTCTTTCAGAAATCTTAATCTATCTGTTATCGAAATAAGTTTAGGAGTAGACAGGTTCATCTGTACAAGATTTTTAACCCTTTTCAGGATAGCTATTTCTTCTCCAAAAGAGACTTTATCAAAATCAAGGAATGTAATGTAGGGCGATTTGCCTTTTTCTTTCACCATGATATTACACGTCTTTAAATCATGATGGAAAATATTCTGGTTGTGCATCCTTCCTATAGTCTCTGCAAGATTATTTATAAGTGCCCTTTTCTTTTTCAACTTACTCAACGATGATCTACCGTGAAAATTCTTCAATATGTATCTGTCCATCTCCAGGCAATCCCTGGCATCCTCCATAACCAGATAGCTGTTTGTAGTAACCCCTAATACTTTCTTCTCCATTAAGGCCAGTGGTTTTGGTGTGCTGAAGTTGTATACCGATAAGCCATTACCGGCAATCCACGCCTTCTTTCCTGCAGAATTACAGAAGATATTCTTTATAAGGCACACCCCACAACTTACCTTATATTGTTTGACTACAACACTCTGAATTTTCTTATTTTCAAGAGGTAATCTGGTTAAGGCAGTCTTTGAGTCGCGTTTCATGACTATGGCCTTATCAACACTTACCAATGCATTACGATGCTTCTCAATCAGCCCCGCAAAGCGGTTTGTATCATAACCTTTCCGGAAGAATATCTTCATACCGGTAGATCTTTTCTTTGAAAAGACACTGCTTTCCTTCAGACATCTTTTCAGCCTGCTTCTATAATGGATATTTCTTATCCTTGAGGATTGCGATTCTATCTGTCTTACGAGTTCATCTTCACCCGTAACGTTACCAAGTGTATTATTCCCATACGATCTTAGAAAGTCCAATTTATCAGTTTCTGTCAGTATGGATGATAATGAGTTGAAAACCTGTGCGAGATTGTACCGTCTCTTACGACAGGACATTCTGTTCAGAATTTTTACGCGGTGTAAGTCCATTAAGTAGAGGTCACAATTATGGATTGAAGAGGATTGCTTGTTTTCAAATTTCATCAATATGTTTCCTGCATGAAGGTCGTAGTGACAAACCCCTTTTTCATGAATATTCCTAATAAAGTATACCAACTTACGCAGCAACTTTTTCTTTTCGGCCTCTTTATCCTCTGACAAAGAAGCACCTTCAAAGTTGGCCTGGCAATATTCCATGAGTGATTCACTATTTGTGACTGCCTCTGTAACAAGCAAGCTGCTGTCCAGCATACCGTATCTTCTCTTCTCTGCTGTTGCAAGCGGCAAGGCAGTATTGATATTCTGGCTCAACAACTCATTTGCAACCTTCCACTCCGTCCTGGTCCTGGTTGGTACAAGCAGATACTTGACGTAATCACTATAGCCATTTCGCTTGAAATACTTGATGTATATTCCATTTTTATTTACGTCTGAGCCTGGTATTGAAATAACAGACCGTACTTTAGTTTCCTTAATAGTTTTATAAGGTTTTCCATTTAAAGCAGAATGAAAGTCATCAAGATCTATCTTATCCGTGATGCTTTCGTACCCTTTCCTTACAGTCCACTGTGCTCCGTTCTTTACGGTACTTATTAACATTGTATCATTTTACATATTCCATAAGCCAATACTGATATATTTATATGTCAGTACTATATATAGGCTTAAATGTAAAATAAGGATAACTCTAAGAGATGTGTAAATCAAGGAAAAACAGTGTATTCTAAAGGACTAATAGAATTTAGCTTTTCCTTCCATACGAATGGAATATCAACAAAAGAACTATCACAATATACGCTAACGCAAATCTTTTTCTTAAATATCTAATCCTTCATTTTGTTGGAAACAAAGACAAAGTCCCTGTGACCGACAGAACCACTTAATAACATATGCGTAGGTACTTTAATCCATTTTTGTATACTGCTTAAATCATTTGGTTTTATTATTAAATACCTTCTTTCTTCTGAGTCAAAGAAATCGTTAATTTCATGAGACAACTCTACTATCTTAATATGTTTTTTGCCTGTATAAAAGAGATAAGCTTCCTTATGAAAGCCCATGAGAGCAAGCTTTTCTTCCGATTCCATAATAGCATTTATCTTTGTGCAGAAAGGCTTGGCGGATTTCTTTGTATTCATTTCAGGAATTACTATCTTAACACTCAATATGAACAGAATCAGTACTGCAAGAAATATAGACATCAGGAAACCCGCCGTTTTCCTGCGATACAGGAATACAAGAGACAAAATTGATACACTTATGCACGATAAAGAAATTATTACAGAATACAGGATCTGTTCTGGGAGATAAGTATTTACTGCGAATAGCAAGCTTATACCGGCAACAATTACTAAGCCAAAAAGAACATAACCGGGTATGCAAATAATCCGATAAGACTTACGCTTTTCAGGATTCATAATAATAGAATCAAAACTCCAGGCGACAAACAGTGAAGCAGCCGGATAAAGAGGTAACAAATATCTACCCTTCTTTCCAGACGCTATCAAGAAGAAAATAAAAATAACAACAAACCACACAAATGGAAAGTGGAAGCTCTGAAATTCTTTATTCTTCTCTTTTATACTGTAAATTACGACACCAGGTATAAATATACTCCATGGCAGAAATTCTATTGGAAATCTTGTGAAATAATAATAAAAAGGCTCTTTATCCTTCCACGAATTAAAAAATCTTCCCATGATCTGATTATTGAATATTTCATTCACATATTCCCTGTTACCCTCGAAGGACGCTAAAATAAACCATGTAAAGACTATAATTGAGAATATAATGCATCCTCTTCCTATCGCCATGTAACGACAGTACAGTCTTAGTTTCCCTTCCATTACAAGAAAGGATACTATTATTATCACCGGCAGGATAAGCCCAAGGGGACCTTTGGTCAAGACTGCCAACCCCATAAACACATAAGAAAGCAGAAAAAATAATGTCCTTTTCGAATCCCTGGAATAGCCTGAATAGAAACATAGAAGTGACATAGTAATGAAGCATGTGAGTAATACATCAAATGCAGATCTTCGTGCTATGAACAAAAAGTTGACATTAGTAGCTAATATTAAGGCTGCAATTATTCCTGTCCTCCGAGAAAAAATGATCTTACCCAGAAAGAAAACAGCTACACAACAGCCAATTCCTGCCAAGGCGGAAGGCAATCTGGAAGAAAATTCTGTTACCTTATTAAATGGCATGGAAAAAAGATCAATTAACCAGAATAGCAAGGGCGGCTTGTCAGGGTATATCTCTCCATTTAAACGAGGGAGAATAAAATTCTTACCCTCTAACATTTCCAACGCTACCTGGGCATAGCGAGGCTCATCAGGTGCCCAGAGATCTCTGTTACCCAGGTCGAAAATAAACAGAAACCCTGTAACAACAACCAGAAATGCAACCTGGATGTGAGTGTGTCTCCAGAAATAATTTACAGCACTTTTGCTCATTTAATCTCTTTTACAAATAGCCTGTGATATCAAATGGGGGGAAAAGAAGGCATGTAATAATTTTTTAATGTCTGCTTCTTATTATGATATTACTTTTAGATATTAAAAGACCTAAGAATCATCTACTTTCTTTTTCTTATGTATCAAGGTAAGGTTTCTAAAGTAAATAAAGAGCCCTGTACATTGACCAAGAATGAAGACAGGATCCTTCCTATGGATAGCATAAGAAAGTAAAATAGCACTACCGCCGATGCTCAGGTACCAGAAGGCCAAAGGTATAATACTCTCCTTCTTTCTTTCTGATGCTAACCATTGAATAAGAAACCTGGAACCAAATAATAACTGGCCTACAAAGCCAAAACATATCCAAAGATTAAGACTATTCATCTCTCACCTCATAATAAAGTTTACGTTTTTTCATCCATCTAACGGCTAACAGGTCCAAAAAAGATTTGAATATCCTGTTTCTTATATTGTATTTTGACTTTCCGTATATCCTGGGATTGTGTTTTACCCTTGCCTCCTTAACTGAGAATCCCTCTATTTTGAATAATGTGGGGAGAAAACGATGCATTCCGTTATACAACTTTATCTTATCTAAACATTCCCTGCGGAATAATTTTAAAGAACAACCAGTATCTTTTATATTTTCGCTGGTTAATTTGTTTCTGACACAATTTGCTACTTTAGCAGATATAATCTTTATTGACGGATCTTGTCTCTCAGAACGCCAACCATATACCATGTCATAATCATCAATTTCTGCAAATAGTAATGGAATATCAAAAGGATCGTTTTGTAAATCCGCATCCATCATTACAATATACTTTCCCCTTGAAGCCTTGAAACCAGCATCCAGTGCAGCAGTTTGGCCGCAATTTTCTCTTAATCTGACAATTCTGAAATTATCATTTTCTTCACATACATTCTTCATCTCTTTATAACTCTCATCGATACTTCCATCATCTACAAAAATACATTCGTAGGAATATCCTGTATCTGACATTGCCCTATGTATTGCAGACGAAAGTATAGAAATATTTTCATCCTCATTGAATACAGGAATTACTATAGATATCTCAAGTTCCATAGATTATATGAGTTTTTGTAAACGAACGATTTAAACATAATTCTATTTTTATTCAACCATAAACATTAAGACAAGATGAAGAAAAGATTAAGAAATGTTAATGAAGTGATTTAATGGAAGCCTGGTCTTGTTCTTTTCTTGAATTTAAGACTTCGATACATGTCTCTACGACCTTTTCAGGTGATATCCGGGTCATGCAACGGTGGTCTGTAGGACATGTCTTGAGCTGGCATGGTGAGCAATCAACATCTTCCCTTATAACTTTGCCAATCTCGTATTCAGATTCTGCATATCTGGGGTCATTAGAACCCATCAGCACGACAACGGGCCGATTAAGCGCTACTGCAAAATGTCTTGGCCCTGAATCCAGCGTTAGTAAGAGCATACACCGCTTTACGACTACCTTAAACAGATCAAGGGAGATTGGGGCCCTTGAAAGATTGATTAAGCCTTTTTTAGATAATCCCTCTATTTCATCAGCAAGATCTATTTCGCCAGGACCGGAAGTCAGAACGACATTACAATCAACAGACTCTTTTAATAAATCTGCTGTTCTGGCAAATCCTTCCGCAGTCCATAGTTTTGCAGAACCGTAAGATGATCCCGGGCTTATCAGGATAAAGGGTTTCTTATCAATATTGTATTTTTCTAATAACTCGTTCGCACTATCTTCACATTCTCTGGAAATAAACAACTCCGGCTTCTTAGAACCTATCTTACATCCAAGTTGAGTACATAATTTCAGATAATAATCTCCCATATAAGTTGGCAGAAATTTTCCGTTTTCACTCAGCCTCTCTATACCATCTGTCAATATGAGAGAACGTGCGTCTCGCCTGTATCCAATACGCCTACTCACACCGCCCAACCACACCATGAGAGCGGAACTGAATGAATTAGGGAATAAAAACCCCAGATCGAATCTTTCCTGCCTGAGCTTATAGGTTAAGTTTAAGAAATCCCTTGTACTCTTTCTCATCCCGTGCTCAAATTCAATAACCTCATCGAACCAGGAAGAACTGTCTATTATGCCTCTTAAGTTCTTTTTAATCAGCAAGGTTATGTGCGAATCAGAAAAGTTCTCCCTGATACACCTGAATGCAGGAGTTGCCATCACAACATCACCAACCCAATTGGGCGCTCTGACGAGTATTCTTTTTGCCTCAATTATCTGTTCCATTTGATTCTCTTATTAATTTGTAGTAGATGATAACTGCTGGAATATCTTTAACATTCTTGGGGCATTTGCTTTAAGTGAATAATGATCAATAACTCTCTTTCGTCCTTCCTTTCCCATTCTCTTCCGAAGATCATGGTCATTTATGAGGGTTTCCAGTTTTTCTATCCATTCTTCCTGTGTATTTGCCCAGAAGCCATGTACATCATCTTCAACAATTTCCTTGTTGATTCCTGCCGGACTACAGACTACCGGAACCCCAGTTGCAAGGCACTGCAATACCTTCAACCCGCACTTCCCATGCGACCACGGATCGTCCATGAGCGGCATCAGTCCGATATCAAAGCTCTGAATGTCTGCAACTTCGTCCTTCTCATTCCACTGTTTTTTATCCACAACCATATTTTCACAATCAAAAAAAGTATCACATATAATCTTGAGCCTTAATTTACCATTCCTTTTGCCAAGAGCTTCAAATATAGGCTTCATTTTTTTCAAATAATGAATACTTCCATGAGCGCCAACCCAGCCAAGAGTAATGTTATCATTTTTCTCCGTATATCTCTTTTGAGGATAAGAAGTCATGTCAATGGGAGATGGTATAATTGTCACATCCTGCGTATACGGTGTGGTATTCTTCTGTAAATATTCATTTCCCGCTATAACATGGTCAGAAGCATTAACCATATTTTTAAACATTTTAACCCGCGTTTTTGATTCATGGCTGACATACTTGGAATTACGGTACATTACGGAGTCATCAAAATCGTAAACTATTTTTCTCGCGTTCTTCCGTATGAACTTGAGCCAGAGAACTGGGAATCTCTTTCGCTGAATAAACAGAATATCGTATTGGTTTACACTCTTGAATACCTTCAGCTTATCAAAGAACCCTTTCTGAAAAGGCATGACGGTTGCCTGCACTCCGCGTTCCTTTAGATACGGAAGATATTGAAGTACCCTGTACTTGCTTGCCGCCACATCAAGACCTTGAACTAAGAATAATATCTTCATTAGATTCTGCCACCACTTCGTTATATATTTCCATAATCTCTTCACAGTTTCTCTCAGCAGGATATTTTTCGGCTTTTTCCCGTGCGGCAATGGATGCCTTCATTCTAAATTCATCGTCAAAAAAAAGACTTATCTTCTCCGCTAATGCCTCGTAATCCATCGGGTTCCCCATCACAAAGCCCTCTATTCCGTTATCTATTACTCCGCTTGCACCATCAAACCTTGTAGTAATCACCGGCAACCCACTCGCCAGAGATTCAGTAACTACCAAAGAGCATGAATCGTAAAATGTTGGATGCACATAAATGTCCGATGCAGCATAATAAGTTTCAATATCTTTTACATGTCCCAGAAATATCAAATTTTCCAGGCAATTAAGTTTTGTTGCAATCTTACGGTATGAAGAATCTCTGCCCCTTCCTATTATTAAGGCCTTAAAATCATTACGTGATTTCTTAAGTTCCCCCAATGCCTTTATCAGTGTGAGAAGGCCCTTTAGCCTGAAGTTATTACTTATATATAAGATTACAAGCTCTTCACTTAAAGAAAGTCTTTCCCTTACAACCTTCCTGTATTTGTTTCTGTTGGATGGATTAAACCTCTGAAGGTCTACACCATTGTAAACTACTTTTATCTTTTGTGGATCGATATCATGATATTTAACAATATCGTTCTTTATCATGTCAGATATGGCAATAATCCTGGATACACCTTTATCCGTATACTGTTTTCTGTCCAACCATAAAATAAAATTTTGTCTGAGACTGAAAAACCTTGTTATGTATTTCAGAAATCGGAAAAAAGGACGACTTGCTGACAGGATATCCTGTCTCAGCCATGCCTTTTCCACTCCGCAGTGTGGATTAAATACATTCATCCCAAGTGCCCTGCCGACAACCTGTACTACATCAAAACCTTGGCCTGTCATCCTACGCCAACTGTTTATGGCAAATGAAACGTCTTTAAGGAATTTAGGATATCTTATAACCGGAATAGAATGGTAGTGCAATCGACTATTGCTGTTCTCCCACTCGCTGGCAAATATGTGTACTTCATGCCCTCTCTTTGCCAGCTGATCTGCAAAATTGGAGAGATACCCTTCCCCTCCTCCTTTTACCGGCAAATACTTATATATGTTTAAAGCTATCTTCATGAGCGATATACATTGTTATAATACTGAAGACGTGATTAAGTCTTGAATGTTAGATCGCCTGTAAATCGTTTGTAAAATGGCAAATATTCAAGAGCTTCTTTTTGATATTTCT
>Ga0208524_1001227_pt1 | contig 12255 bp, 7 predicted proteins | sample ETNtaG_28_FD_185779 | JGI IMG/M metagenome (GOLD analysis project Ga0208524, IMG submission 185779) | Marine microbial and viral communities from oxygen minimum zone, Eastern Pacific Ocean - ETNP201406SV61 (SPAdes) (version 2) | ecosystem: Environmental > Aquatic > Marine > Oceanic ... | reverse complement strand
TCAATGGCTTAAAAATATTATTATCATCTTTGCATCATGTCTTCTTGTACTGGTTATATCTCTGGGCATAAAGGCATATAGTCAGCATTCCATAGAAAGGGGTGTTGTGATTGCAGATGAAAGCAAGGTAAGATACGGGCCGGGTGAAGAGTATGAACCCAAGTTTGAGATACATGAAGGTGCAGAGGTGAGGATAGAAGAGAAAAAAGACAAATGGTATAAGGTATACGTCTACGTGGACGTTGAAGACCTTCGTGACGATGAAGACAAGAAAGAGGTCGAGTTCAGAATAGGCTGGATACCAGAAGCAGAAGTAGGGAAGATATAACACAGATAAAACAGGAAGGATTTATTGTCCTTCAGGGCTTGTTTCTTGCTCTTCGATGTCCTCCATGCGGTTTCGACATTGTTTTCTTGCCTGGTTTCTTCCTTTGATGCAATTCTTTTTTATCAGTGCAGAGAAGCTTTTTTATTAGATCAGTTCTTTTGGCTTTAGTGAGTCTCTTCCTTATCCATTCCCGATTTTCTTTTTTATACCAGAAAAAGAAGCGATGCTGATCTGTTTTCTCCTGTTTTGATTTCGGTGTGTAGTATTTCTTTAGAGTATATGGATGAAGGCCGGAATAGTACATAACTGTGGCAACTGTCATAGGCGTGGGTGTAAAATCTTGTACGTATTCTAATTTGAAACCGAGTTCTTTGGTTTCTACTGCAAGGTTTGCCATATCTTCTTCCTTGCAACCGGGGTGGCCGGAAATGAAGTACGGAACAAGCTGTTGGTTAAGCCCGAGTTTTCTGTCGATACGATCAAACATTTTTTTAAATTCTTTAAAATGCTCGAAAGATGGTTTTCTCATAATTTTGAGAATATCGGAAGATGTATGTTCCGGCGCTACTTTCAGTCTTCCGGAAACATGTCGGGTCAAAAGCTGTACCATGTAATCGTTAATGGACGCATCAGCCTTTTTGTTATAGCTTCTTGTCAGTAGATCATGCCTGATTCCGCTTCCGACAAACGCCTTCTTTACCGTTGGGAGTTCATCTACTTTACGATAGATTTCGGTTATTTGAGAATGGCTTGTATCCAGATTGGTGCAAACTACCGGGTGGATACAGGATGGTAAGATGCATTTGTCACATATCGCCTGCACAGCACCCTTCATTTTGTACATGTTGGCAGACGGGCCGCCGAGGTCGGAAATGTAGCCTTTGAAACCGGGCATATTGACCACCTGCTCTACCTCGTTCAAAATAGATTTTTGTGAGCGGCTTGCAATGAATTTTCCCTGATGTGCTGAAATAGTACAAAAACTACATCCGCCAAAACACCCCCGGTGCATGTTTATAGAGAACTTAATCATCTCGTAAGCAGGAATAGTGCCGCGGTTTTTGTATTTCGGATGAGGAAGTCTTGTATAGGGCAGGTCAAAGGAGGCATCAATTTCCTTTTCGGTCATTGTCAGAAAAGGAGGGTTTATAATCAGTGTTTTCTCTGAAATGCTCTGAATAATCCTGTTTGCAGAAACCTTATTTGATTCCTGCTCTACCTGTTTGAAATTTGCCGCAAAGGCTTTTTTGTCTTTCAGACAATCTTGATGAGAATTAATCGTAATGTCTTCCCAGTTCTTATTCCTTGGAACACCATTGCTTTGATCTCGAATATAGGCCGTTTGCCTAACCATAGTCAGTTGATGAAAGGGGACACCTTTTTTCAGAAGTTTGAGGATTTCTTTCAGGGCCTGTTCTCCCATTCCGTAAACTAATAAATCTGCACCGCTTGTTTCGAGAAGAGAAGGCATCAGTTTATCCGACCAGTAATCATAGTGAGTGACCCTTCTTAAAGAAGCCTCTATGCCTCCAATTATAACCGGTATATCAGGATAGATAGATTTCAAGATTTCTGAGTATGTGGCAACTGCATAATCCGGTCGGAAGCCGGCTTCCCCGTCTGGAGTATAGGCATCCGTAGAACGAAGCCTTTTGTTGGCTGTGTAATGATTTACCATGGAGTCCATACAGCCTGAGGTTACTCCAAAGAAATGTTTTGGCTTACCAAGTTTTCTAAAATCACGCAGGTCGTCTTGCCAATTGGGTTGTGGAACAATAGCAATCCTGTAACCTTCGTTTTCGATAATCCTGCCAATTACGGCAGGCCCGAATGCCGGATGATCGACGTAGGCATCACCGGAAAAGAGAATAACATCAAGCTCATTCCATCCCCGCATTTCCACTTCCTTTTTTGTAGTAGGAAGCCATCTGGTTATATCCTGTTGTTCTTTCATGACAGTAAAAATATTGATAAAGAGACCTAATTTATTATATCCAGAATAGAGCTGGAACAGAAACAAGAAATTGGCCTTAAATAAAATCAAGTCGTAATCTCCTTTATGAGAGATAGCGGTGATTGTTCGTACAATAATAGACTTGAATTAGTATTTAAGCACCGTTAATATAAACTTTACTCTTGTTGGAGCTACATTACATACCACCTTAATAACCTAGATTACAATCTAAAAGAGACAGAGAAGCTATATGACAAAGATATTAAATAATCATGTCCTGGCAGCGGATGTAGGAGGTACAAATACTCGAATGGCCATCGTAACCGGAAATGGGGACATCCATACGTTCTTAAAAAAACCTACACATTGCAAAAATGGTAAGGACGAGATGATCGGGTTTCTTGTTTCTTTTGCAAGAGAAGTAATTGAAAAATCAAACCTTCCGGAAGGGAAGATATGTGGGATGGGAATTGGTTTTCCCGGACCTTTAAACGCTGAGACTGGTACAATCTTCAACCCTCCAAATTTAAATGGCTGGGATAATGTTCCTTTAAAGGATATTCTCGAAAAAGAGCTGAAAGTGCCTGTTGCAATTGAGAACGACGCAAATGCAGCAGCACTTGGTGAATGGTGGAAGGGTGCAGGGTCAGGAACAAGTAGCGTATTTTGTATCACCCTGGGTACTGGTGTGGGGGGAGGCATGGTGTTGGGAGGAAAAGTCTGGCATGGTGCATCGTCAATAGCGGGTGAAATAGGGCATACGACCATTATAAGAGATGGGATAAAATGTACATGCGGAAACACAGGATGCCTTGAAATATATGCTTGTTCCGGAGGTATTTTAAAGAGAGCAAACGACGCATTATTGGAAGAAGGAGATAATGGTAAACTCCTGCCGCTTGCTGACCTCAAAGAGATAGATCAAATGTTAATACAAGGCAACGAAGTTGTCCTGAAGATTATTAAGGAAACCGGAGTTATTCTGGGCATTGCAATCGCTAATCTTGCAAACCTTTTGAATCCGGAAATGGTTATTTTGTTTGGTGGGGTAACTAACTTGGGTACAAATCTTATTGGGCCTTTGAAGGAAGAAGTTAAAAGAAGGGCGTTCAAAAAGGCAACTGAATCTCTAAGGATAGAATTGGCAACATTGGGTGATAATAGCGGGGTACTTGGTGCGGCAAAAAATATCCTTTCGCAATTGCAAAACCAGGAAAATCCATAAATAGTTCTGGGTTTTGGAATATTGCAATCCTGATAAAACGATGAGCTCAGATTTAAATATATACAAACTGGCTCCATTGATTCGAGTTTCAACAGAGAAGCAAGAGAAACAAGTGTTTTCAAAATTAAACAGGATTCTCTTCATATCAATACTGTTGCTTATTGCAGGTTGTACAACATACCAACCATACCGCTATAGTTTTTCACTTGTCGAGCCTTATACCAAGAATCTCAAATACGAAGATGGAGATATTTCATTTCAATTTACCCCTGCTGCTGAGCACATTCGGATATCAATGCATAACAAGTCAGAAAACACCGTCCATTTTATCAGTAATAAAGTAGAATATATTGACCCGTGGGGAGAATCTCACAATATTCTCTTTGGATGGGTGTTTGCTTCTGCAATGAAGGATTTTGTAAAGAACGATCTTTATTTAAACTCCATACGGATTGATCCAAAATCAACAAGTGAAGGGAATATCTGGATTAATATATGGCCGGGGCTGGGAGGTGATATTGGTGAAGGGTGGATAACTGTTAAAGATACTGATATTGAATATCTAGACCATGGTATGCTACCAGAGTATGCATATCAGGGAAATGGGACTGAGCTCAAAGACACTACATTTTCCATCATCCTGCCTATAGAGTTTAGCGGATATGTGAAAAATTATGAATTTACCTTTATGATAACAGATGTAGAAACAACTGATCGTAAGTAAGGTTAAGATTTCCTTTTTTACGATAGACGGGGGAGATGGGCTGAATAACGAAAATATCATCCATCTTCCTGACTCGGAAGGGGGAAGCCGTCATTTTTCATTTGTTTAGAAGGATATGCTCTGCGTACTGAAAAACCCTTGACAGGAATGTGTACGAATGTTAACGTATTTACCAATATTTGCTTCTGGTAAGGGAAGCTTCTAAATTGACTTACATCACCCCCTTTCCTACATTTCCTGTTATGGTTCACACCAAAAGGAATTTTGGATGAGAGTGTTCCCGCATAAATTAGCCTTAGCCGTGTAGGGTTTCAGGTTTACATGAATTATACTTTTGCAGTTGTAAATTTTTATTGAAATGTTCATTAGTTCATAATGGGATTTAACATGATCATTAAGAAACTATCATTTACCTTTGTTATTGTATTTTCTTTCGTATATCTGGCGATGTCCACATCCGGACATTGCGACCAGACTGCTGAGGTTGAAGATTTAACAGCTATACGAACAAACTTCCTCAATGATGTAGAAAAGGTTTTTGGAAGCCATGAACAAGGTATTGCTCACCTTGAATCAAACTTAAGCATCCTTAAAGAAGAATTAAAGAAGCTGAACACAATAAAAAAGAAATTGATTGATGGCAAGGCTGGAGAAGATGTTTTAGGCCTGACCAAAAGGCAGGGAGATGTTCTGGAAGACAGGATCAATACCCTTGATGAAACCAAACGAATCAGAGTAGAAACAACAGAAGTGGCAGGCAATTTAGAAAACGAACTCGAAACCACTGCAACTCTTTCTGGAAGAAAAAACAAGATTAATGAAGAAGCATCGCTATTACCAGGATCTCAATTTGAAAGCTTTCAAAAAGAGGCAGAACTCCTTGAAGCGCGCTTGGAATCGATTCTTGCAAAAGCCAGGGAAAAAGAAGCACATTTCCAGACAATACAAACAACGAATGATGCCTTAAGTTCAAGCCTTAAAGAGCAAAAAGAGAGGCTTTTGAAAGAAGTCAAAGAATTAGCAAACCAAGAACCTGAAGCGGAAGAAGAGAGCATTTTAATCAATAACAAGAAGCATCTTCTAGGGAATGAACTTAAACTGCGGGATGATAAAATTAATCTATTATTTGCACAGACCAGATTGGCAGAGCTAAGGTCACAATCTGTTCAGATACAAAAGTTAAATATAGAGCTGGAAAAAGATATAAAAGCTGCAATAGCCGGCATATTGTCGTTGAAATTTAAGGAAGCAGAGACCCAGAGGAAGGAAAAGGAGGCAGAAGAAGCCAAGATAGTTGAGGAGAAAAGAAGAAGAATTGCAGAAGAAGAAAAAGCTAAGGCCGAATTGGAAAAGAGAAAGGCATTAAAGAAGGCAGAAATCGCCGTACAAAAACAATTAGAGGAAACGTCTCCTGAGAGAAAACGAATCCTGGAGGTTGAGGTTGATGTGCATAAACAGGAAGGGCTTATTGCCACAATAAAAGATGAATTAATTACTGCCGGAACGGAGAAGGAGGAATACCTTACAGAGCTCAGAAAGACCGGGGAAAATGTTAAGGAACTGCTTGGTGGTGAAAATACTCCCGGGGAAATCGCTTTAGAGTTAGACGTAATCAAGGCTGAGACAAAGAGGATACGGGATAAGGTTAAGACCGTCCAAAGTCGGTTAAGTGCAGCAGAAAAACAAAAGGCAATAATAGATGAGAGTTTAGAGAAAATACGTGCCGAACTCGTACCAATTGTATCTGGAGAAAAATCAAATATAGAAAAAGAAGCTGAAGGATTTTCAAACAAGGCACAGGGTAAACTGCTAGTAAAACTTGCCAATTTGCGCCTGAAGCATATCGAAGAGCAGAAGAAACTGGTAGAGAGAAAGTTTGAGATTGGTAATGAGGTTTTAGAGTCAAGCAGGGTTTTGTTGGAAGAACTGGCAGATGCAGGAATAAGGCTTTCAGAGATAAGGGCGGCAAATGTATGGACAAGGCGTGAGAGCCAGATATCAACAAATACTATGTTAGAGGGCTTGACGGATATAAAGGTTCTTAAGGACAAGCCTTTAGATTTCTATAAAACATCAGTACAGAATTTGAAGAAACTCAGTATTTATCTGTCTAATAATAAAAACATCCCAGCATTCATTGTAAAGGTAATTATAATAGTTTTTGTTATTTCTTTAACTTTTTTTACCAGACGTTACCTCAACAAATGGGCAATACGAGAGATAGAAAAATTTACAGCAGTATCACCGCAGACATTCTTTACATTCGAATTAGTACCGGGCCTGCTTCGTATAATGCAGAATACATTAACAATGTTCTTTCTGTTCGTAATGGCCCTCACAATATCGCTTACAATCCCCTCTGATACACCGGTAATTCTATCTGCAATTTATGGATTTGCAATTCTATCTGTTTATAAGTTTTTAAGAGGTACTGTTGTTGAGTCCCTGAGTCCGTATACAGGTGTGAGACGATGGATTCCGGTTACTTACTCTTCTGCAAGGCGTATCTTTAAAGGGTTAAATGTAATTCTACTATTTTCTGCAATAACAATAACATTAATCTTTGTCCTGAATGCATATGGTTATAAGAAAGATGTTATAGAACTATTATGGTTCATTTACAGGATAGTTACGATTTCTATTGCTGTCTGGATAGCTGCCAGTCAAAGGTCGTTTTTGCTGAAAATGTTGCCTTATTATGAGAGCGCTATTGGCAAGTTCGTTAATAAGGTTATTAATATTCTTTATCCAATACTTATTGCGTTTGTTATCCTGCTTTTTGCCATACGAAGCCTTGGATATGCACTATTAACGTATACTTTTGTAGTAACCCTCATCAAGAGTGTGATTGTTTCAATCATTGCTTATGCTGTATACCGGTTTTCATTAAGACGCCTGTCATTATCACAGGAACGTAATTTAAAGTTGAGAAGACAGCTTGATGACAAGGAGTTCGAATCCGAGAAGACATCTTTAAACGTGGGGTTCAGGGTTTACAAGGGCTTACTGGATTACGGAATCTTAATTATTACAGTAGTCATAATCTTTGGAATGTGGAATAACACATTTAAAGATGTTGTAAGTTCACCAGCAGCTCCGGAGTTATTTCGAAATATTTATGAAAATATTTTATATGTGTTTGCTTCAATAAAGGACGGCTTGACGTATAAGTTCACACTTGCCGAGGGCAGATATACAACACCCTTTAAGATGCTGATCGGCATATTAGTCTTAGTGGCAGCCTTTATATGTACCAGATATTTAAAAAATGTACTGCGGGCAAAAGTTTATGAAAAAGCCCAATTAGAACAAGGTGCCCGTCATGCAATTTCATCTGGGGTAACATATTTTATAATTGGTGTGGCGGCAATCATCGGGCTCAATATTGCAGGGATTCCGTTAAGGAGCCTTACCATATTTGCCGGTGCATTCGGTATTGGTCTGGGCTTTGGGATGCAGAATATAATAAATAATCTTGTAAGCGGTATTATAATCTTCTTTGAAAAACCTATAAAGATTGGTGATATAATAACACTTGATAAGGAAATTGCAGGCAAGGTTGAAAAGGTCAGTATTAGAAGTACCATGATAAATACCTTTGACAGAAAAACAGTAGTTGTGCCAAACTCAAGGTTCCTGGAGAATAACGTAATAAACTGGGTTCATGGTGGCGACATGTTGCTTAGGTCTAAAATAGTAGTAGGTGTTGCGTATGGTTCTGATACTGAACTGGTAAAGAATTGCCTGCATAAAGTGATGGATTCACATCCGGATCTGAAAAAAGATCCCGCACCGATAGTACGCTTTGCGGAATTTGGGGAAAGTTCATTAAATTTTGAGTTGTATTTCTGGGCTCACATACTCGATAGATGGATGGCGATCAGCGACCTGAACTTTGCAATTGACAGAATATTCAGGGAAAACAACATCGAAATACCTTTTCCTCAGAGAGACCTGCACATTCGCTCAAAAAACCCCGTTGAAACCCAATTTACCACGTTAACTAAAAATGACAAGGATAGTAATACAGATTCCAAAAATTCTCAAATAGACGGATAAGTCTTTGAAAAATTGTTATCATGCCTTAAGTCGTTATAGAGCAAGTATTAACTCCTGTTTGAATTGTCCATTATATACAACTTTGCCTTTTCCGTATCTCTTATATTCTAACTAAAAGCGAATGGATGTTTTATATTTGATGCCGTTGACCTGCTTGTGAGATTAAACAATCTTTCTCCTAATCTATAACAAACCATGACTGAAGACGCCCTTGATCTATCTACCGATCCGCACTGGCAGGATTCGCTTTAGCAAACAGACTTGTTGTGGCAAGCCAGAACCAGACAGAAATTTAACAAATTACAGACTCTATAAATTCTTTAATATTTACAACCTGGCTTTTCAAAAGAAGAAATAATTGAGCGGGAGCATGATATATGAGAATTTTGATGCATATAGTGATATGTTGGTTTTAGAAGACGGAGAAAACGTCTTCAACTTTTAAGTTTAGGAGTGATTATTGTCTTGAAATTGTGAAAATACTATTAGCTATGTTTTCGCTCTAATTCTCCAGATTATCAGGACAAAGAATGTTACAGTACAAAGCCATATCTGAGTTGCAAGAATATAACCTCCAATGGAAATCCATATTTTATTTAGTCCGGATTCATACCATTTTTTCTGAACATACAACTTAATTTTGCCATATGGCCTTTTGGAAATGCCATATGATCCTTTATATTTCTTGGTAAAAACACGTTCATCTGCTTTTTTCGTTTCCCCTGTATAACCCTTAAAAATTGAACTGGAATCATCCTTCTCTGCACTTTTCTTTGTTGCTGGGACTCGTTGAGTCTTACTAACACTCTTTTCTTCACGCTTTGCTTCTTCCTTTTTACTTGTTGAGGCCTTTTTTTCGGGTTTTGTTCGAACTTCTACCGGTTTCTTTGGGGTACTATCAACCTGTAGTGTTTTTTTACTCTGCTTATCGGTTCGAGAAGGTCTCACGCTTGTTTTAGTTCTTTCACCGGCCTTTCCTCCCTGAGACAACTGCCTGAAAACTGCTTTTTCTTTTTCGGCCTCACGTGTCTTACCCAATTTACTGTAGGCCAGTGACAGCGAATAGTGTACCTTGGCGTATTCAGGATTTATATTGATAGCCCTTGTATAAACTTTGACGGCTTCATCATACTTCGCCTTGCAATAGTGTGTATTCCCTAAGCCATAAAGGGCATAGACATCATTGGGTTTTATTTTTATCGCCTCTTCAAATGACTTTCCCGCCTGGTCATATTTGCCCTGTTTATAAAACTCAATACCCTTATTATAATGTTTGGAAAAATCACCCGCTCCATATGATGGAGTCTCGCAGTATATTGTGAGAAAGAGTACAAAAAATATTTGTAGAAGTAGAAATTTCTTCATTCTATATTTACCTGAAAAGGCTTATTAACTAATAACAATTCTAATTTACCAAACAAATAATTGGCTGTCAAGATACAAACAGATCATCCGGTTTATAAGCAGAAAGCATCACCGTTCCCCGGACAAAAGACGCCCTGTCCCTGCACTCCTTAACAGCAGCATCCGGCAGTCCAATGACCACAGTTGAAGGCAGCTGTCCCTTTGTAACATACTCCAGCAGATAAGCTTCAATCCCGTATGCTGTAACGCTCTTTACCTTTCCAAGTCTTGCCATTATAACCTTCCCTGGTTTTTTTAACGACTGTTCGTGTTTATTACAAGCCTATTTCTTCCATGTTAGTGGTAAAAAGATAAGTATAACGGTGTATATTTCAAGCCTGCCCAGCAGCATACAAAAGATCAATACCCATTTACAGGGATAAGCAATTTCGCCATAATTTCTTGTAGCGCCTACATCGGCCAGGGCGGGACCAATGTTGTTCATCATCGACGCCACTGCACTGAATGATGTAATAACCTCTGTGCCAAAGACGGTCAGGATAAGTGAAAAGATACCAAACAGTCCAAGATGTATTACAATAAATCCTAATGTGTTTGTGATTATCTCTTCACTGACAGGTTTACCGCTGAGCTTAACATGCATTATGGCCCTTGGCCTGAGCAGGTGAACCATTTCCCTTACACTGGTCTTAAAAAGCAGCATTATTCTTGCTACCTTCATACCCCCGGCAGTCGAACCCGCACATCCGCCGATAAACATGAGAAGGACGAGGAAAAATCTGCAGAAATTCGGCCAGATATCAAAATCTGCGTTACAATAACCGGTACTGGTTGTTATGGAAACGGCCTGGAATGCGGCATATCTCAGTGCTCCGCCTACGCTTTCATATTCGTGATCTTTCACGCCACCATTGTATGAGGACGATTCAGAGAAAAACAGTGCAAGTGTTACTAAACAAATAACACATAATATCAGGCACACAAAAAAACGCAGTTCTGAATTAACGAGGACTTTTTTAATCCTCCCTGTAACCAACTGGTAATGAAGTATGTAATTACAGGCTGATATAAATATAAAGACCATAACAACAATCTCTATAAACTGACTGTTAAAAGCGGCAATACTTTGGTTTTTTGTAGAAAATCCTCCTGTAGCTATCGTAGTAAAGGCATGGCAGACAGCATCGAATATTCCCATTCCCCCAAACCAGAACAGGGGAATTACAATGGCAGTAAGAGAGAGATATATAATCCATAATATTTTTGCCGTCTGAGCTATGCGCGGCTTTATCTTGTCCGTTGTAAGATCAGGGGCTTCGGCACTGAAGAGTTTGTGCCCTCCGACGCCAATAGTTGGAAGAACTGCAACAAAAAACACAACGATACCCATTCCTCCAAGCCACTGTGACATACTCCTCCAGAAAAGAATACCATGCGGCAATGCCTCAATATCGCTGAAAATGGTTGCGCCCGTCGTAGTGAGCCCGCTCATTGATTCAAAGTAAGAATCACAAAAGTTATCACACGCCCCTGAAAGCCAGTAAGGCAAGGCTCCAAAGACGGCACAGAACACCCACCAGAATGCGACAATCGCCAAACCCTCTCTAATAGTAATGTTTTCATTCCTGGGTTTTAGAGCGAATTTTAGAACCAGACCGGTGATGCCTGACGCAATGATTGATATGACAAATGCCCATATCTCTTCCTTTGTTCCATAAAAGAGAGATACGCCAAATGGTATGAATAGTATACCGGAAAGAAGTAATATGAGATTTCCCAGGGTATGCAGAACTAAGGGTATGTTCATGTTTGAATTTATGCCACGCCCGCCACACAACACGTCGGGCAAGAAGGCACTAAGTCACAAATAATATTTGTAATAGGAATCCTATTTTGTGCTGCTGAAAAGAGCCTGAACCCTTTCAATAGCTTCCGGCAGGGTAAACACGACAACACTTTCTCCGGGATGGATAATGTCAACGCCTTTTGGAAGAAGCATCGTACCATTTCTCACGATAGCGCCCAGGATAGACTTCTTAGGAAACTTAATCTTACTAAGCGGTTTCTTTACAATTTCAGAGCCGGATTCAGCGATTAATTCAATCGCCTCTGCCTCACTATCACCTAACTTGGCAATCGACAGTATCTGGCCTCTCCTTATATGCTGAAGTATAGAACCCGCGGTAACCAACCTTGGATTTACAACTACATCCACGTCGACTTGATTGATTATAGGCACAAGCGCCGGTTCATTTGTAAGCACAATAGCCTTCTTTGCACCATGTTTCTTTGCTAACAGAGATGTCAGCAGATTAGTCTGTTCATTCTCGGAAAGGGCAATAAATATATCTGTATCCTCGATAGCAGCTTCTTTAAGTAAGTCTATTTCAGTAGCATCACCGTGTAAGATTATGGCATCTTTTAAATAAGCCGCAGCCATTTCTGCCTTATCTTTTTCAGGCTCAATCATCGTTACGTCAATCGAACTATTTTCAAGATCTCGCGCAAGCTGCAAACCGGTCCGGCTTGCCCGATATATAATTATCTTTTCTACCTCGTCCGCTCTTCTATTAACCATTGGCAGGAAGTATGGTAATCCT
>Ga0208524_1001224_pt1 | contig 12261 bp, 12 predicted proteins | sample ETNtaG_28_FD_185779 | JGI IMG/M metagenome (GOLD analysis project Ga0208524, IMG submission 185779) | Marine microbial and viral communities from oxygen minimum zone, Eastern Pacific Ocean - ETNP201406SV61 (SPAdes) (version 2) | ecosystem: Environmental > Aquatic > Marine > Oceanic ... | reverse complement strand
AAAAACAGTGGAATGAGAAGGACGAAGTTGCAGACATTCAGAGCTTTGATATCGGACTGATGCCGCTCATGGACGATCCGTGGTCGCATGGGAAGTGCGGGTTGAAGGTATTGCAGTGCCTTGCAACTGGGGTTCCGGTAGTCTGTAGTCCGGCAGGAATCAACAAGGAAATTGTTGAAGATGATGTACATGGCTTCTGGGCAAATACACAGGAAGAATGGATAGAAAAACTGGAAACCCTCATAAATGACCATGATCTTCGGAAGAGAATGGGAAAGGAAGGACGAAAGAGAGTTATTGATCATTATTCACTTAAAGCAAATGCCCCAAGAATGTTAAAGATATTCCAGCAGTTATCATCTACTACAAATTAATAAGAGAATCAAATGGAACAGATAATTGAGGCAAAAAGAATACTCGTCAGAGCGCCCAATTGGGTTGGTGATGTTGTGATGGCAACTCCTGCATTCAGGTGTATCAGGGAGAACTTTTCTGATTCGCACATAACCTTGCTGATTAAAAAGAACTTAAGAGGCATAATAGACAGTTCTTCCTGGTTCGATGAGGTTATTGAATTTGAGCACGGGATGAGAAAGAGTACAAGGGATTTCTTAAACTTAACCTATAAGCTCAGGCAGGAAAGATTCGATCTGGGGTTTTTATTCCCTAATTCATTCAGTTCCGCTCTCATGGTGTGGTTGGGCGGTGTGAGTAGGCGTATTGGATACAGGCGAGACGCACGTTCTCTCATATTGACAGATGGTATAGAGAGGCTGAGTGAAAACGGAAAATTTCTGCCAACTTATATGGGAGATTATTATCTGAAATTATGTACTCAACTTGGATGTAAGATAGGTTCTAAGAAGCCGGAGTTGTTTATTTCCAGAGAATGTGAAGATAGTGCGAACGAGTTATTAGAAAAATACAATATTGATAAGAAACCCTTTATCCTGATAAGCCCGGGATCATCTTACGGTTCTGCAAAACTATGGACTGCGGAAGGATTTGCCAGAACAGCAGATTTATTAAAAGAGTCTGTTGATTGTAATGTCGTTCTGACTTCCGGTCCTGGCGAAATAGATCTTGCTGATGAAATAGAGGGATTATCTAAAAAAGGCTTAATCAATCTTTCAAGGGCCCCAATCTCCCTTGATCTGTTTAAGGTAGTCGTAAAGCGGTGTATGCTCTTACTAACGCTGGATTCAGGGCCAAGACATTTTGCAGTAGCGCTTAATCGGCCCGTTGTCGTGCTGATGGGTTCTAATGACCCCAGATATGCAGAATCTGAATACGAGATTGGCAAAGTTATAAGGGAAGATGTTGATTGCTCACCATGCCAGCTCAAGACATGTCCTACAGACCACCGTTGCATGACCCGGATATCACCTGAAAAGGTCGTAGAGACATGTATCGAAGTCTTAAATTCAAGAAAAGAACAAGACCAGGCTTCCATTAAATCACTTCATTAACATTTCTTAATCTTTTCTTCATCTTGTCTTAATGTTTATGGTTGAATAAAAATAGAATTATGTTTAAATCGTTCGTTTACAAAAACTCATATAATCTATGGAACTTGAGATATCTATAGTAATTCCTGTATTCAATGAGGATGAAAATATTTCTATACTTTCGTCTGCAATACATAGGGCAATGTCAGATACAGGATATTCCTACGAATGTATTTTTGTAGATGATGGAAGTATCGATGAGAGTTATAAAGAGATGAAGAATGTATGTGAAGAAAATGATAATTTCAGAATTGTCAGATTAAGAGAAAATTGCGGCCAAACTGCTGCACTGGATGCTGGTTTCAAGGCTTCAAGGGGAAAGTATATTGTAATGATGGATGCGGATTTACAAAACGATCCTTTTGATATTCCATTACTATTTGCAGAAATTGATGATTATGACATGGTATATGGTTGGCGTTCTGAGAGACAAGATCCGTCAATAAAGATTATATCTGCTAAAGTAGCAAATTGTGTCAGAAACAAATTAACCAGCGAAAATATAAAAGATACTGGTTGTTCTTTAAAATTATTCCGCAGGGAATGTTTAGATAAGATAAAGTTGTATAACGGAATGCATCGTTTTCTCCCCACATTATTCAAAATAGAGGGATTCTCAGTTAAGGAGGCAAGGGTAAAACACAATCCCAGGATATACGGAAAGTCAAAATACAATATAAGAAACAGGATATTCAAATCTTTTTTGGACCTGTTAGCCGTTAGATGGATGAAAAAACGTAAACTTTATTATGAGGTGAGAGATGAATAGTCTTAATCTTTGGATATGTTTTGGCTTTGTAGGCCAGTTATTATTTGGTTCCAGGTTTCTTATTCAATGGTTAGCATCAGAAAGAAAGAAGGAGAGTATTATACCTTTGGCCTTCTGGTACCTGAGCATCGGCGGTAGTGCTATTTTACTTTCTTATGCTATCCATAGGAAGGATCCTGTCTTCATTCTTGGTCAATGTACAGGGCTCTTTATTTACTTTAGAAACCTTACCTTGATACATAAGAAAAAGAAAGTAGATGATTCTTAGGTCTTTTAATATCTAAAAGTAATATCATAATAAGAAGCAGACATTAAAAAATTATTACATGCCTTCTTTTCCCCCCATTTGATATCACAGGCTATTTGTAAAAGAGATTAAATGAGCAAAAGTGCTGTAAATTATTTCTGGAGACACACTCACATCCAGGTTGCATTTCTGGTTGTTGTTACAGGGTTTCTGTTTATTTTCGACCTGGGTAACAGAGATCTCTGGGCACCTGATGAGCCTCGCTATGCCCAGGTAGCGTTGGAAATGTTAGAGGGTAAGAATTTTATTCTCCCTCGTTTAAATGGAGAGATATACCCTGACAAGCCGCCCTTGCTATTCTGGTTAATTGATCTTTTTTCCATGCCATTTAATAAGGTAACAGAATTTTCTTCCAGATTGCCTTCCGCCTTGGCAGGAATTGGCTGTTGTGTAGCTGTTTTCTTTCTGGGTAAGATCATTTTTTCTCGGAGGACAGGAATAATTGCAGCCTTAATATTAGCTACTAATGTCAACTTTTTGTTCATAGCACGAAGATCTGCATTTGATGTATTACTCACATGCTTCATTACTATGTCACTTCTATGTTTCTATTCAGGCTATTCCAGGGATTCGAAAAGGACATTATTTTTTCTGCTTTCTTATGTGTTTATGGGGTTGGCAGTCTTGACCAAAGGTCCCCTTGGGCTTATCCTGCCGGTGATAATAATAGTATCCTTTCTTGTAATGGAAGGGAAACTAAGACTGTACTGTCGTTACATGGCGATAGGAAGAGGATGCATTATATTCTCAATTATAGTCTTTACATGGTTTATTTTAGCGTCCTTCGAGGGTAACAGGGAATATGTGAATGAAATATTCAATAATCAGATCATGGGAAGATTTTTTAATTCGTGGAAGGATAAAGAGCCTTTTTATTATTATTTCACAAGATTTCCAATAGAATTTCTGCCATGGAGTATATTTATACCTGGTGTCGTAATTTACAGTATAAAAGAGAAGAATAAAGAATTTCAGAGCTTCCACTTTCCATTTGTGTGGTTTGTTGTTATTTTTATTTTCTTCTTGATAGCGTCTGGAAAGAAGGGTAGATATTTGTTACCTCTTTATCCGGCTGCTTCACTGCTTGTTGCCTGGATTTTTGATTCTATTATTCTGAATCCTGAAAAGCGTAAGTCTCATCGGATTATTTGCATACCCGGTTATGTTCTTTTTGGCTTAGTAATTGTTGCCGGTATAAGCTTGCTATTCGCAGTAAATACTTATCTCCCAGAACAGATCCTGTATTCTGTAATAATTTCTTTATCGTGCATAAGTGTATCAATTTTGTCTCTTGTATTCCTGTATCGCAGGAAAACGGCGGGTTTCCTGATGTCTATATTTCTTGCAGTACTGATTCTGTTCATATTGAGTGTTAAGATAGTAATTCCTGAAATGAATACAAAGAAATCCGCCAAGCCTTTCTGCACAAAGATAAATGCTATTATGGAATCGGAAGAAAAGCTTGCTCTCATGGGCTTTCATAAGGAAGCTTATCTCTTTTATACAGGCAAAAAACATATTAAGATAGTAGAGTTGTCTCATGAAATTAACGATTTCTTTGACTCAGAAGAAAGAAGGTATTTAATAATAAAACCAAATGATTTAAGCAGTATACAAAAATGGATTAAAGTACCTACGCATATGTTATTAAGTGGTTCTGTCGGTCACAGGGACTTTGTCTTTGTTTCCAACAAAATGAAGGATTAGATATTTAAGAAAAAGATTTGCGTTAGCGTATATTGTGATAGTTCTTTTGTTGATATTCCATTCGTATGGAAGGAAAAGCTAAATTCTATTAGTCCTTTAGAATACACTGTTTTTCCTTGATTTACACATCTCTTAGAGTTATCCTTATTTTACATTTAAGCCTATATATAGTACTGACATATAAATATATCAGTATTGGCTTATGGAATATGTAAAATGATACAATGTTAATAAGTACCGTAAAGAACGGAGCACAGTGGACTGTAAGGACTGTAAGGAAAGGGTACGAAAGCATCACGGATAAGATAGATCTTGATGACTTTCTAAATGGAAAACCTTATAAAACTATTAAGGAAACTAAAGTACGGTCTGTTATTTCAATACCAGGCTCAGACGTAAATAAAAATGGAATATACATCAAGTATTTCAAGCGAAATGGCTATAGTGATTACGTCAAGTATCTGCTTGTACCAACCAGGACCAGGACGGAGTGGAAGGTTGCAAATGAGTTGTTGAGCCAGAATATCAATACTGCCTTGCCGCTTGCAACAGCAGAGAAGAGAAGATACGGTATGCTGGACAGCAGCTTGCTTGTTACAGAGGCAGTCACAAATAGTGAATCACTCATAGAATATTGCCAGGCCAACTTTGAAGGTGCTTCTTTGTCAGAGGATAAAGAGGACGAAAAGAAAAAGTTGCTGCGTAAGTTGGTATACTTTATTAGGAATATTCATGAAAAAGGGGTTTGTCACTACGACCTTCATGCAGGAAACATATTGATGAAATTTGAAAACAAGCAATCCTCTTCAATCCATAATTGTGACCTCTACTTAATGGACTTACACCGCGTAAAAATTCTGAACAGAATGTCCTGTCGTAAGAGACGGTACAATCTCGCACAGGTTTTCAACTCATTATCATCCATACTGACAGAAACTGATAAATTGGACTTTCTAAGATCGTATGGGAATAATACACTTGGTAACGTTACGGGTGAAGATGAACTCGTAAGACAGATAGAATCGCAATCCTCAAGGATAAGAAATATCCATTATAGAAGCAGGCTGAAAAGATGTCTGAAGGAAAGCAGTGTCTTTTCAAAGAAAAGATCTACCGGTATGAAGATATTCTTCCGGAAAGGTTATGATACAAACCGCTTTGCGGGGCTGATTGAGAAGCATCGTAATGCATTGGTAAGTGTTGATAAGGCCATAGTCATGAAACGCGACTCAAAGACTGCCTTAACCAGATTACCTCTTGAAAATAAGAAAATTCAGAGTGTTGTAGTCAAACAATATAAGGTAAGTTGTGGGGTGTGCCTTATAAAGAATATCTTCTGTAATTCTGCAGGAAAGAAGGCGTGGATTGCCGGTAATGGCTTATCGGTATACAACTTCAGCACACCAAAACCACTGGCCTTAATGGAGAAGAAAGTATTAGGGGTTACTACAAACAGCTATCTGGTTATGGAGGATGCCAGGGATTGCCTGGAGATGGACAGATACATATTGAAGAATTTTCACGGTAGATCATCGTTGAGTAAGTTGAAAAAGAAAAGGGCACTTATAAATAATCTTGCAGAGACTATAGGAAGGATGCACAACCAGAATATTTTCCATCATGATTTAAAGACGTGTAATATCATGGTGAAAGAAAAAGGCAAATCGCCCTACATTACATTCCTTGATTTTGATAAAGTCTCTTTTGGAGAAGAAATAGCTATCCTGAAAAGGGTTAAAAATCTTGTACAGATGAACCTGTCTACTCCTAAACTTATTTCGATAACAGATAGATTAAGATTTCTGAAAGAATACTTGAGACAATGTAGCATAATGGACGAAAAGAAGAACATACTCAGGGAAATAGTAAATCTCAGCAAGACAGAGAAAATTCTCTATGTCTCATCCAACGGAGATGTAACTGAAGATTGGTAGATATATCCTTCATAATCGTAAACTGGAATACCCGTGATATCCTCATAGATTGCCTGAATTCTATTTATAAGACTGTTACGGATATTGAATCAGAGATATACGTAGTTGATAATAATTCAACTGACGGGAGCCGGGACGCAGTAAAAAGTAGTTTTCCTGATGTAAAACTGATTGCGAACGAGACAAACACAGGTTTCGCCCACGCAAACAATCAGGCCCTGAGCGTAATGCAGGGAAGATTTGCCGTACTTCTCAACTCTGATGCTGTCCTGCAGGAAGGCGCAATAAATAGCCTGCTAAACTTCATGAACAATACTCCCGGAGCTGGAATTGCAGGCGTTCAGCTCTTAAATGAAGACGGTTCAAGGCAGAATTCAATAGATAACTTTCCTTCCCTGGAAACAGAAATACTTAACAAAAGCATCCTTCGACTAATCTCCCCCAATAAATATCCGAGTAAAGCAGGGAATTATAATGTTCCAATCGAGGTGGATTCAGTGATAGGGGCGTGTATGATGGTCAGGAAAGAGGCTATGGATGCGGTAGGTCTTCTTGACGAAGATTACTTTATTTTCCTTGAAGAGACTGATTGGTGCTTCAGGATGCACAAAAAAGGATGGAAGATTTATCATGTTCCTGATGCCAGAGTTTTTCATCTTTCAGGTCACAGTAAGAAAAAGACACCCGGAGAGTCACAAATAGAATATTACAAATCTCTCTACAAGTTTTTCAGAAAAAACAAAGATCCTGTTTCCTGTCTTACGCTTCGCATCTTAAAGCCGTGTAAGTTACTAATAAACCTGTTTCTGAACATTCTCGGAAACCTGATAACTCTGTTTCAGAACGAGAAACTCAGAAGCAGATTGTTGAAATACTATACACTATTAATGTGGCACTTACTCTTATGTCCGGATAGTATGGGCATTCAGAAGAAATAATACTATTATTCAGTATTAATGAGTACAACCCTATAGCTAAAGGGAATAGTAAGTCGGCAAATCCTCTTGAATTCCACTTATCAGGGATCAAGATCAAGCGGGCAAGTCTGTTTTCTGTACATTTTGGAAAGAATTTCCCCCTATTGGTAACATAATAGTACAATTCTTCAACTGACACCATATAACACAATCATATTTAAATATCACAATAGATTTAATTCTCTTCTCTACTTAAAAGATACCAATGACTTACAGAATATTAAGAAATATATTTCTAAAAATTTAAATAACGGTGCGGTTTTTGCGAACTTAAAAAGCGACAATTCTTTACCTGTACTTAAGGTATAAGGAGAGAAGTAATGCAGAGAAATTACTTATTAAAAAGCTTGCAAAACGAAAACTATGATGACATTTATCCGTCGCTTCTGAAACGGCAGCCGTCATGTTTCAAAAGCTTAGGTTTATGCTTGTGTCTTAGCTTTATAAGGTTCTGGCATAAGGTATGTAATACCAAACATACGGGTTGTGCACGGTAAAGGCGCTTTGTCAAGCTAAGCATAGAAATCAAATAACTGCAAAGCAAACTAATTCATTCTATTATAGTTTGTTGATGGTCCATCTGGTGCATCAGGCCCTTTCGGTTCATCAGTTAACGTGAACTTGTCTTCTGAGATGGAAATCTTAAAATATCTTGGTGGCATATGTCCGGCAAAGGAATCACCTCTGAAATCTATCTTTATACGATCTTTTTCTACTAGTATATAATTGCCGTTCAACTTAAAGCTCTTGTCTCTCTCGCCAATTACACTAATCAGTACAGTTCCATCATCATGGAATTCATATGATTCTGTCGCCTTCTTATTTGTCCAATTGCCGTAAAGTTTTTTCTCCAACTCTATAAAAAGCCTGTTTTCTATCTCTTCAGATTTTGCTGTCGGATTCTTAGTTGATTTCTTTGTAGATGTCGTATTCCTGTCTTCACGGGTATTTTCAGGACCTCCTCCATGACCCGTAATAAAGCTCCCAAGCCTTTTATGAAACTTTTCCATCGCTTGTTTCTCGTCTAACCCGGATTTCTTGTCAGCTACAGCCTCTTCATGATGTTCTGCCGGACTGGATTGTGGTTTGGCGGGTTTCGGAACTTCGGAATCAGCTTGTGTGATATCCGGTTTAAGATTTGAGCCAGACGCCTTTGTGGCAGTGGTATTATTTGTAGTATTACAGCCGTAAATGGTAAATAACAAGATCAGTGCGAAAAAGGATTGACGTAATGGAAAACTCTTCATGATTTTCATTCTATGATTACTCCGTATAAATTTAATAAATTGAAGGTTTAAAGTTAATAAAACATATTACTATTTTTGGTAAAGACTGTAAAGGAATAACACGGCAATAAGTTGACATGCAAATGTTTATATGCTAGAAAATAGCCTTGGTTTACCGGTGCGAATCAGGGTGTATGTTATAAAACCTAAAGCCAATATATGTTATTGCCTTGCCGCCGGTTACGGTTTGTCTGATCTTTAGAATGAAATATTTAATATTGATACTATGAGAGAGTCACGAGCGTAACTTTTATGAGATTTCCTTTTGCTGAATATGGTTCGAAAGAGCTTTCTTTTTTTGGAATGTTCTTTTTTGTACTTATAATACTAAGCCTCTTTTTCTATCCATTGGTAGTTATACCGATTTCTATATTCCTGTTCTTCGTCTTTTATTTCTTCAGGGATCCAAATAGAAATCCTCCAGAGGGAGAGGAGAAATTACTGGCCCCGGCTGATGGGAGGATAATTTCAATATCGCACGAACAAGAGGACAATTATTTAAAATGTAAGGCTGTAAAAATTGCAACATTTATGTCTCTGTTCAGTGTTCATGTGAACAGGATATCGTATAGTGGAAAAGTTGAATTTATAAAACATGTGCCCGGAAAGTTTCTGGATGCGCGTTCTCCGGATGCTTCTGAAAAGAACGAGCATAATTTGCTGGGGATTCTCACCAGCGATGGGAAAACAAAGATTATGATCAAGCAGGTTGCGGGAAAGGTAGCAAGGAGAATCGTGTGTGACTGCTCGGTTGGGCAGGATGTAGAGCGCGGACGGAGATTCGGTATGATTAAATTTGGTTCAAGGCTGGAAGTCTATATTCCTGAAGATGCTGATTTTGAAATAGCCGTAAAAGAGGGAGAGATGGTATCCGCAGGGACTACGGTACTGGGGATATTGAAAGGGAAGGATTAAGATGTTTACAGGTATAATTGAATATTTAGGTAAGGTAAAGCAGGTAAAACTACAGGCAGACTCAGCGATTATTGTAGTAGATATTGGCACATTGTCAGCTGGTGTGAGTCCCGGTGATAGTATCGCTATAAACGGTGCCTGTCTGACAGTGACACAGATAAAAGATTCTGATGTCTATTTTGACGTTTCTACGGAGACATTAAACTTGACATCTATCGGCAAGCTGAAGACTTCTGATAAAGTAAACATAGAAAGATCACTGAAAATGGGGGATCAACTGGGAGGCCATTTTGTAACAGGGCATGTAGACGGTGTCGGCACGATTAATAAGGTAGAAAATGAACCGGGGCAATGTACCGTGTGGTTTTCTGTAAGTAAAGAACTTGCCAATATGATGATTAAGAAGGGTTCTGTTTCTATAGACGGGATCAGCCTGACGATTGTGGAAATCAGGGAGGGATTATTTTCAGTTGCGCTTATTCCATATACGCTTGAGGTGACCACTCTGGGTTTCAAGAAAGCGGGTGAGCAGGTTAACATAGAAACCGATATGTTAGGCAAATGGGTTAAGAGGATATTAACGACTAATGACAGTACTACATCCGGGATAACTGAGGAAATGTTAAAGGAAAAAGGATTTCTATGAAATCTGAGAATAGAGTAAAAAATTTAATCGGCATAACTATGGGAGACCCCAGCGGGATTGGGCCGGAGGTGATTCTTAAGGCGCTGTCGTCACAGGAGATAGGTTCTGCTGCGGACTTTATCATAATAGGGTGTTATAATGTCTTACGTGATGTTGCTGACAATCTCAGCATGGGAAAAAAGCTTCAACTCTCACGGCTTGATAGTACATCTTTAAATATAGATAGCGATTCAATAAACAGCATAAACGTGTTAGACCTTGATAATGTTTCTGTTGAGGATGCCATTTCTCACAAACCTTTACCGGGCTGTGGCAGGGCATCTGTGGAATATATAATGAAAGGGATTGATCTTGCAATGGATGGCGGAATTGATGCGATTGTAACAGCACCCATAAGCAAGGAGGCGGTTAAAATGGCAGGCTTTGAGTTTGCGGGTCATACAGAATTATTGCAGGACAAGACGGCGGCTGAAGACGTAGTAATGCTCATGGCTGGCAACGGGCTGAGGGTCTCATTCGTTACCACTCACCTGGCAGTAAAAGATGCTTCCAGGTTTATAAACCGGGAAAGCGTATTCTCCACCATTCAAACAACGTCAACAGGGCTTAAGAATCTTTTTGGTATAGCTGATCCGAAGATTGCCGTTTGCGGTTTAAACCCGCACTGTGGTGATGGTGATCGTTTTGGAACTGAAGAGAGAGATACTATCATACCTGCAATAAAGCGTGCACAGAAGAGTGGGATTGATTGTATCGGGCCGCTCTCATCCGACACGGTATTTAATAAGACGCTTAACGGGGAATTTGATGTAGTGGTGGTTCAATTTCACGACCAGGGGACTATCCCAATAAAAATGCACGCCTTTGATTCAGGAGTAAACATTACACTTGGTATACCAATTATCAGGACCTCGCCCACACACGGTACAGCCTTTGACATTGCCGGCAAAGACTGTGCAGGCCCGGGTTCGATGATTGAGGCAATGAAAACGGCTGTTATGATGGCAGAAAAACAAAAACATTCATTTGTGTAACAGACAGGATCGAAAGGAGATTCAAATATGGGAAAGGTTTTAATTGCATACTATAGCAGGACGGGTAAAACGGAGAAGATGGCAGGATATATTGCCGAAGGTATTCGTTTCGGCGGCAACAGTGCTGATGTCAAGAAACTCGCTGAGATAAAGAACGAGAGCGAATTGGAAGGATACGACGGCTATGCCTTTGGTTGTCCCACCTATCATAGAGATATGACGGCGAATATGAAGACATTTCTATTCCTGGCAGAAAAAGCAGGACTGAACGGAAAAGTGGGTGGTGCTTTTGGCTCTTACACCCACAGTGGTGATGCTCCCAGTTATATCTTCGACACAATGGAACATGTGTTTAAGATGGATATGACGTCATTAGGTTCTTTCAACTTGTTAGAGCATTTAGTGGAGGATACAGAGGGCATGAGGGCTTGCCAGGATTACGGCAAGGCTCTCTGCGACAAGATAGAATCGTAACTTATTAATACATGTGTTACATTCTGGAGAAGAATAAATAGTCAATAAAAAGAAAGGATAAAAGAAAATGTCAACTATGGATAATCTAAAGGATGCCTTTGCCGGCGAATCACAGGCAAACAGAAAATATCTGGCCTTTGCCAAAAGGGCTGACGAAGAAGGTTTTGGACAGGCAGCAAAGCTTTTTCGCGCAGCGGCCGCGGCAGAGACTATACATGCCCACAACCATCTAAAGGTGATGGGCGGCATTAATAGTACAAAGGAAAATATCGAGGCGGCCATAGAGGGAGAGACGCACGAGTATACGAAGATGTATCCCGAAATGATTATGGAAGCTGAAAAGGAAGGGGACAGTCCGGAAGCCGTGCGAAGTTTTGATCTTGCCAATAAGGTGGAGAGTATCCATGCAAGCCTGTATCAGAAAGCTTTGGACCACTTGGGCAATAATGAGCCGGCAGATTATTATGTCTGTCAGATCTGCGGGAACACAGTAGAAAACAGTGCACCTGATAAATGTCATATCTGTGGTGCAGCCGGCTCCATGTTTACAAAGATTGATTGAATTCCATAATGTGATGTGCTTTAAGTATGTTATTCGAAGACATAATTTCGTTAGATGGTCCTCACACAAAATCAATGCTGAAGGTGCTTTTTGAGGAACGAGGCATTCGCATCAAGAAGCAGTGGGGGCAGAATTTCTTAAT
>Ga0208524_1001210_pt1 | contig 12362 bp, 9 predicted proteins | sample ETNtaG_28_FD_185779 | JGI IMG/M metagenome (GOLD analysis project Ga0208524, IMG submission 185779) | Marine microbial and viral communities from oxygen minimum zone, Eastern Pacific Ocean - ETNP201406SV61 (SPAdes) (version 2) | ecosystem: Environmental > Aquatic > Marine > Oceanic ... | reverse complement strand
TCAATGGACATCCATGTTAAAGCACCCGTGGCAGCACTAATATGAGTAACTAACATCGCCATTCCTGCACTCGAATCTGCAGCAACAGCACTTCCAGCATTAAAACCAAACCATCCAACCCAAAGCATTGCTGCACCAATTACAACCATAGTCCTATTATGAGGAGGCATAGGTATTTCTGGAAATCCTCTTCTTGGGCCCAAAACCAATGCCACTATTAAAGCACCGACACCACAGGTCAGATGAACCACTAACCCTCCAGCAAAATCAATCACCCCAGCAGTACCTAAAAAGCCTCCTCCCCAAACCATATGACAAGCAGGCAAATATACAAAAGTAATCCAAAATAAAGAGAACAAACAAACGGCTGAAAATTTTATTCGCTCAACAAAAGCACCCACAACAAGTGCTGGAGTGATGATTGCAAAAGTCATCTGAAACATCACAAACACCGTCTCAGGAATAGTCCCTGAAATAGAATCTCTCCCTACTCCTGATAGAAAAAGAGCACTGAAATCACCAAACAACTTGCCATCTCCTTTGAATGCCAAACTATATCCATAAATTGACCAGACAACAGAAACTAAACAGGCAATTGTAAAACACTGCATCAGAACAGAAATAATATTTTTACTTCTCACCAGACCACCATAAAAAAGTGCAAGACCCGGTAACGTCATGAACAGAACTAGCGCAGTTGATGTGAGAATCCAGGACGTATCCCCTGCACTCAACTCATCAGCAAAGCTAACTGAAGGAATAAGAAAAGTTGCAAAAAGAGTAAAAGTTTTAGTGCTCATATTCGAGATTGATAAATATTGGATAACTTCTAAGAGAATTGTCTAGCTTCTTGCTGTAAATTCTTCTTATTGGCGAATATATATACCATTGAACGAAGCTGTCAAGTTTGAGGTAGTTTTTTTAAAAAAAATACCTCAAAAAATCAGACCGAATCTTTTGAAAAAGATTGTTAACTCTGGTTTTCTTTTCGATCATCTAGTCTAAATCATGAAGTAAAGTAAAAAAAAATTTCCGCACTAATTATGCTGATTTAATCTTAAGCCTTAATTCAAAATCTATTACACCAGTTCGGTCGTGGATTTCTTTTATTGATTTAACGTTATGATAAAATTTATACGGCATATCTGAGGTTCTTCTCGAATCCATGTCTACATGGGCTACAATTGTTTCAGAGATGGCAGAGAGCTCCCCCTTTTTATTAATCAACACTCCAACAATGTGTATTAATTTATTATTCAAATCAGCGATTCTAAACCTTGGAAAAACTATATCACCAATTAAGAATTCTTTGAGATATCGTAAACTGTCCTCCAGTGCAAAAATGGAAAAACTACTTTGATCATTAAATCCCATGTCTTCGAAAAGTGGACGTGAACATTCATCAAAAATTTTCAAATAATAAGCAACATTCATGTGACCGTTGATATCACACATATCATTAGTTACGACTAATTCAGGAACACTAAAGGGAAATTTTTCTTTCATAAGGTCAGCCGGTAGATAATTTTTCAGTAATATAATTCGTAAGATGGGGTGCTAGAACACTCATAAGATAAAATATTAGAAATGTTACTAATAAAGCAATCATAACTGTAAGCAATCTATTCAGAAAATGCATATAAGTCCTCTATTCACACTGAAGTTTAGTTTTCCTTATAAATGATGGCAAATAAAACCATAATAATATCTACTAACAAAACCGAATAGGAGCGGTTTCGATTGTTGAGACTTATTGGATTTCAGTATTCATTTGGTATTTGAATGATGTTTTGTTATTGAAAAATCATAATAACTTTATTGGATTTCTACTAATGTCTCAGACATCATTAATATGATATGTTTAAGCGAAAAGGAGAACAGTGAATTCTTTCTATGGAAAAATCAAATTGAACAAAAGAGAACTTTTGACCAATTCGGCGAAAATGTTCATGTTGAGTTCACTTCCTTTTTCTACCCGCCTAGCATTAGGAAATCAGCATTGGGATTTAATAATCGTTGGTGCTGGAACTGCAGGACTACCCACAGCATTGTTTGCTTCTCAAAGAGGAGCTCGGGTACTTCTGATTGAAAAAGCAGCCACATTAGGTGGCACCCTTTATTTATCCACTGGACAAATTGCTGGTGCCGGAACCGTGTTTCAAAAACAAAAGGGAATTAAGGATTCACCCGAGGCTCATTATGAGGATATCATGCGTATCAATCACCACACTTCTGACCCCGAACTGGCCCGGCTACTGGTCAATCATGCAGGAAACACCATCAATTTCCTCCATGCAAATGGCTATCGCATTAAAGAGGGCCACCCAGTAACAGGTATTGCACATGACCATTTTACAACCGCACGCTACATCGAAGGAGTTCAGGGGGGCATTTCTATACTCAACGTGTTTAAGCCCTTAGTCGAGGCCGCCATTGAAACAGGTGCTATTACGCTACTGATAAACTCTGATGTTGTCGATTTGGTGCAAGCAAGAGATAGTTCCGTTCAAGGGGTGATTGTAGAAGATCAAGATGGATTCAGAACTCAGTATAACGGACGAAATACGGTATTGGCTTCAGGGGGATGTGCTGCCAACCCACATTTATTTGAAGAACTTCACAATGTACCCCTATATGTCAATGCAGCCTATCCTTATAGTCAAGGCGCGGGTCTATTGCTTGGTCAGTCGGCAGGAGGATATCTTCGTGGAGGTGAGAAATACGCATCACTGCCCGGAGGAATCCTGTCAGATGAAAACTATCCATCACCATTGTATGGACATGCACCGCTATACCCACCCAATAGACAACCCTGGGAAATATTGGTGAATAACCATGGCGAACGCTTTGTACGAGAAGATCATCCCAGTGTTGATCACATCGAGCACGGAGTAGTCAAACAACCAGGGCACAGACATTGGGCAATTTTTGATCAGAGGATGTTGGATGAATCTCCCCCTATTATTCCAGGCTGGAGTGCTGCTTCAGCTTGGAGCGCTGAGCGTATCATGAATGAGTCAAATCAACATACTATGTTTAAAAGTGATCATGACCTTGAAATACTGGCTGTTAAATCGGGTCTGAACCCAAAAAATCTTGTCACCACGGTGGAACGGTATAACACCGACCTGATCAACAAGAGAAACGATGTGTTTCAGAGAATTCACCGACCATTGCCTATTGCAAAACCACCTTTTTATTCTATTCGATTACAAGGATGGGCACTATGCTCGTTTGCAGGTCTCGCTGTGAACGGAAATCTTGAAGTAATCAAACCCAGTGGTGAACCTGTTAGAAACCTCTATGCCGTTGGCGAAGTGATTGGAGCTGGAACCACTTCGGGTAATGCTTACGTCAATGGTATGTTGGTAACACCGGCTATTACTTTTGGCCGCTTACTTGGAGAACAAATTTTACCGCTTAGCTAATTCTTTTATTGCCGAGGTATGAGGATTCTTTAACTAGGTATCTTGACCCATAAAATATACTCGAAAATAATAATGTGCTAGCCATTAATTTAAGATCAAAAGGTATGGCCAAAAGGTATGTCTGGGCTAAGGATTGAGTACCTAAACCGGTTACATACACACCAAAGTTCACAACCGCATGCCATAAAATAACGCTTAATACAGAATTAACCCATAACGCCTGGATACTCTCTTTATGTAGAAACCTTGATAAAAGACCAATCAATAGAATCGTGCCATATACAAACAACATCGTGGTTCCATAAAACCCTAATGCAAGGTCTGTAATGAGTAATAAACTTGCGGGCAAGAATAATTGTAGTCTTTTATTATTCGTTATGAATGGCATAAAAACCGCCATTGCGATCAATGGAGTAAAACTGGCCGGCATTACAAATCTTGCTAAAACTATACAAAAAATCAACAGACCTGCCGACTTCAAAAATTCTTTCATGATACTCCTTTTTAGTGTTACTTGATGTGGAGGAATTAGTATACCAAATGGATAAAACATAAGTATTAATTTTCTGGCTTTATTATATTTTTTGATGTGGCATTTGATAGCATGTTAGACTTTTAGCAACTGGATTATATTTCAATTGAACCAAAATGAGCGAAATGTTTTTTAATAGAAAAAACAACCTTATATCTCTTTGTTACGGTTTCTTAGTGGGTCTATTTATATCAGTCTCAACTCCAATATTCTCAGCTAATTTTGATGTTAATGAAGCCATTAATACACTCTCATTATTACAAGGCCAGTTAGACAAAGAACAAGTCACTGAACGAGAAATAAAGGACATCAGAGAACAAGCCCTGAACTTGAGAGTACAAGCACTGGAATGCGTTGATGAAGTTCAACCGCAAGTTGAAACATTGAATCTTGAAGTCGAGGCATTACAACAAATAAATCCAGAAGTTGATATTGAAATATTCGATCGTCTTGCTAATGCGAGAAACTTACTTGGGCAAGTTGATGCAAAGCTTAAAAACTGTTATTTATCTGTTGTTCGGTCAACACGGGTTATTGATGTTGCCGGTAAACTACTCAATGAAATCACAACAGAATTGTTGAGTAAAAAGGGTATAAATATCATTGATGCACTCAAAACCATACCAAATCAAATCACTTTACTCCCTAACTTAATCTTTGATGAAGCGATCCAGAGAATCAATCAAGAAACTTTTATGGCTTTGATATTATTTTTATTACTTGGTTTAGGTTTTGGTTTTTTGTTGGGTGGACAAATCAAAAAAATTCAATACACGGAATTTTTCAAAAATACCGACCGAAAATTAATTTTAGATCTTAGAAATATTTTCCAACCTTTTGGTAGAGTGCAATCTCCTTTTATTTTTGCATCTCTTGGGACTGCTTTGGCAATTGGTATGTCTTTATCCGTTGGCGCTTCAGAATCCTTGATTATTAGGCTGGCATTAAGCCCATTTATTATTGCTGTTTCCCAAGTTTTCATAAATTGGGCAACGGGATCTCTTTCACCAGCGGGTATTCAAGATGGGTTAAATGAAGAAGATGCTAAATCTTTGAGACAAAAGATGAAATTTTTTATCTTAATACTTGTTCTCAGCTATATATTGTTTGGCCCAGATTGGCTGACTAGTGCCATTGCTTCTGAACAATCATTAATGAGAATAGCTATAGTCGGTGTCTTAATTGTTGCACTGAGCTCTGTGTTGCGATCTGTGTCGGAGGTTTTTTCGATCGATGGGCAATATAGCATTATAAAATTATTGGGCTATTCTGCACTTGCAATTAGTTTTCTTGCTGAATTATCTGGTTTTCATAATCTGGCTAGCTTTGTCTTAAGTGGCTTTATGATCACTCTCTTCGTGAGTTACGTTTTATGGGCTCTTTTGACCTTAAGTGAAAAAACAAGAGACTGGATTAATAAATCAACAGATGTATTCGGTGTAAAAATCAGGACTCTATTAAATATACCCAGAGACCTTAGAAAATCTAAACTTGGAGTGTATCAACTATTTTTTGATGCATTATTCTGGATCGGCTTTCTGATAATAATTTTTAATATTTGGGATCCAACTGGTACTGTTTTAAGAACTCTAAGTTCTTATGCAGTAGAGGGAATACCCATAGGTGGTATCAGAATTATACCAACTAACATTGTTGGAGGAATTATAGCTTTTACAATTTTATTAGCCGTTACTGGATGGATTAAAAGATGGATTGACAAACGATGGCTTAAGCAAATTGCCATAGAAAGAGGGGCAAGAGATGCTTTGGTAACAGTTGTTGGGTATACAGGCTTTACAATGTCCTTACTCGTCGGTTTATCAATCGCAGGTATCAATATAACTGGCCTAGCAGTGGTCGCTGGTGCGCTCTCTGTCGGAATAGGTTTTGGACTGCAATCCATAGCAAATAATTTTGTCTCCGGCATTATCCTTTTATTTGAACGACCAATTAAAGCTGGTGACTTTGTGACCGTTGGGGACGTTCAAGGATTTGTAAAGAAAATAAGTATACGAGCCACAGAAATTGAGACCCTAGATAATCAGGACATGTTGGTTCCAAATTCTGAGTTAATTTCTGGGCGAGTAACCAACTGGGTACTTCATAATCCTTACGGCAGACTTAGAATCAAAGTCGGTGTTGCTTATGGAAGCGATATCAATACTGTAAAACAAATCTTAGAAACAGTCAGTCAGAACAATGACAATGTGATCACTGATAATAGGGCCTCACCCCCAAAAGCATTGTTCATGGGCTTTGGGGACAGTGCCCTTGAATTTGAATTAAGACTTAGGATTGTAGATATCAGAAGAAGATACGATGTAACCAGTGAATTAAATTTTAAAATTAATGAGGCATTTAAGAAAGCAGGTATCGTTATTCCTTTTCCCCAAAGGGATCTACATATCAAAGATTGGTCACCTGAATCAAAAAAGAAATCAAAATAACGCTAAGCAATCACTTGCTGATTTCCCATATAAGGTTGAAGGACTTCTGGAATCATGATTGACCCATCTTGCTTCTGATAATTTTCTATAATCGCAATCAATGTTCTGCCAACTGCCAGACCTGAACCATTCAGAGTATGGACAAATTCGTTCTGACCAGAATCTTGATTCCTCCATCTTGCCTTCATTCGTCTTGCCTGAAATGCTTCACAATTACTGCAAGAAGATATTTCTCTGTATCGTTCCTGAGAGGGTAACCAAACTTCTATATCATAGGTTTTAGCAGCTGCTTGCCCCGTATCACCTGAGCTCAACAACATCACACGATAAGGCAGGCCTAACTTAATTAGAATAGATTCGGCATTCTTAGTCAGTTCTTCCAAAGCATCATAAGAATCTTCTGGTTTAACTATGTGTACTAACTCCACTTTCTCAAACTGATGTTGTCTGATCATACCTCTAGTATCTTGACCATAGGAGCCAGCTTCAGAACGATAACAAGGAGTGTGAGCCACCAATTTTAATGGCAGTTCTTCTGGGTTATAAATTTTGTCTCCAGCGACATTAGTAAGCGGAACTTCGGCAGTGGGAATTAAATAAAAATTATCATCTCCATCTATCTTAAAAAGGTCATCGCCAAACTTTGGTAATTGCCCTGTTCCTATAAGAGCATCTGCTTTTACAATGCTAGGTACATAATGTTCGATATAATTATTTTCTTGCGTATGAACGTCAAGCATAAATTGAATTAATGCTCGATTAAGTCTCGCTAAATCGTTCTTAATAATGACGAAACGCGAACCGGATATCTTCGATGCTGTTGTAAAATCAAACATACCTAATTCTTGACCCAACACAACATGGTCTTTAACTTTAAAATCAAATATTCCAGGTTCACCCCAGAGTCGTACTTCCTTGTTGCTTGATTCATCTGAACCATCAGGGACAGAGTCATGAAGTATATTGGGCAAATTTAACAATAATTCGTTCAGCTGTGAGGATAGTTTACTCAATTCATGCTCTGAATCTTTCAATGAACGATTCAGTTCACGCATTTTACCCTTTAAATCTTCAGTAACTTCAGTATTTGACTTTGCCAAACCAATGTCTTTGGAAACTCTATTTTTTTCACTTCTTGATTCGTCAACCACAGATTGCAGTTGCCTGCGCTTGGAATCTATCTGAACAATTTCGTCAAGATTAATGTCCAGACCCCTACGAGCTAAATTATTAGCTAGGTTTTTACTATTGTTTCTTATTTCTTTTAAATCCAGCATATGTAAATAAAAAGTCTATAAAATTATCTGGTAATTAAACAGAACTATTAAATAATTTATTTATAAAAAATCGCCATAAAGAAATGCTGACAACTACCCCTAGAAAATCTGCAAACCAATCAAGCCATTCAAATGATCGTTCCGGAAAAAACTGCATTTGCATCCATTCAAGTATCAGTGCATAAAGTACCAATAAACACCCAATAATATTCCAATAAGGATTCAAGGTGATATTTACAAACCAAATCATAGTAAGAAAAAACATCAACAAATGAGCCAATTTATCAATTCCAACAATACCCTCTATACCAATTGAGGTTGGTGTCATAAAATGCAAATATGTCAAAATTGCCAATACAAATATCGTCCCAAATATTTTTACAAATCTCGGAGGTTGTTGTTTAGAAAAATTACCTTCTTTGATCAATAATATCCACCCCTTTTGGAGGAATAAATTTGAATGATGCGTCTGACAATGAAATATTCATTTCAGTATTCTCTAAAACAATAGATATGGATTGCTCACTAGAATCCCACAATTCTATTTTGTGTATCAACATTTCTAAAATAGTTATTTCGATTTTTGTAAAAAGGCTACTGTCTTTTTTCTGAAATAAAGTAACCATGTATAAATCATTATTAATAATCTTATAATGGATCTCGTAAAAAGCCTCAAGATTATCGTTATTAACCAATATACTAGCTAAAGATGATTGATATTGATCCGTATATGGAACAATTAATAACTGATTCAGGTTGTTTTCATAAATTGAAAGATTTTCACTATTTAAGATGATTTTTTTTATATTCGGACGTTGAAATTCCCACAAGAGTTTCTCTGGTTTCTTTAACCAAATAAGACCCTCTGAATAATCAATAACCTCATTATTGGAGTTAAAAATTGTTTGCTTGAATCCAGCTTTAAGCGTGTTAATCCCATTCAAATAATCATTGATATTAAATGTATCGTTTGTAGCTCTGATTGAAAGATTAAAACCAAAAAGACTAATAAGCAGTACAGTAATGTATGCAGAATTTTGAAATTTTGGCATTCTAAATTAGTCTTCTGGTGGCGGTGGAGCTAATATTTCTCTTTTACCATTTGATTCCAGAGGTCCGACTAACCCTACTTCTTCCATTTGTTCTACAATCCTTGCCGCCCTGTTATACCCTATCCTCAATCTCCTTTGGACAGATGAAATAGAAGCATTTCTTGATTCAGTGACAAGCTTTACTGCCTCGTCGTATAAAGGATCTGATTCGACATCATTCGAACCTTCTCTTTCTGTTTTCGTATCAATACCTGGTAAATTGCCTCCTCTCCCAGAAGTCACTTCTTCAATATAAATTGGCTCTGAATGAGATCGAAGACTTTCGGATACTCTTTTGACTTCTGCGTCAGAAACAAAGGCTCCATGAACTCTAATCGGTGTTGATGAGCCTGGAGGAATATACAACATATCTCCATTGCCTAATAAATTTTCTGCTCCCATTTGATCTAGTATCGTTCTTGAATCAACTTTAGCAGAGACTTGAAAGGCAATTCTTGAAGGTATATTTGCTTTGATCAACCCAGTAATAACATCAACGGATGGTCGCTGTGTTGCGATTATCATATGAATTCCAGCAGCCCTCGCTTTAGCTGCTAATCTAGTAATGAGTGCTTCAACTTTCTTGCCAACCGTCAACATCATATCAGCCAACTCATCAATAATGACGATGATGTACGGCAATGGTTCTAAATCGGGGGCAGTCAGGCTATCTCCAGACATGGATGGATTGTTAGGATCAAACAATGGATCGGTGATTGGTGTTCCTGCTTTGATTGATTCATTAATAATTTTGTTCAAGCCTTCAAGATTTCTAACTTTTAGGCTTGCCATCAGTTTATACCTTCTATCCATTTCGAGTACGCACCAGCGAAGAGCATTGGCAGCTTTTTTCATATCAGTGACTACTGGACACATTAAATGTGGAATATCTTCGTAGATAGATAATTCCAGCATTTTCGGATCTATCATGATTAGCCGTATGTCATTTTTTGTCGCTTTATAAAGTAAGCTTAAAACCATTGCATTAATTCCCACTGATTTACCTGAGCCCGTTGTCCCAGCAATCAAAAGATGAGGCATTTCCCCTAAATCAGCAATAATAGGATCACCAGATATATCTTTACCAAGCGCAATCGAGAGAGGAGATTTTAAGTCTTCAAATTTTGTCGACTTAAGAATCTCTCCCAAGACAACCAATTCTCTATGATCATTAGGGACTTCGATTCCAATAACTGATTTACCTTCAATGACCTCAACAATTCGAACACTGGATACCGATAAGGATCGAGCAAGATCCTTGGATAAATTACTGATCTGACTCACTTTCACTCCAGGAGCAGGACTGACTTCATATCGAGTTACAATCGGACCCGGTAAAACTTCCTCAACACTTGCATCAATACCAAAATCTTTCAATTTGAGTTCCAAAAGTCTCGACATTGCTTCTATAGATTCCTCTGAATTGCCTGTCTTTTTCTCGGAAGCTTGATCCAAAAGACCCAGTTCAGGTAACGTATCCTCAAAACTTGAGTCTAAAATTATTGTTTGCTTTTCTTGTGTCCCTTCTTTGGCTTCTTTGATAACTTTAATTGGTTTTTTAATTTTTGTTTTTTTCTTGAGAGTTCTTTTGGTTTTAATTTCCTGACTAATGACTTTTTCTTGATCCTGTTCTTCGATTAGAGTTGTCTTTTTGGCAGTGCTTTTCATCTTAGTTATCAAATGAAATACTGCACTGAAACTTTTCCTTGTGGATGCAATGAATTTCTTGAATATTCTAATCAACTGTCGCATCAAATGAATCCATGAAAAGCCAATAAAAATAGGCATAAAAGCCAACCATATCGCTAACAACAGTAAGGTTGTACCGATCATTCCAAGACCTTTTAGTAAAAATGAAGCAATAATTAAACCAACTATGCCTCCAGATTCTTCAGGCATCCAAGGAATGACAAGATGGATACTTGCTAAGCCACAGGTTGACAACAAGACAAACACAAAAGCTACAAACTTTATGAGAATGAGTGGTTGATAGGATTTATCTTGATTCTTGTTACCCATCAAGTTAAAACCGTACACGAAAAATAGGATAGGGAAACAATAGCTAGCCAATCCAATAAATGCGATTGTGAAACTAGAAAAATATGCACCAACGAGTCCCACATAGTTTGCTATTTCTCGGCTGGTTCCAGTCGTACTAAAACCTGGATCATCTGAATGATAGGTGATCAGTGAAATCAATAAAATAAGTGCAAAAGAAAATAAAGCAATGATAACGGATTCACGTAGAATGGAGCCTTTATTAAACAATTTTTTGATGTTAATACTAGAAATAATTGCTTCCTTTTTTTAAAGATTTTTTAATAAGTTAAACTAATATAATAATGGAATTATATACTCATCATCGATACTCATTTGCAATATTATCATTGTTTATAGAAAATCTAATAAAACACTTTTAGTCATGACAAAAAATAAACACAGTCGTTTAATTATATTAGGTGCGGGCCCAGCCGGATATTCGGCTGCAATTTATGCAGCAAGAGCAAATCTAAATCCTGTTCTGATTACAGGATCAGAACCAGGTGGTCAATTAATGACGACGACTGATGTTGATAACTGGCCTGGTGGCGTTGAAGGATTATTAGGGCCTGCACTAATGGAAAGAATGCAAAAACATGCAGAGCGTCTTGAAACCGAAATTATTTATGACCATATTGAAAAATCAGACTTGTTGAAAAATCCTTTTGAGCTTTATGGAGAAGATACTAAATACACAAGCGATGCAGTAATTATAGCCACTGGATCAAACGCAAGATATCTTGGGCTTGATAGTGAAGAAAAATTCAAAGGAAAAGGAGTTTCCGCTTGTGCTACCTGTGATGGTTTCTTCTATAAAGATCAACATGTTGCTGTCATCGGTGGAGGTAATGTTGCTGTAGAAGAATCATTGTACTTGTCCAATATTGCCAAAACAGTGACCTTGGTCCATAGGAGGGATGAATTAAGAGCAGAAAAAACACTGCAAATGAAACTTTTTAAAAAAGCTGAGAACAATGGCAATGTAACAATTATTTGGGACCACATTCTAGAAGAAGTTTTGGGTAATAAAAACGGTGTTAATCAGATTAAAATCAGCAGCATAATTGATCAGAAGAAAACAAAAATACTCAATGTTTCTGGGGTTTTTATCGCAATAGGCCATGATCCAAATACGGGTATTTTTAAGAATCAAATTCATTTGGATGCCTCCAATTATATTGTTTTAGATAATCAACCAACAAAGTTCAGTACTCAAACTAATATTGATGGAGTTTTTGCTGCAGGAGATGTATCCGATCCCACTTACAGACAAGCAGTAACCTCTGCAGGAAGTGGTTGTATGGCTGCGCTTGATGCAGAGAAATATCTGGATTTAATTGAATAACACGGATTAGAATAATATTTTTTAAAGAGTATATTGATATGACAAAAGAAGAAGCAATAGAAATGAGCGGGGTAGTAAAAGAAACACTTCCCAATACTATCTTTAGAGTTGAACTAGAAAATGGTCATATGATTACTGCACATATATCTGGCAAAATGAGAAAAAATTACATCAGAATTTTAACTGGTGATAGCGTAACAGT
>Ga0208524_1001203_pt1 | contig 12393 bp, 6 predicted proteins | sample ETNtaG_28_FD_185779 | JGI IMG/M metagenome (GOLD analysis project Ga0208524, IMG submission 185779) | Marine microbial and viral communities from oxygen minimum zone, Eastern Pacific Ocean - ETNP201406SV61 (SPAdes) (version 2) | ecosystem: Environmental > Aquatic > Marine > Oceanic ... | reverse complement strand
GTAAAAAGAGATAGAGTACCCCGCCAAATTTTTCATTATATTTTTCCTCGCTGTCCAAGTTAAACCAGTAAGAAGTGGCAAGAGTATAAATTTGGAGCTGCAGTTCATACTTTTCCATTACTTCATGTTCCACCGATTCCGGAGCATAGTTTTTCAGTAAATTACTTTTCCAGTCGAGTAAATATATTTTAGCTTCATGTTCAAACAAAAAATCAATCGAACCACGTAAAAACCCCTTTTCGATTGTCCAGCCTTCAACGCTGCTTGCTGAATAGTGGCCGGGAATGTCCGTGTCCTTGGTTTCTTTAATTACTTCCGCTTTCCCTCCTTTATTCGGAATTGGGAAATAAAAGTCAGCTTCACGCAAATCTTTTTTTACATCGGCCAATTCGAGTACGGGCGCATCCTGAGTTTCCCCGAGCCTGAGGGGAGTACGCAAAGTGTTCCAAATTATTTCTGCGATTCTGCTTTCCGTTTCAGGCGAACGTCCGTAACGCTCGTTAATTGAGCTTATCATGCGGCTAACAGCTTGAAGTGCAAACCAGTCTTCTGCAGATTTACTTTCCCGGATTGCAGAAAAATCAATGCGCTCCAGCAGTTCATGCAGTAGATTCCCGGTTTGAGCACCTCCTAGAAGCGGATCTTTCCGGACCTTATTTACAGTAAACTGCGACTCCGCAGCAGAGTCCAGACTCTGGACTTCCGCAAACTGCGTTGTCTCACCTTCATCATTTTCTCTACGCAGACCCAATTCCGCTGCTGTCCGGATTTCAACAGGGGCAATTTCTTTACTATTTGTCCATTTTTGGGCTGCATTTTGTTCTTCATTTTTCCTGTTCATCCTGCTGAAGGAACTGAGCACAAAACCTCTTTTTTTAAAACGGAGTTGACTGAAGAGTCTGTTTGGATTTTCTGTTTCAGTCAATATTTCCGGAACTTCAGGCAGTTCCGGAGGTTTCCACTCTCTCAACTTTTCCTGCTCAGTTGCATTAATTATTACCTCAAGATTTACTGTAGAAGTTCCAACTAAACTGCTGCTGAAGGTAGAATTGTGTTTTTCAGCAAATATTTGTTCACTGATCATTGACAACTGTTCATTGAGCATCGAATATCCGCTGCCAACTTTGCAGATACGCTTTCCTGAATTTCCCTGCAAATAACCAATGCAGGGTAAATATAGACGTCCGCAGGCACGTGTCATGGCAACGTAAAGCAAGCGCTGCTGTTCTGCTTCCACCTGCCACTCGTGTTCCTCAGGAATCTTTGAATTGAGTAGATCAATGACCGGTTTTTCTGCCGCATCATGATAAAACTGAATCGTGTTTTTCAGGCTGCCTGTAAGTCCTCCAAACAAAAACACTACAGGAAATTCCAAGCCTTTTGCAGCATGCATTGTCATCAACTGCACGGCATCACGTTCACTTTCCAGACGCAGCAAGTTTTCATTTTCTCCCGGGTCTTCCTTACCCTCAATGAAACGCCGCAACAATTGAATCAGTTCAAACAAATCAAGATGCCGTTCAATGACTTTACGGTTAAGCACCTCAAACAAATGCACATAATTGGTGACACTTCTCTCATCTCCACCAAGCAGCAATTCACGTTCAATCAGTTTTGTGCGCTGTAGAATTTGATCAAAAAGCCTGCGGAAACGTCGAGCCTCCGCCAGAGAATTCCATTCCTGAAGTTGATGTATAAAATCCGCATCCCAGGTAGACGCCTGTGCAAGTTCATTAATGTTCGCGCCAAAAAATCTGGTCAGCCAAAGTTTAGCTGTTCGTGAGTGATCGACTGGATGCGCAACTGCTTCCAACAGATCGAGTATTTCCTGAGCTTCACGTCCGTCAAACAAACCTTTCTGTTTGTAAAAAGAAAAATCGATGCCGTGCCGGCGCAGGGCTTTCCCCAATATTTCACCTTCGTTACTTTTACGAAACAGTACGCAAATATCCTGTTCTTTTAAAGCACGTTCTCCTTGATCATCCTGCCAGAGAGGACGTTGATTTTCAGTTGAGCCCATCCTCAGCAGTGCTTTTATTTCCAGCGCAATTTCCTCCGCAAAACGGATAGTCGCGTTTTCCGCCTGTTCATCCAGGAATAAATTCAGCAGCGCGCTTTGATTTTCTGCACTAATTTCCTTTCTCAACTCTGCCTGTACAGCTTGCAAAAAGGACTCATTTCCATAATATTTATTACCACTTAAAGCGGCTAACTCTGCTAATAAAGTTAAAGATATTTTTGGGTTTTTTACCTTTTTCTGCTCTGCTATTTTTTTCCCTGAAATTGTAAACTGAGCTTGCATTTCCAGCAAATGGATGGCATTTCGATTTGGGGTATCGTCCTTCAGTTTCAGTTCGGGTTTCCCGCAGCCGACCTGCTGATAGAGAATTCCACGTTTTTCCGGAAACCACGTGCCTCCGCTGAAAATCTGATTCAGACCTCGCAGCATTTCTTCAGACGAACGGAAATTCTTTTTCAACGCAAACGCCGAACGGGAGGTTTTTTGCTGAAAGGTTTTTCGCGCCTGCAGATAGGTAAAGATATCTGCGCCGCGGAAAGAATAAATAGCTTGTTTTGGATCGCCAATCACGATTAAACGATGCTCCGGACTTTCCAGAAACAACTGCTGAAAAATATTCCATTGCCTGCGGTCAGTATCCTGAAACTCATCGACGATTGCACAGACATATTTTTTACGCACCGCTTTTGTGAGAGCGGTAGGGATTGAATTTTCCACGTTTTGCGGAATCACCTGTTCTTCAACAATCCGCAGCAAGTCGTCAAAATCAAACGCACCCTGTTCCAGTTTGGCCTGAGCTAGTTCTCTACGCACATCTTCAAGAACCTGCTGTGTGACCCAGGCTTTCAGGATTTTATTTGAACCTCCGGATAAATTATAATTCTGCAGCAATTTCTCACACTCCGAAACTGCGTCAATCCAGGCAAGTTCTTCAGGCGGAAAATCTTTTGTACTGAGCCACTGTTCTCCGGACTTTAAATTTTTTCTGCATCTTGGCGTTGTAACCACGCCAATTTCCATTGCTAAAAAGTTGGGTAATATTTCAACAATGGATGAGCCTGCATGAGCGGCAGCTAAACTTTCCAGCAGCAAATCCAGGTTGCTCATCGTTTTCCTGCTCGAAGTTTCATTGAGCGCTGTTATTTCGAAGGCACTACGGAGCGGATGCTGAAGAAGATTCTGCTTACGTAAACTCAAATCTAGCGAAACTAAAAGCTGCCAGCATCTCGAAAATTCTGTTTGAAAAACGTCAAAAGCGGGCAAATTCGGTCTGAATTCTCCAACTTTAGAAAGTAAAAAAACAATGTCTTTTTCCAGTGATGCTAAATTTCCTTCTGCATATTTAACGTAAAGTGCAAAAAGCTCGGCAACAGGAGTATTTTGTGAGAGTAGTTTCCGTCGGATATATCCGCGGAAAACTTCCGGAAAAAGCAGCTCAGTATCGCACAATTGCTGTTCAAATAATTGCCTGTTTTCAAAAGCAAATTCACGTAAAATTCGTTTGCAGAACCCGTGAATTGTGTATACCGGCGCAGAATCAAAATCCAGCAAAGCCGCTTTTAATTGTTTTTTGCGGGCAGTGTTAATTTCCCAAGATGGTACTCCTGTAACAGTTGTGAAAGGAGCGTCGTTTTGTTCACAAGCTGCCAATAAATCCCGAAGTTTTGTACGCAGACGCAGACGCAATTCTGCAGTGGCTTTTTCAGTGAAGGTAACGAGCAGAATGCTTTTGAGTGGAATTTCCTGCTCCAGCAACAATTCTAGCACCAGTTCAACTAGAGCAAATGTCTTTCCGGTTCCGGCAGAAGCCTCGATCACCGCTAGTCTGTCATTGTCCGCATTGAAAACTGTGTCCGAAATGTCCAATTGAACCGAACCTTCAAGTTCAGCGAGGAACAGATCAGACTGCTTTTCAATATAAACTGAGGTAGAATTATGTGTTTCAGACATTAGAATTTTAGTATCAGCAATAGTATTCTGTATCTTAAGCTAAGCGGCTGGACATTTCAACTTTTCAAAAATTGCGGGAGCTGATAAAAACTTGTCCTTCTTCTGCTTTAAACATAAGCTGGACGCTTGTTTTTCCGGCACATTTCTACTTTTCAAACTCAACCATTCATGCTTTCCAAGGCGCTCATCAGCTCATTAACGGACCATCTGCTGCAGGCGGTACTGGTAATTGACCAGAAGGGGGAGGTCGTTTATTGTAACGATTCTGCCGCGCAATTCTGGCAAAAAGATTCTGTGCGGCTACTGGGCAAACAAAGCAGTGCGTTGTTTCATGAGGATCCTCTGATTAAGGAAAAAATCAGCGGTGCGCTAGAAACCGGTAAAGTTTTCAGGATGGGAGGATATGTTCTGCAGACACCTCCTTTACAGGAGAGAGGTGCCGAAATTGTGGTTGCTCCGGTGCTTAACAAATACGGCCACGTTAAACAGGCTGTCATCACTTTGCTGGAAAGTACCAATCTGCAAGAATCACAAGCCAGAGAACAGGAGGAGCAACTGGCACGTTCCCTGGGAACACTGGCCGCGTCACTGGCGCATGAAATTCAAAATCCGCTCGGCGGCGTAAGAGGTATGCTCCAGTTATTGGAACGTGATCTAAACAAGGCAAAGATCAAAAACACCTCCACCGGGATGATGCTGGCAGAACTGGATCGTGTCGAGCGTTTGTTGAAGCAACTGTTGCTCCACTCACAACCAATGCCTCTGGAGATAACTCAATTTGACGTGCATGAACTGTTGAACACGGTTATTCTTTTTGAGCAAAACACAGTTTCGAATATTCGTTTTATCCGCAGTTTTGACACCTCACTTCCGGACATACAGGCTGACTGTGACAAACTGCATCAAGTATTTTTGAATTTGATCCGAAATGCGGTTGAGGCATCCCCCTCCGCTGCCACCGTTACAGTTCGTACACGATATTGCGGGAAATGGGAACTGGCCGGAACGAATTTGAATCCTGAACTGAATTATATGTTGATTTCAGTAGAAGATGAAGGTGCAGGAGTTTCTCTCGCACTGCGTAATCAATTATTTAAACCGCTGTTTAGCACTAAGGAAAAAGGCCACGGTCTTGGTTTATCAATTTCTCACCGACTGATTCAGGCTCATAAAGGCTTATTACGTTACTCTTCCGGTAATTCTGCTGGAGCAGTCTTTCAAATATTTTTACCACATCTACAGTTGGAAAATTAGAATTAGCTATTATTGCTATCCCAGAGAGCTGTTTTATATGATTATTATATCTAAGCTGAATTAATCGGTAGTAAAATACCTTTTTCAGAGTTTTTAACTTTTTAGTGTATAATCAACTCTGCTATAATCAAAACAAGCTGAAATTTTTCACCAAGACTTTATCTTTTTACAACTTTAATTTGCTAATATTTTAAAAAAGGAAAGCAATGAGCACAAGTGATCCAATCGTTATTGTAGGAATGAGCCGTACTCCAATGGGCGGATTTCAAGGAGTTTTAAAAGATGTTTCCGCACCTGAATTAGGAAGTTTCGCCATTCGTGCCGCTCTGGAGCGGGGCGGAGTTCCTGCGGAAGATGTTGATGAAGTCCTAATGGGATGCGTACTCCCTGCAGGTATGGGACAGGCTCCTGCACGTCAAGCTTCTCTCGGAGCTGGAATTCCTGACGCAACAGGTTGCACCACCGTAAACAAGATGTGTGGTTCAGGAATGAAAACAACTATGCTCGCACATGATTTGCTGAAAGCTGGAACAAACGAGGTCATGGTTGCCGGAGGACTCGAAAGCATGTCGAATGCACCCTATATTTTGCCCAAAGCCCGTTCAGGTCAACGTCTTGGTCATGGTCAAATGATGGACCACATGTTTCTTGACGGACTCGAAGATGCCTTTGATAAAGGTACACTGATGGGTGTTTTCGCGGAAAGAACCGCTAAAAAATACGGATTTAGCAGAGAGGCTCAAGATGAATTTGCAATCCGTTCTTTAACACGTGCCAAAAAAGCAATCGAGGACGGAAGTTTCGATGCAGAAGTAACTCCGGTGACATACAAAAATCGTCAGGGAGAAGTCACAGTTGAGCGGGATGAACAACCACTAACAGCAAATTTGGAAAAAATACCAAAATTGCGGCCTGCCTTTGATAAGGACGGGACAGTCACTGCGGCAAATTCTTCTTCTATTTCTGACGGTGCCGCAGCTTTGGTGATGATGAGTGAATCGACTGCAAAAAAAAGAGGATTAAAACCAATCGCGCGTTTTCTGGGTCAAAGCAGTTTTGCACAGGAACCTGCATGGTTCACAACTGCACCGGTCAGCGCAATTAGGAATCTGCTCGAAACTCTCGGCTGGAATGCGGATGACGTAGACTTATTTGAAATCAACGAAGCTTTCGCGGTAGTCACAATGGCTGCCATGAAAGATCTCGAGTTGCCTGCTGACAAAGTTAATGTACACGGCGGTGCATGTGCACTCGGACATCCTGTAGGTGCTTCCGGAACAAGGATTCTGGTGACCTTGATCTCCGCGTTACAAAAATACGGTAAAACCCGCGGGGTGGCCAGTCTCTGCATCGGTGGCGGTGAAGCAACCGCGATGGCGGTTGAAGTCTTGTCCTGAAAAATTATTTTTATTGCAAATAAACTGGTTCAAGGCTATCATTATGGGATGGGAAAAATAATACAAGGACTTGCAAACTGTTGAACAAACTGGTGATATCAGAGTTGTTCACAATCTCCGTTTTGAGTTCGTTTTGTCAGGCTGCAGAAATTTCGCAAAGCCACTTAAATCCCATTAGAAGAAATTTAATACCTTAATGGCGGGCGTAGCTCAGCTGGTAGAGCTCTGGATTGTGATTCCAGTGGTCGAGGGTTCGAACCCCTTCGCTCGCCCCAGTTTTTTCTGCTGACAAATTTTCAAAATTTCCTACCTAAATTTTCTGCTTGCGGGCGTAGTTCAACTGGATAGAGCGTCAGACTTCGAATCTGAATGTTGGGAGTTCGAGTCTCTCCGCCCGCACCAGTTATACCAACGGATTACACAAATCTAATTCCCTTCAAATTACTAAATTGTGCCAATTTTGGATGTGCTTTAAAGGGTTTTTTTGACCGCATTATCACCCTCCAAGTAAATCCCCACCTTCTTGTAAAATTTTCCTCAAACCTGACATCTGGGGACTAGGTAAATTTACTAATAGACTATTAATTACAATTATAGATACTATGTTTTTTTATATGTTTGTTCTTGTGAATACTTGGTAATTAATAAAATATTTTAATTCCTACACATATAAGGAGACAATATGAAATATCTCAATTTGATATTAATTTCTATAATTATTCCATTTATATACTCATGTTCAAAAGAAGCAGATAGCCCAGAATCAACTGAACAAAATGCTTCACCTTCAAGTTATGTAAAAATGTCTAGGTTAGCTTCTGATTCAACTAGTTGCACATATGGTGGTGTTAAAATTGAAATGGGTATTGCCTTTTTATTGGGCATCTTTTGTGATGGTGGGAAGAGAAAACCAATTAACCAATAAATAAAAGTTTCCACAACTAATTAAAAACAATTATTGTTTCTCCTCATTCTCCCTCCCAGCCCCAAAAATAATTACTCAATATCAGATATTAGACTCTCTTTTTTATGCGATGGCATTAAAAGCAGTTTATGAAAAGAAAAAGGATATTCCTGGAGAAAGTTACTATGAAAATTATTAACGAAGATCCAAAACAGAAGGGCAGTATCAAAACAATGAAGGTAAAAGGCAGAAAGTCAAAGCTGACCCCTGAACTTATTGAGAAGATATCCAACGAAATAGAAAACGGCAGCTATCAGAAAGTAGCCGCACGCAAATGCGGAGTTGGAGAGAGTACCTTTTACGCTTGGATGGAAAAAGCCGAAGGCGGAGTAGGTGGACAATTTCAAGAATTAATGGAGGCTGTAAAAAATGCGAGTGCTGTTGCAGAGTCAAGGGCCATCCAAACAATACTGGCAGATGATTCCTGGCAGTCAAAGGCTTGGTATCTTGAACGCCGTTTCCCTGAAAGATGGGGACGCAAAGACAGGCTGGAAGCTCACCATACAGGAGAACCGAAGGTTGTTTTCCATACAATTAAACAAATGAGTGAGCAAGAATGGAACGAAGTGCATGGTACTGATCCTAAAGAACTAAACTCATCAAGCCCAATTCTTGTAAAAGAAACCGATTGATGGTATATATTTGGTTCTCCTAATCCACCAAAAGGGAAACCAAGTGAAACATCTACTCCTCATCCTATCAATACTTCTTCTTTCTTCTCCTCTGTTTGGACAGGAAACGGGTGTTTTATACCTTTGGGAAAATGGAACCAAGTATATGGGTGAATGGAAGGATGGGGAATTTCATGGTCAAGGTACTATGACTTACCATGATGGAAATAAGTTTGTAGGGAAATGGAAGGATGGAGTGTATCATGGTCAAGGTACTATGACTTACCATGATGGAAGGAAGTATGTAGGGGAATGGAAGGATGGGGGAAAAAATGGTCAAGGTACTATGACTACCCCTGATAAAATGTGGGACAAATTCAAAAAGTATGTAGGGAAATGGAAGGATGGAGTGTATCATGGTCAAGGTACTATGACTTACCATGATGGAAGGAAGTATGTAGGGGAATGGAAGAATGGGAAACGACATGGTCAAGGAACATACACCTGGTGCTTCTATTGCAACTGGTGTAGCAGCTTGCCTGGAGGCACTAATTCATCAATCTCTTCTTTTGCAGATGGAAGAAAGTATGAAGGTGAATGGAAGGATGGAGTGTATAATGGTCATGGAACATATACTTTTTCTGATGGTAGCAAATATGAAGGTGAATGGAAGGATGGGAAAGAAAATGGCCAAGGTAAAGATTTTTTCCCTAGCGGAAATACTTATGTGGGAGAATACAAGGATGGCAAAAAAAATGGTCAAGGAACATACACTTGGAATGATGGAGGAAAGTATGTAGGGGAATACAAGAATGGTCTAAAAAATGGTCATGGGACATACACTTTCCTTAATGGAGATAATTTTGAGGGAGAATGGAAGGAAGGTGAACAAGATGAGGGGACACACACTTGGTCTAATAAATACAAGTATGAAGGGAGTTGGAAGAGTGGTCAAATGTGGAACGGAATATATTACGACAATAAAGGAAACCTCTTTGGGAAACAGGTGAATGGAGAACAACAATACCCCCCCCTCTAAAACCATCCCCATCAAATCAAATTCCCTATGTTACCCCCACTAATTCTTCACAGTCAGGCACCATCCAAGTAAATTCCCCGCTCCGCTACGTCTGGAATGACGATGAAGTCGAATCGAAAGCAGACCCCCCGGATGAAAACGGAGGGTCTGCACATTGTTTAAAATTATTAATGATTACAAATTATGCGGCTTGGCAATTTGCTCCATCAGGTCGTTGTTCCAAACACCTTTAACGATCACGTGAGATGCTGCTCCCATCATCACGGCTTCGATCAGATTGTGACTCAGATAGACGAAGACTCCGGGCTGTACAAACTCATGCAGTGCTGCTACCGCGGAACCACCGGGAATGAACCAGGTTTCGTAGTTCGTGCCGGGGGGATCGCCGAATGAACCGCCGTTCCAGACTAAGTCACCGTGACCACCGATGAGGTGAGGACGTGAATCCCGATTGGCCTGAGAATGGATAAAGAGCACTTTCTCGCCGACATTCGCAGTCAAAGCATTATCACCCGTCAATGCGCCAACCGCTCCGTTAAAAACGACATGAGTCGGACGAAGAGTCTTCGCCACCTCCAGGGTATCATTCATTGCTTCCGTAGGGGAGTTGTATCTTTTGAAACTGCCGTCAGCATTCTGCGGAACATAAAAATCCTGTTCACCGACATAATAGGCTCGATCGTACTTCACTAAATTGCCTTTCTCATCTTTCAAACCATCCCTAGGAAGAACCATAATGGCCCCATTCATCCCAGATATGACATGAAAGGGAATCATCAATCCTCCGGGGGCACAATGATAAACGAAAACACCCGGCCGGTCTGCCTTGAAACGCACGGTCGCTTCTTGTCCAGGATTGACTTGAGACAGCCCAGCCGCACCTAATGAACCACTGGAAGCATGTAAGTCAATATTGTGCATCATGGTGTTGTTGGGACTATTGGCGATTGTAAATTCAACATAATCGTCCTGATGCACAACAATTAACGGAGATGGAACACTGCCATTAAAGGTCAGTGCCTGCACATAAGCATCCGGTGCAATTTGGATTTCCTTTTCCACTATTTCCAAACGCACTTGCACCACTTTGGGCCCCCCAACCGCAACTTGATTGTGCTTGGGCAGGAAAGGAGGCGCGACCAATTCCTGGGTTACACGTGGAAGTCCCCCCGCACCAGCGGCAAACGAAGTGGAAACTCCTGTCAGTACAGTTGCCAAAAATGCAAGTGTGATGGTAAGACTCACCATTTTGAATTTTTTCACCATCCAATGCAGTGTCATTTCCTTTGATAAATCTGTATCACACATCAAAAATTTCCATTGTTTTAACATGAGCTCTCTCATTTAAAGATTTACTAATTTCCCTCCAACAACTTTTGCAATTGACAGGAGAAATTTTCGTTGTAAAGGCAAGTACAGTTAAACTATGGAGACCTGGACTTATGAATAATCGAAGGCGAATAATCAATATCAAATACGGATACTGTGGGGACTAAAAATGGGGAGGCACAAAAAATATTTATGAAACTTTGACTCTTTGAAAATAATAAAGGGCTTATGTATTGGGTTGAATTAAGTTGCATGAGCGTAATATATTGGTCTATCAAAAGAAAAGATAGAATACTGCTGTGAACAAACATAATCGGTGATATTGCCGGTGAGGGCGGAAAGACTCGAACTCCCAAAATTCAGGTTCGATGTCTTTCAGAGTAGGGGAATAGGGGGGGTTGAAAAGAATAAAGGCAATATAAGCAATAATAGTAGGATCTTCATTTTGCTGAATATCCTAAATTATGGCCTGTTTTTGTAAGCTAATGGCAAAATCAGGTACATTTATTTGCCCCCTAATTCCCTAGATTCACCAACGAGAAACATAGCATACTATTAAAAAATGTCAAGGAATAAATATAACTTAATGTTTCAATCAACATTTTTTTATACCGTCAAATTGGGTACTTTTTCTGGGGATTGTCTCTCTCTCAGAATAACAAAGTAGGGGTGGTAGTGGGCGGATAGTGAAAATCGTGGAGTTAACGTACACCACATGCGCGAGAGAAACAAAATAACTAAGTTATTATTTGATTATATATATATTTAATCATAATAATCATGGTTTTGACCGCAAGAAAAATCACCACAAGCACGCACGAGGGCAAAACTTTTGTGCCAATTTTGTGCCATTAGCTTACAAAAACAGGCCATATTAGGGGATATGTGGCAATAGTGAAGAGCTATCATCTTACTGATATTATTATCCTTGTTTGTTGCAGTCTGTCCCGGTTTACCCACTCTGAAAGACTTCGAATCTGAATGTTGGGAGTTCGAGTCTCTCCGCCCGCACCAGCATTAGCAATGGATTACATAATTTATAAAGTCAATTCCTTTCAACTTCGTTCCATTTTCGTTCCACTACAATCCTATCTTATCATGTAGACCAAGTTTGGAATGGTGAAGGGGGACCCCATGTGGCTATACCGATTATTTTTGGTTTACTAGCATTATGGTCTTTTTATATCTCTTTGATTAAAAAACATTCTCTCGAAGATAACTGACTTGATTCAGGGCATGAATTGTGCTAATTTTGACTCATATAAATAAGTATAAGCACTTGGATTAGCAAACAATTTACTAAAACATACATTGAATTGAATTATAAAATGAGCGCCGAGAAACCAAAAAAAACTACTGCGGCAAAAACTAAGGTTGCTGGAACTAAGCATACAGCAACTAAGGCTGCTGGAACTAAGCATACAGCAACTAAGGCTGCTGGAACTACGCATACTGCCCGAAAAGCCCAACCATTTACATCAGATAAAGTCATCCGTTTCTTTTTTGGGATTATTGTTTTTACTGCATTGGTGAGTGGTGGAACCTACTACCTGCAAAGTTCATTGGTGGTATTACAGCTTTTGGGACTCTATGGACATTGGGCTTTCATTCTTATTTTACTACCTGCTTTATCAGGGTTGGCTCAGCATTTGATTACCAGTCCAGCTAGGTTGATTGTTGCTGTGTTGGGATCACTGGCTAGTTCAGCAATCCTATACCCTATCTATGCTGAGCGTTTCTGGGCGATTCCTCCAAGCTTTACTGACATGATAGTTTTCACGCTGGTCATTGCCGGAATTGGTTTCACCTCAAGCATCAATCCACTCGAT
>Ga0208524_1001200_pt1 | contig 12412 bp, 8 predicted proteins | sample ETNtaG_28_FD_185779 | JGI IMG/M metagenome (GOLD analysis project Ga0208524, IMG submission 185779) | Marine microbial and viral communities from oxygen minimum zone, Eastern Pacific Ocean - ETNP201406SV61 (SPAdes) (version 2) | ecosystem: Environmental > Aquatic > Marine > Oceanic ... | reverse complement strand
GGTTTTAATTGAGGTGATCAATCGTCGTGCCTTTGGCTGGAGTATGCAGCAGACACTGCCGGTGGATGTGCTGATTCAGGCAATGGTACTGGCGCTGGGTTCGGCCTTTCTGGCCGGGCTTTACCCGGCTCACAAGGCAGCGACCATATCGCCATCTATGGCGTTGCGGGAGGAGTAGTCCAATGTCCTTTAGATCTGGTTCTCTGCTATTGGCATTTATCGTGTTACTGCCGGCCTGCGAGGGTAGAGACAGTCAGATCGGGACGCTGGATCTAACGGATATTCTGGGTGGTGAAGCGGCGGAAGGGTTTGAACAGGCCGTTGATATCAGGCAGTTTCATTTCCCGGGAGATCACGGCTCACATCCGGGGTTTCGGAATGAATGGTGGTATTTCACCGGCAACCTGAATACCGAGGATGATAGGCACTTCGGTTACCAGATCACTTTTTTTAGAACCTCACTCAAACCAGGCCGTACATCAGATCCGAAATCAAAATGGATGATTCAGGATATCTGGATGGCACATGTTGCAGTGACCGATATCCAGACTGAAAAGCACTATTCGAAGCAGAGGTTTTCCCGCGGGGGTCCATCGCTTGCAGGGGTCAGTCTGGATCCTGTCAAAATGTGGCTTGATGACTGGCAGGTCGTTGGACGAGGGAATGATTTTCCATGGCAGGTCTCAGTCAGGACCGATGAGTTTTCACTTCAATTAAGCCTGACTGCAGCGAAACCACCGGTCTTACAAGGTGATCAGGGGCTGAGCCGGAAGAGCACCGCTCCCGGTAATGCTTCGTACTATTACAGTTATTCAAGATTACATACAAAAGGAAAGGTGCGGATCGGAAACAGAGATCATGCGGTCACTGGTTCCAGCTGGTTTGATCGTGAATGGAGTACCAGTTCGCTGGATGCCGGGCAAACCGGCTGGGACTGGTTTTCACTGCAGTTCGAGAGCGGTGAGGATCTGATGTACTACCAGTTGCGCGATAAAAAGGGTTTTGCTGATGGGAACAGTCAGGGCAGTTGGATTGATGGCATGGGTATCAAAACCAGGATTGAAGAGAATCACATGCAACTTGAGGTGTTAAAAGAATGGCAGACGGCGGCTGGGCAGCAGTACCCGACCCGCTGGCAAATGGATTATCTGGACCAGCGCTGGATTATTCAAGCTGCGGTAGAAGATCAGTTTATGGATCTTGCGGTCCCCTACTGGGAAGGCGCGGTCGAAATCTATGATCCGGAGTCTTTGGATCTGGTGGGTCGAGGTTACCTTGAAATGACCCGTATTAATGCCAGGAGTCGGCGATAAAGGGGCCTTCAGGGACAGGATTATTCTACGGAAGGTCAAGTTGCGCCAGGTCATTGACACTGGCCAGCAGGTTCTCATACTCTTCTGTTCATGCTTTATCAAGTCCATGCAGTCGACGAATGAGGATCCTACAGCTAGTTGCACTCGGATGGGCACTTGTCGCAGCCCCATGCGAGGCCAGAGAAGTGCCCGCTGCATCAATTGTGTTTGGCAGCTTCAGTAGTCGTGGTGTGGCGGAAAATGCGTTAGCCAGGTTCCAGACCCAGATCGATCTAAAGCTGCGGATTCATGAAGTCGAAATAAACAAAAGAAACTGGTTCAGGGTAACGAGCCAAATGGACACAGCCCTGAATGACGTTGAGAGTACTCTTAGGGTCGTTAGAGAAACAATCATTCCCGGCGCCTGGGTACTGAGGTCCACCCTTGAAGTCAGCGGTGAGCTGGCGGTTCGGGAACTGGCTGCAAAAGTTAGAGTGGCATCTTCAGCGACGACGCCCGCTGCTGACGAAAATCAGACAGCTGGTTCTCCTGTCAAAAAAATGAATCTGCGTCTGCAGTTGGAGTCATCACGACAAACTCCGGTCAGTTCCCTTGATGCCATTGTCCTATCGAAGATCGCAAATGCCGGCATCGATGTGGATGGCAAACTCACTGAGTCTGCCTGGGGGAGCACGCCCGTGTTGGATACCTTCTTCGTCGTTGATCCGGACACACTTGACGATGCCAGGTTCAATTCCGAGGTCAAGATGTTCTACACGGACAAGGGCCTGTACATTGCGACGATTAATCAGCAGCCGCTTGACACGCTGGTTCCCCGGCTGTCTTCACGAGACTCTGATATTAATCGTGACGGCATCAGTATCACCCTAGATACTTCAGGTGAAGGTCTTTACGGCCTGTGGTTTGGCATTAACCTCGGTGGTTCCTTAATAGACGGTACGGTCCTGCCGGAGAAGCAGTTCAGCGTTCAGTGGGACGGCCCATGGTATGGGGAATCAGCAGTCACCGAAAATGGCTATTCCACGGAAATGTTTCTGCCCTGGTCCATGATGGCGATGCCTGATACCGGGGATGATCGTCGTATGGGCATTTATGCGAGAAGGCGAGTTGCTCATATCGATGAAGAGTGGGGATATCCTGCCTTGCCAAAGACGGGTTCGAAAATGATGTCAGCTATGCAGCCGATAGAGATACATGGCGTCAGGCCGAGTCGCCAATTTGCAGTGTTCCCGTTTTCTGCAGCGACCTATGACAATATGGAAAATGAGACGAAATACAGGCTTGGGGCGGATATATTCTGGCGCCCGTCGACCAACCTGCAACTGACCGCGACGCTCAACCCCGATTTTGGTGCAATCGAGTCAGATGACGTGGTCGTCAACCTCACGGCCTTTGAAACCTTTTTTCCTGAAAAGCGACTGTTTTTCCTCGAAGGCAGTGACATATTTATTACAAGCCCAAGATCAAATGTCACCAGTTCGTCTCCCAGTGTTACTAGTGGCACTGGTGCCAGACGCAGCGCGTCCAGTTTTCGGGGTGAACCAACGACGCTGTTTAATTCAAGACGTATCGGGGGCGCGCCGATTTCACCCACGCAATGTGAATCCGGGTCGATATCCTGTGACACAAAAAGGGGGCAGTATCCAAGCGATGTTTCTATTTCAGCTGTTCAGTTAGGAAAACCTTCCGATCTTATGGGCGCTGTTAAACTCACCGGTCAACAAGGTCCATTCCGCTATGGCGTACTTGCCGCCTCGGAAGAAGATACAAAATTCAAAGGCGAAGACGCTATCGGGAACCCGGTTCGGGTGGAGCAGCTTGGCCGGGACTTTGGCATTCTTCGATTTCTGTACGAAAACGCAAACAAAGGCCGACGGTCTCTTGGATGGATGACGACTGCCGCGATGCACCCGGGCTCGGATGCGTATGTGCATGGTCTTGATGTGCACTATCAGACAGCGAGTCGTCGCTGGAACCTTGATGGTCAGTTCATGTACAGCGATGTTGACAATCTTGAAGGTTTTGGGAGTTTTTTTGACCTCGACTACATTCCAAAAAGGGGACTGTTTCACCGTTTCTCCATTGATTACCTTGATGACACGCTCGACATTAATAACCTTGGTTTTATCCGCAGAAATGACTCGGTCAATTTCAGATACGCGATCAACATAACCAATTCCAATCTGAAAAAACTACGGAGCCGCTCTCACTCGGTCTTTTTTTCTCAGGAATACAATACCGACTGGTTTGCAACAAGGAGCGGCATATTCTGGCGCTCGATCTATACCTTCCATAGCCGTAATGCAATCAATACCCAGCTGGCCTATTTCCCGACACGATGGGACGATCGTAACAGCGATGGCAATGGATCCTTCAGGATTCACGATCGTTGGGTCGGTGAATTGTCATGGGGTACTGATTCCTCACGGAAAGTCAGTCTCAGTCTGTTCGCCGGGCTTCAGCAGGAAGAACTGTCCGGCTGGAACTACAGCGCCAGGGTAGGTGTTACCTACAAACCCAATGACAGATTCTCATTTGATCTGGATGCTGACTTTATGAGGAGACATGGATGGCTTCTGCATCAGACTGGCAGGGAATTTACAACCTTTGATGCCCGTATCTGGCAACCGCGTATATCGATGGACGTCTTTCTGACTGCCAAACAGCAGATCAGGTTCACCATGCAGTGGATCGGAATGCGTGCCGAAGAGATGGATTTTTACCTGGTTCCGGTAAATGATGGCGATTTAATAGCAGATGTTAAAGCGCCTGGTGCATTCACTGACGACTTTGCTATCAGCAGAATTACCGCGCAACTGCGTTATCGTTGGGAGATCGCACCATTATCTGATCTGTTTCTTGTCTACACAAGGGGTAGTAGCCATGCTGTACTGGATGATGAGTTCAGTGACCTTTTTCGTGATGCCCTCACAGATCCGGTACTTGATTTCTTCGTCGTGAAACTGCGATATCGTTTCGGGAATTAAATATCTTCCGTTGAATTGATTCGACAGGGGATAGGTACTAACAACAGGTATGATTGATAGAATTGCTCTCTTAATACTTCTGGCTGACTTTTATGTAGTCCGTGAAGAAGGTGTGTTGCAGGATGGGTTGCTGTATGGAGCCGATGGCCACTGCGCACCAGAGAACCTGAGTGACCCTATGCCCAGGTCGATCAGGTGGTTAAAAGAGACAATGGATTACGGCGGGTAGAAATCAGAAACTGAGCGGGCAAGTCTGCGAGAAGCATGGGGGAAAGAGATGTCGGTGAGTTCGCCAAGAATCGTCATCATCGGAGCGGGTAGTCTCGTATTTTCAAGTCGACTCACGGCCGACCTATTATCCTATGAAGCACTCTCTTGTGGACATTTTGCGTTGGTAGATGTGGACGAAGAGCGTCTTGACCTCGCGGGACAGATCGTCGCCAGAATACTTGCTGAGGGTGACTATGGAGATGCAAGTTATTCTCTGCACCAGAGCAGACCCGAGGCGTTGATCGACGCTGATTTTGTCATCATCAGTATCCTGGTCGGTGGTTTTGACGCTATCGAGAAAGAAATAGATATTCCAAAAAGTTACGGAGTCTGTCAGGCGATCGGTGACACGCTGACTCCGGGTGGGATTATGCGCTGCTTGCGGACTCTGCCTGTTCAGAGCGCAATTGCCAGGGACGTCGATGCGATTTCGCCTGGCGCATATGTACTCAACTACACGAATCCCATGTCGATGCTGTGCTGGGGCATGTATGAGGCTGTTCCAGACCTGAATCTGGTTGGTCTGTGTCATTCTGTGCAGGGCACGACTTCCGAGTGGGCTCGCAGACTTGGGCATACCATTGATGAGATCAACTTCCAGTGTGCAGGTATCAATCACCAGGCCTGGATCACTCGATTTGAACATGAAGGGGAAGATCTGCTTCCTGATATTCGGGCGTTTGCCGAGAAGAAGGATGAGTGGCAGAAAGACACTTCACGAATGGAATATGTCAAACACTTCGGTTTTCCTGTCACTGAAATGGCTGGCCACAATTCTGAATATTCTCCCTGGTTCCGAAAGAATGAAATGCTGGTTGAACGTTACTGTCCAGGCGGAAGCTGGAATGGGGGACCTGGTTTTATTAAGGAATTATACGATCGCCCGAATTGGCGCAAGCAGATGAAAAAGATGGCAACCTGGGAAACGCCGGTAAATCTTCAACGCAGTGCCGAATACGGTTCTCAAATTGTTCATGCAATTGTGAGTGGTGAGAAGGAGATCATTTATGGCAATGTTAGAAATGATGGATTGATAGACAATCTGCCAGCGGGCGCTTGTGTTGAGGTTCCCTGCCTTGTTGATAGGAGTGGTATTCAGCCCATGAAAGTTGGTCATCTGCCCGAGCATCTGGCGGCCATCAATCGAAACCAGATCAACGTCCAGCGTCTGGCAGTCAAGGCAAGCCAGGAAGCTGATCCGGAAATTGTGTTTCAGGCAATGGCGATGGATCCGCTGACCGCGTCAGTTCTTACGCTGGATGAGATCAGGGCAATGACAAGAGAGTTGCTGGATGCCCATGCCGGGTTTCTACCAGTAGAGTTCCAGGGTAAGAATCTGGCAGACAAGCCGCTGCTGTATAAGGTTTAATAACAGACTCATAGAGCTTCCTGAATCCACCAGTTTTTTCGCATAAAAAAGATTTCAGCCAGGTAGGATTCCTGAATATCCCTGAATAATTCGAATCCCGCGTACAGTAACACCAGGAATCCTGAACTTGATTTGATTGAGGTTTGCGTTCAGCCTAGCGTCTCATGGGTAATGCTGACGAAGCTGAGTGACAGATGATTGCGGTTAGTTGTAAAGGGAAACGGCTCCCGGGCATTATATCTATGCGGATTCTCCACATATTGGCTGAAGCACGCGTCATTCCGGTCCGAGTTAGAATCTTTGCCGTGAGTAAAAGCCAGAATAGGCAGTGAGGCCATTTATGGCTGATGAAATTGTAGATGTTCTGATTATAGGTGCAGGAGCCTCCGGTGCCGCCGCAGCCTGGAGTCTTGCAGACACCGGAATGCACATCATGTGTATGGAGCAGGGTGGGTGGACCAGGCAGTCTGAATACGCAACCAATTTCAGAAACTGGGAAGTGCGCCGTGGTAAACAGTTACAATCCAGCCCCAATATTCGAGGACTCAAGACTGACTACCCAATTAACGATAAGGAATCACCCATATCCATCGTGAACTTCAACGGTGTTGGTGGCAGTACAGTCCTTTTCTCGGCTCATTTTCCTCGGTTTCACCCATCGGACTTTCGGGTCAAAACGCTTGATGGGGTCGCCGATGACTGGCCCATTGACTACTTCCAGTTAGAACCCTATTACCAGGAGAATGACCGGATCATTGGTGTGTCCGGTTTGGATGGTGATCCTGCCTATCCAGATAAAAAGCTACCCCTGCCACCCATACCGATCAGCAAGATGGGTAATGTGATTGGTCGAGGTTTTAACAAGCTGGGATGGCATTGGTGGCCATCTGATGCCGCCATCATCAGCCAGGCTTACGAGGGTCGGGAGGGGTGTATCAACCTTGGTCCCTGTAATTCAGGCTGCTCCCAGGGTGCGAAATCGAGTGCAGATGTGAGTTACTGGCCGCTGGCACTCAGAAAAGGTGTTGAACTGAAAACCAACTGTCGAGTTCGCGAGATCACCATAAACGACCAGGGGATGGCGACCGGCGTGATCTACTATGACGATGAAGGCAACGAACGGGAGCAGAAAGCAGAAGTCGTGATTGTTGCCTGCAACGGTGTAGGGACGCCTCGACTTTTATTGAATTCCAGATCCGCGCAGTTCCCGGATGGCCTGGCGAATCGATCCGGGCTGGTTGGCAAGAATCTGATGCTCCATCCCTGGAATGTTATGGACGGATTCTTTGATGAAGGATTGGAATCACATCTGGGTCCTCAGGGGAGCTGTGTCTTAAGCCAGCAGTTTTATGAGACCGACCCGACGCGAGATTTTGATAGAGGCTATGGAATCCAGGTCACTCGCGGATCACCCCCAATCGCAACCGCAATCAATGGTTATGCCCGTGGCGACATACCCTGGGGTCGAGGTCATCACGAGGCGTTCCGGAAACATTTTGGGACCAATATTTCCGTCAGCATCTGTATCGAAGATCTGCCTGAGCTGCACAATTCAGTGACGTTGGATTCAGACCTTACGGACGGAAATGGTATTCCTGCCCCCAGGATCAACTATCGCATCAGCGAGAACAGCCAGAAGATGCTGGCCCATGCGAGAATCAAAAGCAGGGAACTGCTTGAAGCTGCAGGCGCATGGAAAATTCATGATCATGGTCAGATTCAGTATGCAGGCTGGCATGTTCTGGGTACTGCAAGAATGGGAACCGATCCCAACAATTCGGTTGTTAATGAATGGGGTAGAAGTCACGATGTAAAAAACCTGTTTATCGTTGATGGCAGTCTTTTTGTCACATCAGCTGCGGGAAATCCAACCACCACCATTCAGGCGCTGGCGCTGTATGTTGCTGACGCAATCAAGAAGAATCTTACTAATCTTTTCGACTGAGGTATGCAATGACTGACGACAAAATAATTCAAACGGATCACCCCCTCAGCGAAGATCAGAAATCTGTTCTTGATGCACTGTTGAATCTGATTATTCCGTCGAGTGGAGACGGTCGAATGCCGGGTGCTGCTGAGATGGATTTTCTGGGATATCTGGTTGGTGATGAATCAGGTTTCCTGCCAAAGCTGGTGCAGGTTCTGAATGCAATCGTTGATGCAGCAGATTCGAGTCACGGCAAATCTTTTACTGAAATCAACGAATCTGATCAACTGGATCTGGTGAATAGTTTGAGAAGCTCGAAAGGTGAATTGTTCAACCGACTGACCAACCAGGTGATGGCATGTTACTACCAGGATGACAGGGTTATGCGAGGGCTCGGGTTAGAACCACGACCACCTTTTCCAAAGGGAAACCAAGTGGATGAAGGGGATCTTTCCCTGCTGGAGCCTGTCAGGCAACGAGGGGAGATCTGGCGCAAGGTCTAGCTGGTTAACCTGCCGGCTCAATTTTCTTGAGAAAACAGCACCGGGTTTTGCACTTTGTTTAGTAGTTTGTTCCCTCAGCTAATATCTTACAATCCAAGCCTCGTCATCACCTCGTCAGCACCGGGCCAGTTCTCCCTCGTCATATAGCGCCGCTCACGAATAATAAGGCCATCTTCATCGAGCAGAAGAATTGACAGGAAAGGGGACTCTCTGGTGATCCCATCCCGGTGCCAGGAAACGATTCCCTCAACGGCTACCTGATTACCCTTGGCATAGGTCTGACCTATACGCATTTCGCTGTCTGGTGCGGCTTCTTTGGCCAAAGTCAGAACGGCAGCCGAGACATCCAGGTTGAAGGAGCATTTCTGAAGTGGCAATTGTGTCCTGAAACGTTCCGGATGAAAAACTTCGGTGCCGGATCCGGTACTGGTATTCCAGGTATCAAGCCAGGCACCTTCGACGATCGATAGATTTCGTTGTTCAGGTCGTGAGAGAGTGATATCCAACTGGTGGTCTTTTGAATAGCGATAATATTCATCCATCACCCCCGAGGTTTGAGGTCGATCCTGTGGTGCCCTGGATCTCTCATATGAATATCTGCGACCTGAAGGCCAGGCTGACATTTCAATGTAACTTCGATCCATAAGAACTGTACCGTCCACATCGTAAATCAGCACTGCAGCAAATGCAGTCTGTTTCAGAACGCCGTCTTCACTCCAGGTGACGATGAGTTCCACTACTGCGTGGTTGCCTGAAGGAATAAGTGAGGCAATTCGCATGGTCCTGTCCGGCAGGCTCACCACAGTCTGCCAGGAACCTCGGGGATCCGACTGACGGGCTTTCTCTATGATTCTCCAGCCCTTGTCTTTCATAAAGGCATTGAAATTTGCCTCGACGCCTTCAGCAGACACATAAACCCTGCTGTCGTCTTCCGGGGGTGCTGCGAAAATCCCCGTGCCCACCTCATGAACCTGAAGCGGCATCTGAAGTACTGCACCTCGATACAGGAATAGATAGGCCACATTACAGATAAGGTATTCATGATATGCGCTGGTCCATACGGTTTCGGTAACGATCTTGTTGCGTTTCTCTATATCTGTTAACTCACCCGGAAGTACCTTGTCTCTGTACAGGAAGTGTAAGGGTGCACTGTCGAAGACAAAGAAATAATCGAGTGCCATGTTCCGGGTAATCTCGCGATAAAAGGCGCCCCTCTCTTTATCTGTTAACGATAGGTCAGACATAGTCACCCCGCTGATTTCGTTTGTTGTCTATCATCCAACATTCGTACTTCACCGTTACCGCCGTTCACTGAAATCATGGCGCCGTCTTCAATGAGTTTCATGGCGTTGGGCAGTGATACAGCCGGCATACCATATTCTCGAGAAAGGCATGAGAAGTGCGCGAGCATTCCCCCGGTCTGGGCAACCACGGCGCTGACGATACTAAATGCCGAAGTCCAGCCCGGATCCGTGCCGTGGCAGACCAGGATGTCGCCTTTCTCAAGACTGCCGATATCTTTCTGCGTGGGAATGATCCTCGCTCGCCCAGTAACCGTCCCCGGACTTGTGCCGACACCTGTCACCACACCATCGCTGACTCCCCGGGTCGACAGATCGAGGTCCAGTGGAATGTTTCCCTTGAGAAACATGGGTGGATCGTTTTTGTGGGAAAGAAATCCGTCGAAACCTTTTGATCGTGCTTTGGCCTTCGCCTGGGCAAGTGCCCGTGGTTCTTTTCCTGAAAGCAGCTCACAGAGCTCGTGAATGGAAAGGAAGTAGAAATCGCGATCATTTTCCAGCAATCCCCGTGATACGGCCCTTCGACCCAGTTCACTCAGAATCAGTTTCTTTCGGTAGGTCATTGCATCTCCCATCGAGCGACCATCATCCCGTGACATAAACATCATGAGACAGTAGTCCACCAGAAACTTAAAAATAGTAACCTTCAGATCACCCAGAGGTTGCTTTTCAAGATTCTCGATCACTTCAGCGGTGGCAGTTTCACGACGTTGGATGAGTTTTTCTTCTCTCTCTCCCGGTGGTTCGACCTCATCGGCAGTGACCAGAAGGTGAAATGCCTCGTAGTCGATCTGTGGATCCTCAATGCGACGTGTATAGTAAATATCTCGGTCGGCATGGCCACGGTAGAGATTCATCTTGAGGAACTCCTCATACTGGCTGAGGAATGCTCGACCTTCCTCGTGATTCTTGAGTTCCTCGAAGAACGCTGCGCCTTCGAATTCCGTTATCAGACCACGGAGCTTCTCAGACTTCCTGATAATGTCGACGAGTACCCAGAAATCGTAATCATCGTGGAACTGCTGGGTTCGCTCTGATATCCCACTGACAACTTCGGTAAAAGCGTTTGGATTGTCTCCGTCATACCAGTGCTCCATGACGCCTTCCAGAAGTGCCTGGATAACGGGGCCATAAAGGAAAAATGCGCCCCAGCCACCAGCGCGTCGCGACGGTCGTCCTTTTGCCTTTTCTGGCTGAACGCGATCTGCCTCTCTCAATGTAACGCCTGGGAAGAGACGATCAATTTGCTGTCGCAGTTCGTCGTCTTCCATTGCCATTAATTCATCTTCACTGGGATGCATTGCTTTGACTAATTCGCGTCTCTGCTCATAGAGTTCACCTCCTTTGCGGAATTTGCGCTCCATGGCTATCTTGTTTTTGAGGCTTGTCACACCGCCCAGTTCGGGACTGTTTACTTCGATCTTGGCGAACATCTTTAAGCAACGCCAGAGATCGAAAGGTGCTTTTATGGCAGCATCCATTTGCGATGGATGAAGTCGACTGAGCATGGGTGCCCGTAGACTTGGTGGAAGCATATATTCAGCCATTAGCTCATCTACCCGGGTGTTGTAGTAGAAGGTCCCTTGTCGATATTTCATCCAACGCATCTCGGCGAGGTCACCAATGCCGAAGGGTTCGTAGTTGCCAGCGGCAGCTCCGTGAACCCAGTATCCGCGTATTGACCACATCAAGGGTGTAATGGCGCCCGTCCACCACTCATCCGCTGCAGCCCTGGTCCAGATTGCATCTTCCTCTTCCGGGATTGATGGCCAGAGATCCAAATCTTCTTCCCAGGTAAACTCAACGCCTGTTACAGGTCTAGACTGGAGCAGCGAGAAGGAGCCATGCGCCAGCGCCCACTCGGTATCCTGGGGCAGGCCTTCATAGTAAGCAGTTACCCGTTGACCCAGTTCCGCAAGCTCGCCGGCCTGCTCATCGGTGAGCGTGTACTGCTTCTGCAGATCCAGCGGTACTTGTTCTTCAATAGTGCCGGTTTCTGCCTTTGCATCCCTTACAATACGCAACTCCTTGGAGCCCAGGCTGCGCGACTTGACCTGCTTCGTGTCACGACTGACCACATACTCATCTGGGGTCACAGCGCCAGATACAACGGCTTCGCCCAACCCCCAGCTCGCGTTGATGACAACCTCATCTGCCCTGGCGTTCATAGGATTGCCAATAAACATGACGCCAGCAACATCAGGCTCAACCATGCTTTGCACCACAACGGCGATGCCGATATCAGTGTGACCGAATCCCCTGCTCTGACGATAAGCAACGACTCTTGATGTCCACATGGAAGCCCAGCATCGTCGTACAGCGTCTAAAAGGGATTCAGGTCCCTTGACGTCAAGAAAAGTATCGTATTGACCAGCGAAGGATGCACCTTCCAGATCTTCCGCCGTTCCGGAGGAGCGAACAGCCACATACAGCTTCTTGCCCAGATTTTCGTACGCCGTTGTAATGTCGTTGGCCAGATTTTCCGGAATTGTACATCCGATGATGGCATCCCTGATTGTCGCGGTCCGGGCTTCGAGCTCATCAAGGTTCTCATAGTCGAGTCTTGCCAGGGTCTTTTTGATCATATCCCCAAGATTATTTGCAGCAAGGCAGGTTGCATAGGCATCTGTTGTAATGGCAAATCCGGCAGGAACGGGGAAACCAGCTTTAACTAACCGACCGAGACTTGCGCCCTTGCCTCCGACGATAGCAAGTTCTGTTGAACTGTCCTCTCCAAGGATG
>Ga0208524_1001195_pt1 | contig 12443 bp, 13 predicted proteins | sample ETNtaG_28_FD_185779 | JGI IMG/M metagenome (GOLD analysis project Ga0208524, IMG submission 185779) | Marine microbial and viral communities from oxygen minimum zone, Eastern Pacific Ocean - ETNP201406SV61 (SPAdes) (version 2) | ecosystem: Environmental > Aquatic > Marine > Oceanic ... | reverse complement strand
TAATAATAACATGATGATTATTAACTTATATTTCTACAAAACTTTACTTTACTAGAATTATATCCTAAAAATCAGTTCATCGGGCGCCGATTTAAGTCAAATTGCAAGCGCGGTAAAAATTTTGCTAAAGCGATGATTATAAACCACCGTTTTAGCAGGTGGTTTTTTTTTGAGGCCATGTTTCAATAAAAAATCAAAGGAGAAAGATTTGTTAACTTATAATTCCCTCTTGTCTTCCTCCTTTTGCTTTTTAAATAAACAAAGTGGGTAAACAAAATGAAAAAGAAGAAAAAAACGAAAAAAAAATTAAAATATTTATCAAAACGTAATCTGCCAATACCAAAACTTATAGCTAGTTTTGTTATTATTGCAGCAATAATATTGGCCATTATTTTAAACTTTGGCGCGCCTTCGTCCTAAATAAAAAAATGAGCAAGAACAATTTACAATTTAGTTTTGAATTTTTTCCGCCAAAGAACAAAAATGCCGAGGAATCTTTTTGGAAAAACTTCAAAAAATTAGAAACTTTTAATCCTAATTTTGTATCGGTAACCTTTGGTGCTGGAGGAGGTGAAAAAAATAAAACCGATGGTTTTGTAAGAAAACTTAATGAAAAATCACGCACTCTTGTAGCAGGTCACTTAACGTGTGTAGGAATGACCAAAGATGAAATTAATAATATTGCAGAAGGCTGGCTTAACATTGGTGTGAATAAAATTGTTGCTCTTCGAGGAGATACAAGGGAGCCAGGTAAGAAATATCAACCTCATCCCAACGGATATAAAAATGCAGCTGATATGACCAAAGGACTTAAACAAATTGGAAATTTTGAAATTATAGTTGCGGGTTATCCTGAAAAACATCCAGATTCACCTAATTTCGAAGTTGATATCAAAAACTTAAAACAAAAAGTTGATGAAGGGGCTGATAAAATTATAACCCAATATTTTTTTGAAAAAGATGTTTTCCTCCGATTTCGTGACAGAGCGTTATCTGCTGGAATTAAAATACCAATCATTCCTGGAATTATACCAATAGATGATTATGAAAGAATTAGTAAATTTAGTAAAAATTGTGGAACAACTGTTCCCGCATGGATTAAAAAAGAATTTGAGAGCTGTAAGCACATTCCCGAATATTATAACTTTGTAAGCACGAAAATAACGAGCAACCTTGTAAATGATTTGAGATCTGAAGATATTCAAGAATTTCACTTTTATACATTAAATAAATGCAACCTTTCTTTAATTGCCTGCACTCGTTTGATGCAGGGAGATTATAGTTTGAAAGAAATAAAAGAAGTGTATGAAAGTCAAATTAAATAAACAAAAAATATGATTAAAATTTCTACAATAGGATATCCAAGAATTGGACCCAAAAGAGAATTGAAAAAAGTTTTAGAGCTGTTTTGGAAAGGTAAAATTTCCGAAAATGAACTTGAAAAAACAGCAAAAGAATTAAGAAAACAAAATTGGCAAGTGCAAAAAGCAAATGGGGTAGATTTAATCTCCTCAAATGATTTTTCATTTTATGATCAAGTACTTGATACAATTTGTTTACTAGGAGCAATACCCAAACGGTATAAATGGGACAAAGACAAGGTTTCTTTAAAAACATATTTTGCCATGGCTAGGGGCTCACAAGATAAAGAACTAGACGTACCAGCCTTGGAGATGACTAAATGGTTTGATACCAATTATCATTACTTGGTTCCAGAATTTTCTGCTGATCAAACTTTTAGTCTAAGCTCTAATAAACCTTTTGATGAATTTAATGAGGCCAAAAGCTTAGGATACATAACTAAACCAATCATTTTAGGTCCCTTGAGTTTTTTGCTGCTTGGCAAAAGCGATACTCAGAGTTTTAAGACTTTAAATTTACTAGATAAAATACTTCCAATTTATAAAGAAGTAATAGGAAAACTATCTGACTTAGGAGCTGAATGGATACAAATTGATGAACCAATTTTAGTCAAAGATCTTGATGAAGAGGTAATATCGAGAATTAAGCCAACCTTAAACGAACTGAAAAAAGCATCTAAAAATTCGAAAATTTTAATCACAACATATTTTGAAAGTTTAGATAAGAAAATTCACGAAAAACTATCGACTAGCGATGTTGACGCAATTCATTTAGATTTAGTAAGAGGGGCTGAAAATAAAAACTATATTCAAAACGAAAACAAAATCTTGTCTCTAGGTATTATTGATGGAAGAAATATATGGAAATCTGATTTAAATAACAAAATTAAATTTCTTCAACAGTCGACCAAATCTAAAAATGAAATTATTATTTCAACTTCTTGTTCGTTACTATACTGTCCTTATGATTTAGATCTTGAGAAAAAGGTTCCAGAGGAAATTAAACGGTGGCTTTCATTTTCTAAACAAAAATTAAATGAGTTAAATTTAATAAAAACATTTATCAATGAAGGAGATAAAAATATCAAGAAAGAGTTAGAACAGAATAAGCTTGATATCCTAGACAGGCAAAATTCAAAGTTAATTCACGATAGTTCCGTTAAAAAAAGACTAAAAACTATAGATTCTTCAATTACAAAAAGGAAATCTAGTTACTCACAAAGATCAAAAATTCAGCAAGATATATTTAAACTTCCTAAATTTCCAACAACCACAATAGGATCGTTCCCACAAACTCAGGATGTAAGACAAGCAAGAGCAAAATTCAAGAGAGGCGAACTAGACAGCGAAAGTTATAAAAATTTTCTTAAAGATAAGACGATCGATGTAATAAAAAAACAGGAGGAAATTGATATTGACGTGGTCGTGCATGGAGAGTTTGAAAGAAATGATATGGTTGAATATTTTGGTGAACACTTAAAGGGTTTTACTTTTTCATCAAGCGGATGGGTACAAAGTTATGGTTCAAGGTGTGTGAAACCTCCCATTATTTATGGCGATATATCAAGATCTAAGGCAATGACTGTTTATTGGTCAAAATTTGCCCAAGAACAAACCAAAAAAATTGTTAAAGGAATGTTAACAGGACCCATAACCATACTTCAGTGGTCTTTTGTTAGAGATGATCAACCGAGAAAAAATACGACTCAGGAAATAGCTTTTGCTATTAGAGATGAAGTAAAAGATTTGGAACAAAATGGTATTAAGATTATACAAATTGACGAACCGGCCTTAAGAGAAGGACTTCCTCTCAAGAAAGGAAAATGGAAAAATTATTTAGACTGGTCTGTTGAATGTTTTAGGATAGCCTCGAGCGTTGTAAAGGACGAAACACAAATCCATACACACATGTGTTATGGAGAATTTGATGACATCATGGAGTCCATAGCAGCTTTGGAAGCTGACGTAATTTCGATAGAAACTTCTAGATCAAGAATGGAGTTGCTAAAAACTTTTGAAAAATTTAAATATCCAAATGAAATTGGTCCTGGGGTTTTTGACATACATTCTCCACGAGTGCCGAGCACCCAGGAGATGACCAATCTTTTAACGAAAGCAATTAAAAATATTAATAAAGATAAAATTTGGGTAAATCCTGACTGTGGATTGAAAACTCGAGGATGGCCAGAAACCATTAATGCACTTCGAAATATGGTTTTGGCTGCAAAAAATTTAAGAAAAAGCTTGAGTTAACATAAATGAAATCACGTCTGAACTATGTTTGTTCTTACTGTGCATTTGAAATGTTTGTTTCGATGCATCAAATAACGGTCACATGCCCACAGTGTGATGAGTTGATGCAAGAAATTTAGTGCACCATGTTCAGATTTTGGTGGAAAATAAATTAAGGATTGAAATGATCATACAATTAGCAAGCAAAGAAATAAAAGAATATATAAAAACTAGGCCTAATTGTGTATTACTCGATATAAGGACCCAAGAAGAATGGGATCAAATTGGCAAACCTGACGGAAAAACTATCGGTTTAAAGACATATTTACTGCCATTTCAATTTGGTGAAAGAAGAATTTTTAACGAAAATTTTGTTCAGGAATTTAAAAATTTAAATATTAGTAAAAATCAAGAAATCTTAATCATCTGTAGATCGGGTAATCGGTCCCAACTGGCGGCCGAACTATTAACTAAAGAAAATTATACATGTTTAAATGTCTCTGATGGTTTTGAGGGAAATAACGAAAATATTGGTTGGAAGAAATGTGAGTTGCCATGCTGTCAGTAAAAGATTTAAAGGGTAATAAATCTAAAGTTATTCAAGGCGCTTTAAACAGGACTCAATTTAGAGAACAATCGGAAAGTATATTTTTAACTTCAGGTTTTATGTACGACAGCGCGGAACAAGCCGAAGCAATTTTTAAAGGAGACGAAAAAGGTTTTCAGTATACTCGATATGCCAACCCAACAATCGATACCTTTGAAAAAAGATTAGCTTTAATTGATGGATCAGAAAGTTGCTTTGCTACTTCCAGCGGTATGGCTGCAGTTTTTGCCTCTATGATGTGTCAACTACAAGCTGGAGACCACTTGGTTTCGGCAACGGCTCTATTCGGATCTTGCAGAGAAATAATAAAAAATATAATTACAAGATATGGAATAGAAGTATCGTTTGTTGATGGAAAAAACATAGAAAGTTGGAAAAAAGAAATTAAATCAAATACAAAAATTTTTTTTTTTGAAACGCCATCGAATCCTTGTTTAGAATTAATTGATATAAAGGCAGTTTGTGAATTAGCCAAAGAAAATAATATAAAAGTAATAGTGGATAATGTTTTTGCATCACCTATTTTACAAAAACCATCAAAGTTTGGTGCAGACATTATTGTATATTCGGGCACTAAACATATCGATGGTCAAGGAAGAACGATGGGAGGAGCAATTTTATGTTCCGAGCAATTTAGAGAAGAAATCTTAAAACCTTTTTTAAGACACACGGGACCCTGTATTAGTCCGTTCAATGCCTGGGTTTTGTCGAAGGGATTGGAGACAATAGAATTAAGGGTGAAAGAACAATCAAAAACTACTGAAAAAGTGGTAGACTTTTTGTCTAATCACAATAAAATCCAATCAATCAACTATCCGTTTATTAAAAATCATCCGCAATATGAGCTTGCAAAAAGACAACAGGCGATGGGAGGAAATGTTTTAAGTTACTATGTTAAAGGAGATAAACAAAAAGCATTTAATTTTTTAAATAATCTAAAAATGATTAGTATTTGCAACAATTTGGGAGACGCTAAATCTTTGGTCATCCATCCAGCAACTACGACACATAGACTTTTAACAGACGAAGAAAAAATCAGTCAAAACATCCGTGATAATTTAGTTAGACTTTCCGTTGGATTAGAGGATTTTGAAGATATTAAAAACGATTTGGATCAAGCATTAAACACTATATAAGCAGAAATCAATATGAATATTATAAACTTTACACCTGCGCCTGCCTTTGTGGGAGGCGTAATAATTGGTTTAGCCGTTGTAGTATTTTTTATTGGTAATGGACGACTAGCGGGCATTAGTAGTATTGTGAACAATCTCCTTACTTCAAAACAAGACAAAGGAGATAATTTTTTATTTCTTATTGGCTTAGTTGTTGGGCCAATTATATTTTCATTTTCTACCACAAATGAAATTCCATTCTTTATGACAAATTCACTTCCGTTGATAGTTATTGGCGGATTACTCGTTGGAATTGGAACAAAAGTAGCAGGAGGATGTACAAGTGGACACGGAATCTGCGGCATTGCTCGTTCATCATTAAGATCTGTAATCGCCACTGTTTTATTTATGGTTACAGCAATTCTTACAGTTGCAATAATTGGGATAAAATAAAATGTCTAAAATAATATCACTAATAAGCGGAATAATATTTGGGGTGGGGTTAGCCATATCAAATATGATTAATCCAGCCAAAGTACTAGGTTTTTTGAATTTTTTTGGCCAATGGGATCCGTCACTAATATTTGTCATGATAGGAGCAATTTTGATTAGTGCTCCATTTTTCTTTTTATTCAGAAACAAAAATAAACCATTATTTGCTGAAATATTTTCAATTCCAAAAACAAAGATTGTTGATAGTAAATTAATTGCTGGCTCTTCTTTATTTGGGGTTGGCTGGGGATTAGTCGGATTTTGTCCGGGTCCGGCAATAGCATCACTAGCGTTAGCAAATGGATATGCCATATTTTTTCTGATATCTATGTTCGGAGGATTTTTTTTGGTAAGAGCGGTTAATTACAAATAATATTTATTTATGATTAAAGAATATCTAGAATCAATTCAAAAAAGAGATCCGGCGGCCAAATCAAAATTAAGTATTTTAGTGACCTATCCAGGAGTAAAAGCGCTTTTTTTTCACAGGATAGCCAATTTTTTTTGTATAGCAAAATTTGATCTTTTAGCAAAAATGATATCACAGCTTTCAAGATTTTTTACAGGCATAGAAATTCATCCTAAGGCCAAGATAGGTAAAAATTTTTTTGTTGATCATGGAATGAGTGTGGTTATAGGAGAAACATCTGAAATTGGTGACAATGTAACCATTTATCATGCTGTTACTTTAGGAGGAATTTCTCCAAGTATTAAATCTGACGAGCAAAGAAATAATAAACGCCATCCCACATTGAAAAATAATGTGGTTGTTGGTTCAGGAGCTCAAGTGTTGGGTCCGGTTATTGTTGGTGAAAATGCAAAAATAGGAGCGAATGCAGTTGTGACAAAAGATGTTCCTGCGAATGCGGTAATGGTGGGTATTCCAGCAAAAAACGTTAACAAAGATATATCAAAAGCTGATACCTCGTTTAAACCTTATGGAGTAGAAGTAGATGATATACCCTCCTGTTAATTTTAATTATTTTATAATAAGAACATTAAAATGAAAAATATTTTTGCCAATTTTGTTGATGGAATAGGAAATACGCCTTTGATAAAACTTAGAGGTCCTTCGGAAAAAACGAATTGTAATATTTATGGCAAGGCGGAATTCCTCAACCCTGGTGGATCTGTAAAAGATAGAGCTGCTTGGGCCATGATCAAGGAAGCCGAGGAAAAAAAATTAATTTCAAAAGGCGGAATGGTTGTTGAGGGTACGGCCGGCAATACAGGAATAGGATTGACTTTAATTGGCAACTCACGGGGATATAAAACTGTTATTGTTATGCCCGAAACACAAACTCAAGAAAAAAAAGATACTTTAAAATCAATTGGAGCGGACTTGCGTCTGGTGCCAGCAAAACCATATAAAGACCCAAATAATTATGTAAAATTTTCGGGTAAACTTGCCGAAGAATTGAAAAAAGAAAACTCAAAGGGAGTATTTTGGGCTAACCAATTTGACAATATAGCAAATTACAAAGGTCATTATGAAACAACAGGCCAAGAAATTTGGAGCCAAACGGAGGGAAAAATTGATGCATTTGTTTGTTCTTCAGGAACAGGCGGCACAATTGCAGGAGTTGGCACAGCTTTAAAAGAGAAAAATAAAAATATCAGAATAGTTTTATCCGATCCAAAAGGGTCATCTCTTTACAATCATATAAAGAATGGCGAATTAAAATCTGAAGGAAATTCAATTACTGAAGGCATAGGATCGAGCAGAGTAACTAAAAATTTTGAGCAAGCACCCATAGATGATGCCTATAGCATCAATGATAATGATGCATTATCTGTGTTATTTGAATTGTTGGAAAAAGAAGGATTAAATTTAGGCACAAGCTCTGGCATAAATATTGTTGGTGCAATAAAACTTGCTGAAGATTTGGGGCCAAATAAAACTATTGTAACGGTATTGTGCGATACATCTGACAAATACCGAAGCAAGATGTTTAATAAGAAATTTTTAGCTGATAAAGGTTTGCCATTTCCGAAATGGCTTTGATTAAAATGATTAATGGATAAACCCAATATTAAACCAAAAAACCTGAACTTTTCTAGTGGTCCCTGTTCTAAACGACCAGGATGGGATGTCAGCGTCTTAAAAAATTCTCAAACTGGTAGATCACACAGGTCAAAAGAATGTAAAAAAAAACTTAAAGAGGTAATTGTCAAATCAAAACAAGTTCTCAAATTACCGGATTCTTATAATTTGGCCATAATGCCTGGATCTAATACCGGCGCTTTGGAAGCCGCCATGTGGTCGCTCTTGGGTTATAAGGACGTTGATGTTCTAGCTTGGGAAAATTTTGGAAGTGATTGGGCAATTGATGTATTGGAGCAATTAAAAATTGGAAATGTAAATAGTCATAAAGCTGATTACGGCAAGCTTCCTGATCTGAATAAAGTAAATTTTAACAATGATGTAATTTTCGTATGGAATGGCACGACTTCTGGTGTTTGTGTTCCTGATGCAAAATGGATCCCTGATAACAGAGAAGGTTTGACAATTTGCGATGCTACTTCTGCAATATTTGCAACGGATATAGATTTTAACAAACTTGATGTAATCACTTGGTCTTGGCAAAAAGTTTTGGGAGGTGAGGCTGCTCATGGCATGTTAGCATTATCACCTCGCGCTTTAAAAAGATTAGAAACATATACGCCTCAGTGGCCGATTCCAAAATTATTTCGCATATCGAATAATAAAAAATTAATTAAAGGTATTTTTGAAGGTAGTACAATTAATACTCCATCGATGATCTGTGTAGAAGATGTACTGGATTCATTAAATTGGGTAGAATCAATTGGCGGAACTGATGAGTTGAAAAAAATTTCAAATAAGAATCTTCAAATAGTTACCGATTGGGTTAATAATAGTGACTGGATTGAGTTTATGTGCAGTGAACCAAAAATTAGATCCTCTACAAGTATTACACTTCAAATTAAGGATGAATGGTTTAATAAATTTTCTGAAGATGAGCAAAAAGATTTAATCAAGAAAATAGTTTCACAGCTTTATGAAGAAAATGTGGTTCATGATATTAATGGTTACCCTAAGGCACCCCCTAGTTTGAGATTATGGGGTGGACCTACAGTTAAAAATGATGACATGAAAATGCTGTTGCCATGGATTGATTGGGCTTATAAAAACGTTAGAAATTAAATGTATAAAGTTTTAATCGCAGACAAATTAAATAAAGAAGCTGTAAGTATTTTTTCTGACAACGGAATTCAAACTATTATTAAAACAGGACTAGATGTTAAAAGCTTGATTCAAGAATTAAAAGACTGCAACGGTTTGGTTGTTCGTTCTGCCACAAAAGTTACAAAAGAAATTATTGAGGCAAGTAAAAAACTTTCAGTTATTGGAAGAGCGGGAATAGGGGTTGATAATATTGATATTCAAGCTGCAACCAATAACGGAAAAATTGTAATGAATGCTCCTTTTGGAAATTCAATCACTACCGCAGAACACGCAATTACATTAATTCTTTGTACTGCACGTCAAATTCCTTATGCTGATAAAACCACCCATGAAGGTAAATGGGAAAAATCTTCAATTAAGGGAATAGAAGTTTCGGGAAAGATTCTCGGCATCATTGGATGTGGAAATATAGGATCAATCGTAGCACAACGAGCGCTCGGCTTGCATTTTAAAGTAATAGCTTACGATCCTTTTTTGCAAGATAAAAAAGCAAAAGAAATTGGGGTAGAAAAAGTTGATTTAAACGAATTATTTAAGAAATCTGATTTTATAACACTTCATACTCCGCTGAATGAAAAAACTAAAAATATTATTAATGAGGAATCATTTAAAATCATGAAAAAAGGTATCAGAATCATTAATTGTGCGAGAGGTGGATTAATTGATGAAATAGCTTTAAAGAAAAATTTGGAAAGCGAACATGTTGCAAGTGCGGCTTTGGATGTCTTTGTAGAAGAGCCTCCAAAAAACAATCCGTTGTTAGGTACTAAAAATTTAATTCTCACACCTCATCTCGGAGCTGCCACAGCAGAAGCGCAAGAGAAAGTTGCAGTACAAATTGCTGAACAAATTAGCAATTATTTAAAAACGGGCGCAATATCAAATGCAGTTAATACTTTTTCATTGACGGCTAAAGAACATTCAACATTAAAACCTTATTTAAAGTTAGCGAATTTACTGGGAAGTTTTGCTGGTCAGCTAACTGAAAATCCAATTAAATCTGTACAAGTTGAATTTGAGGGACAAACGGCAAATATTAATAGCCAACCCATTTTACAAACAATTATTTTTGCTTTACTCAAACCCACAGTTGATAGTGTAAATTTAATTAATTCATTTCTTATTGCTAAAAGCAAATCAATTGAAATTTCATCTGTTAATCATCAAAGAGAATCTGAATATCAATCTTTAATTAGATTGATTATTACAACAGAAAAACAAACACGGTCTGTTTGTGGAACCCTTTTTGGAGGGGAGCCAAGAATCGTAGAGATTAAAGGAATCAGAATTAGTGCGGAACTTTCAGAGCATAATTTATATATAAGCAATGAAGACAAACCTGGCTTCATAAGAGATCTTTCAAAAATTCTTGCAGATAAAAATGTCAATATTGCATCCTTTCATCTGGGAAGAGATGCTGCTGAAGGCAAAGCTATAGCGCTCATATCAATAGATTCTAAAATTGATAATAATATTTTAAATAAAATCAAAACTTTGCCTTTGATAATTCAGGCAAAATATCTAGAATTTAATGGAAAATAAGCAAGCGTTGACACTTGTCAGCTTGGAATTTTTAAATCTTGACGAGATTGAAAAATATTTATCTCATAACTTTTCAATTTCTATAAATTCAAAAAAATCTTTATCCCCGAGATGTTTGGATTTTGAAATTAATTGTCTAAATGAAAAAAAAGAAGAAGCTATTAGAAAATATTTTAATTCAAAAAAAATTGATATTTGCATTCAAGATTTAAATTTTAGAGATAAAAAATTATTTATTTCGGATATGGATGCAACCATAATTGAGAATGAAACTTTAGATGATCTTGTTAAAACAGTCGGTACTAATGCCAACGTTGATGAAAATACTAAACTTTCAATGGAAGGAAAGATTGATATAAGAACCACATTAGATGTTAGAGTAAATTATCTAAAAAATAAGCCAAAAGAATTAATTAACGAAGTTGTCAAAAAAATAAAATTTAATCCTGGTTCGGATATTTTGATTAAAACTTTAAACAAAAAAAATTATCTAACAATATTAGTTACAGCTGGGTTTGTTCCCATATCAACTTACGTAAGTGAAAGATTAAGATTTAAGAACGTAGTAAGTAATGAATTTGAATTTGCTAATAATAAATTTACTGGAAAATATGTGCCAGTTATTGCTACGAAAAATGCAAAATTGGATTATTTGAAAGAAATTTGTACGAAAAAAGCAATCAACCAAAAAAAAGTGGTTGCTATAGGAGATGGAGCTAACGATTTAGGAGTGCTAAATTACTCTGGACTTGGCATTGGTTACAACGCGTATCAAATTGTAAAAGATAATATTAAAAACCAAATTTTTCATACTGATTTAAAATCTGTTTTATTTTTTTTGGGCATAAATGAAATTGAATTCACCAAATAATATTTTAATGCGGCGCAATATGATCATTATACTTGCTTGTTGGTTGTATTTTAATTGATTTATCTTGCCATGAAATACTTTATGGATAAAAAAAATATAACCAGCAAAAATTTGTCGTATATTATAAGCAAAATATGCATGGATGTTAGTTAAACACATCAGGTATGCGAATTTTTTGCACTATTTAGCTTTTGCGTATGTTACACTTTTACAAAAAATATATTAAATAGTTGGGAAGGGTTAAGATTTTATATGTTTCAGACCCGTATACATGGTCGTGGAGGACAAGGCGTGGTGACGGCAGCGGAATTGTTATCGGTTGCTGCGTTTATTGAAGGGCGTCATGCTCAGGCTTTTCCAAGCTTTGGTTCAGAGCGAACCGGTGCTCCGGTGGTGTCTTACTGCAGGATTGATGACAAAGAGGTTCGTACACGAGAACCCATACTTGAACCAGATGCGCTTATTATTCAAGATCCAACATTATTTAATTCGTTGGATGTGTTTCAAGGTTTAAAGTCCGATGGTTATGTTTTAGTTAATTCTAACAAGAATCTTGAAGAACTTGGTGTTGCTGATGCTGTTAAAGAAATTCCAGACAAACATGCTTACTGTGTACCCGCAACCGAAATTGCCATGAAGCATATGGGGCGACCAATGCCTAATGCGGTGCTCCTCGGTGGTTTTGCTGCTATGTCGGGACAACTCGCTTTTAAATCTGTTGAAAAAGCAATTCAATCTAAGTTTAGTGGCAAAATAGGAGACGGCAATATAGCCGCTGCACTTGCCGCTTTTGATATCATTAAGAAAATTACGACAACGGAAAAAAAGGAATAAAATGTTCGAACAAATTGAAGGATCTAATGCGGTTGCCAAATGTATTGCGCTAAGTCGTCCAGAAGTTATCTGCGCTTATCCCATTTCACCACAAACACATATTGTTGAAGGTTGTGGTAAACTTGTTAAATCTGGTAAATTAAAAAATTGCGAATTCATTAATGTAGAATCAGAATTTGGT
>Ga0208524_1001194_pt1 | contig 12455 bp, 7 predicted proteins | sample ETNtaG_28_FD_185779 | JGI IMG/M metagenome (GOLD analysis project Ga0208524, IMG submission 185779) | Marine microbial and viral communities from oxygen minimum zone, Eastern Pacific Ocean - ETNP201406SV61 (SPAdes) (version 2) | ecosystem: Environmental > Aquatic > Marine > Oceanic ... | reverse complement strand
GAAGTGTCAGAAGAGTCTTCCGAAGAGAAATCAGACTGATTTCATACCCTTATTTATATTGATTACTTGATATTTGGAGAGGTGGCCGAGCGGCTGAAGGCGCACGCTTGGAAAGCGTGTGTGCGTTCACGCGTACCGCGGGTTCGAATCCCGCCCTCTCCGCTCTCTTAAGCCCCTCTTTCTGAGGGGTTTCTCTCTATCCCCGGCTTTCTGCTTGACACACACCGCTTTAGAGCCTTATAGTCCCGTATAGTCAGCTTTAGTAATAAAAGGGACACACATTTAAGGGACACACATCCAAAAACAACATTATGCTTCTCAACCTAAAAACTCAACCGCCAACTGAATCCGATGGGGGTACCGTGTAATGTATAAGACCGACCCCCATTCTGATATAATTTTTAGATATTCTTCTGATTTAAGACTACATTGATACTGTGAGATGAAGTAGGCAGGAGCCTATGGGGCACCTCGCATAAGTAACCTTTGGGTGCTGGATGTGAAAAACATCAGATTCGTCACACTATCATTTCTTCTCTCTTCTCTCCTTTATTCCCAAGGCTTCCGCCAGACAGTAGGGTACGATCGGGATGAAAGAAGCACCCACATCGTGATATAATTTTTTTAAAATTTTGAGAAAAGGAGTAAACGATGAAAGACAGATTATATCCAACTGAGAGAACACTGCCTATCCGCTGGATGAGGAGATTAATTGGATGTGCGATGTTAATAATGATCTTTATGCCTGATGTGGTCTTGTGCCAAATTGATAACACTGCTCCCTCTGTTTCCTCAGTAACATCATCAACTATTGCTCATGGTCCTTTTAAAGTTGGAGATGTAATTGCCGTAACGATTACTTTTTCTGAGTCCGTTACAGTAACAGGAACGCCTCAACTTACTCTCGAAACTGGCAGCACCGATGCCGTTGTGAACTACGACAGCGGAGACGAAGAATCGGAAGGTGCAAGATTAACCTTCACCTACACCGTTGCTTCAGGACATACAAGCAATGATCTTGATTATGCCAGTACTTCAGCGTTGACTCTGAACGGTGGAACCATAAAGGATGCGGCGGGTAACGATGCGATTTTGACATTACCATCTCCCGGGGCTTCAGGGTCTCTTGGAGCTAATGAAGCTTTCGTCATTGATGCGGTTTCACCTTTGGCGGTATTCAGTCCAGCCAATGGAAGTGTAGGAATACCCGTAGCAAGTAATATCACCATTTCCTTTAGTGAGGCTGTAAGAAAAACAGATGACACTATCTTGGAAGACAATAATGTGAACGCTGTCGTTACACTAAAGGATGCTGACGCCAACGGCACTGATATTCCGTTCGATGCAACTATTAACGATGCCAAGACAGTCATAACGGTTGACCCTTCAAGCAATTTTCTCAGTGAACAAACTGTCTATGTAGCTATTGGGACTGGGGCTCTGGAAGATTTATTAGATAACTCCGTCGGAGGAGCAAGTGTCACTTTCATTACGGAAGATATTATTCCACCTTCGCCATTTGACCTCTTTTACCCCTATAACGATACCACCATCATCCTGACCAGGAACAATTTTCTGGACACACTCTACTTTGCGTGGAACCAGTCTGTAGATACAGGTGGGGATGAAGTGACCTATAAAAGGGAAATGACGGGGGATTTACCCAGCTACATCAGGTTTATTGTCACGTCCGATAAAGATAGCACCACAAATATGTACAAGATTCCTTACCATCATATTGAACATTATATGCATGAAGCGGGTGTTGAGCTTATCTCAGGCACATGGAACATAATTGCTACCGATGGCAAGTATGATGTGTCAGCTACAAATGGTCCTTTTACTTTAACCATTGATGGAAGCAAACTGAATGTCAATGAAGGTGACTTAATACCCGAGACCTTTGCCCTACATGCCAACTATCCCAACCCCTTCAACCCTTCCACCACAATCAGCTATGACCTGCCGGAGCAAGCTCAGGTCACGCTAAAAGTCTACGACATGCTGGGTAAACAGATAAAGACCCTCGTCAACCAGTCTCAGGATGCTGGTAACAGAACAGCTGTCTGGAATGGTACTGATAACTTAGGCAGACAAGTGAGTGCTGGAGTTTATCTGTACCAGATACAGGCTGGAGAGTTCAGCCAGACCCGGAAGATGCTGTTATTAAAGTGATCCCCATCAGCTTTCTCAACCACTTTCCCAATTTCAACCAGGTAAATGACGGGGGGACGGTCAGGATGAAAAAAGGAGAGACATAGTTAAATAATTTTAGGTCATTTTTGTGTAACCGTCATATTTATTTCTGAAGAATTGAAGGCAGAAAACACACCCAACCCGCCTTCAATATTGGTTAACGGTTCATTTAAATCTCGCGTATCCTGTTCTCTCGATTCATATAAATCTACATATTCACGATTTACACGATAAACCCGTATTTCATGGAGTCCTAAAAACTCAATCAATGGCAGTCTTATTCTATAAGACGTATCCTGTATGGGCGGAAAAATTATTTGTCTTCTACGTTCATTAAATCTTGAATTCATTTCAATGGGTATTGGGTTTTGTTCAATATTTTTCAAAACCACATAAAACCAATCATTTTCTAATTCTTTTTCCCAGGTGACAACAACCTCCCGGTTTTCAGATTGGCGCCACGCCCAAAAACTTTCTCTATCACTGAAATTAGGAATTTCCATGACATTTGAATTTAATCCCAAACCGGTCGGTGGCTGTGGAACTGTACTCTCACCTCTAATATTTTGACCTTGCCACTCGATCTCAATGCTAGTTTGATCGCCCGTTTTAATACTCAAGTCATTGGCCAAATATTGATAAAAGCCGCTATCCCCTGATGCCAATTCACATTCAAAACGATCCCCATTTACAATGACTGCTACCTCAGCGTTATTGATAGGTGGAAATTCCGATAAAGAATCTGCGTCCAGCGGCAATGTTCCTGTGAGCTTAATATCGGTAATGGGTTCATTTACATAAACAAATCCCCAGACAACTATTAGATCTTTGTCTGAAATAAGCGGTGATGATTCAGTGCACCCATTCGCGTAAATCAGAATCAAGAACGCGAACACAATATTTAAAAAATATTTCATTTTTACCTTAATTTAAAATTCACAAAGATTGTAGGTGTAAACCCAAGCATGTTAACGTCAGAAGCGATGATTGGCGTGACATCCAAGTCATAATCCCGATAACTGATATTTTTATTGTTGAGCATATTATAAAGAGATATGCCTCCTTCGAGAACCCCGTAATCGCTTTCCCATTTTCTGGATATACTAACATCGAGCCTGTTGTATTCTGGGAGCCTAAAACCATTTTTCTCACCCACATGAATATATCCCAAGCTTTGATCATTCAACATAGTTAGAGAGTATTGGTTCATGGGTGCAGTATATGGGTTTCCGGATGCGAACATATATGTTGATGAGAAGGTCCAATCCTTTCCAAGTTTATACGATCCAACCAGTTTCAATTCATGGTTTCGATCATGATTTGCATAAAAAGGTTCACCATCATTTAGATTGGGAAATGTATTTATGACTTGCCCCAATGTATAACTTACCCAACCGGTCATTTTCCCCCTTTTTTTCTGGGCCAAAAACTCTAATCCTTTGGCCGTACCTTCGCCAAAGAAAAAGTAATTATTATAGTCAGCATTATCTTTAAATCTCCGGGAGAATTCAACCAAATTCTCGAGTTCTTTGTAATACCCTTCAACTTCAAAAAGGTAATTACCTGTATCATAGGATATACCTAGGAGGGAATGCTCAGCAAAACCCGGTAATAGATTTTCATTTGATGAAAGCCAAAACTCTTCACTCCCCTGTAGAACATTCTCATTTGTTATTGAATTGATAAACTGGTAGTAATGTCCCCAAGCTCCCTTCAATCTCAAATTGGAGAGAAGATTCAACCCAAAAGAAATACGCGGCGCATTATAAAACTTATCTGTCTGGGAAAAATAGGTTGAACGCCATCCCAAAGTAAAATCTAATTTTTCATTTATTTTCCAATTGTCTTGAATATAGAGTGCCCCGATATCAGACGTTGAAGATATATCCATTATTGAAATTGAATCTCTTACATTTGCTTTGTAATCTGTATTAATTGAATTCAATAATAATCCAAATTCAACATCATTGTTATTCCCAATTGGCAAACGATTATCTAAATGTATGGCATGATCATTAACTGTATTGTATTCATTTTGGGCAAACGCGCCAAATCCTCTTGCGCCACCCTCTGAATTTCCTCCACCAACATTTGTTCCATTTACAGTTAAGTTTCTTTCAAAAATGCTGTTGAACTGTGAACCAGAAAAAAGAAGGTTTGTGTACATAAGATCCCATTGGTGACCCCATTTGAAGCTGGCGCCAATATTTCCCCAATCTGACACATTTTCATCAACACGAGTCTCAAATTCAGTACCACCTCTTGTACGGCCTCCGCCGAATCCACTAAAATCAAGTTCACGTGACTTATCTAAAAAATCCCGGCCGGTATAAAAACTGAGGCTAAAAAGATCTCGACCGGTTGGATTTAATGATAATTTTGAGTTTATATCATAGTAGTAAAAACTGGGTATAACATCTTGTTGAAAAGCACCACCACTGAATCCACCCCGGCCTGGTCCCTGAAAATTTGATTGAGAATTGGGGTTGGCATCAGTCCCGGTTACAAATTTAAAAATATTTCCATATGTGCTACTTTGCAAAATATCAGTGTATGATCTTCTACCCGTTACAATCCAATTTCCAAGACCACCGAAAAGAGGAGTTTGATAACTCATATTTCCTGATAATAAATTTCCACCCAAAGAAAACCCTCTCTCCGTTCCACCTCTTTTACCTGTGAGTTCCAAAACGGATGAAAGACGCCCACCATATTTGGCAGGAAACCCACCTTTGTATACTTGCACATCCTTGACTGCATCCGCATTGAAGGCACTGAACATACCGAAAAAATGATCCACATGATAAACGGTCATTCCATCAAGAATAACCAAATTTTGATCCGGAGTCCCTCCTCGAACATAAATACCCGATTTCCCATCACCAACACCACTAATCCCAGGAAGTAATTTTAATGAATTAAAGATGTCAACTTCACCTATAGAAGGAAGTGTTTGGATATCCCGAGTCGAAATGGTCATTTGTCCTGGGACTTCACTAGGTTGAAATATTTCATAGGATTCACCGATCACTTCGACTGCTTCTCCTTGCAAGACCCTAGGCGAAATGTGTATGGTAAAGGGCCCATCTTCGATTTGTAACGCTGTTAAGGTTTCCGTTTTCGTTTCATATCCAATATATGTTACCATTAAAGAGATTTTTCCTTTTGGAATTCCGTCTAATGCAAAATAACCATCTGAATTTGTAGTTGTACCCCAAGGTGAATTCTTCACCAATACATTCGCATATGGCATTGCTTCTCCAGATTCTTTATCCAAAACATACCCATTTATATTCATTTTTTCTTTGGGTTGGGAAAGACCAATCGTTCCCATTACGACTAAGAATAAGACCTTTTTCATTTGTTTAGCTTTATATAATATGTTAGATGCTCAACTAAACAAAAAGTTAAAAATCCACATGTGACAGTGAGTGTGCAAGTTCCACAAAAACAACATTATGCTTCTCAACCTAAAAACTCAACCGAAACCCGAAAACAGACGGGGTACCCTGTAATGAATAAGACCGACACCCTTTCTGATATAATTTTTTGAAAAAATGAAAAAACCCCTCGCCTTGAGTCAGGAGACCTAAGCTTTGGAAACCTTATTACAAGTATTTTCAGAAGATGAAAAAACGCAAGTACATGAGCGCTCCTTAAAAATTCTTGCCGAAACTGGCGTCAAAGTCAATACGGCTAAGGGACGCCAATATCTCAAAGATGCCGGGGCCGAGGTAGATGAGAATTCAAAAATTGTAAAATTTCCGCGTGCAATGGTTGAAGAGTCTCTGCGCCTGGCACCCAAAGATTTCACCTTGGGCGCTCGCAGACCTGGCTGGGACCTATCCATGAATGCCGGTGAATGCACTCTGATGATCGATGGTGAGGGCACTTCGGTGATTGACCGCAAGACGGGTGAACACCGGCCATCAACTTTTGATGATTGGTTGGAAGCGACTTGTGTGATTGATGCCCTGGATGAATTCGGGGTGTATTGGGATATGGTTGAGCGTGGTGACCTTGAAGAGTCAATCTCGAACGCAGTCAAACACTGGCGAAATATTTTCAGCAGCTTTTCCAAACATGTACAAGATGCTTCACCAAACGCTGAATTCAGCCTGTGGTTGGTAGAGATTATTCAAGCCATTTTTGGTGATAAGGAAACGGTTCGCCGAACACACCCCTTCTCTTTTATCGTTTGTCCTCAATCTCCCTTGGAAATCGAAGGGCGGCGTACGGACGCTTACCTGGAGCTCCTGGGATGGGATATCCCGATTGCCGTGATGCCCATGCCGTTGATGGGAGGTACGGGTCCGGGGAATATGATCTCAATAACGATGCTCGGCAATTGTGAAATTTTGGCGATGCTGTGTTTAATCCAGGCCGCCGATCCAGGAACGCCGTTCATCTATGCACCTGCCTTGGCAGTAATGAACCCGCGAACTGGAGCGTATAATGCCGGGGCCGTCGAGAATGGATTGCTCAGTTCCGCGGGGATTGAAATGGCGCGTTATTATGGCCTTCCGGTGGAAGGGTCAGGTGGGGGAACCGACACTTATGCTCCAGGTATTCAAGCAAGTTATGAGCGCGCCCTGAATGCTTTGACACCCATGTTATCCTGGCCTGACTTGTTTGTTGGCTCGGGATTGTTGGGTGGCTCGATGATTCTGAGCCTCGAGCAATTGGTTATTGATGCCGAAGTCTTTCGGATGAGCAAACAAGCCCATCGGGGCATCCTGACAGATGATGACATGTGGTTGGATGATGTGATTCAGCGGGTTGGCCCAGGTGGAGATTTCCTCGGTGAAATATCCACCGTCGCCAATATGCGCTCCGGGGAGTGGTTGATTCCCAGTCTGGGGGTTCATCAATCACAGGAATCGTGGGAGATGGCAGGCAAGAAAGATATCTTGGAAGAAGCCCGCGAAAAAGTGGAAAATCTGCTTTCAACACATAAGCCACTGCCTCTATCAGATGAGGTAGAAAAAGAACTTGATAAAATTCAAAAACGAGCAAATCAAAGCTCAGAGTGAAGGGATACCTTATTGAGCACCAGTGACACACAGCCCCACCCGAGGCGCGTGCTGAGCAGCGGTTTCACATTGGCGGTCATCGTCGGCGGCATCATTGGCCTGGGTATCTTGCGCACGCCAGGGGAAGTTGCAACGGTTGTTCCCGATCCGTTGATGTTTGTGTCCCTCTGGGTGTTCGGCGGCCTGTTCATACTATTGAGCACGGGAGTAGTGGCCGAACTGGTGGGTATGACGCCGCGATCCGGGGGAACCTACGCCCTGGTGCGACGTGCCTACGGGCCGTTCCCCGGATTCGTCATTGGCTGGGTCGACTGGTTGACCTTTGTCGCCGATATAGCCTTCAAGGCAGTCGTGGTCACTGAATTTGCCGCAATGTTGATTCCAGCAGTGGGTCAATGGCAAACACCGCTGGCAATTATGATATCCTCAGTGTTCGCGGCGCTGCAATTACGGAGCATTGCTCTGAGCGCGAAAATCCAGCAGATCGCTGCTGCCGCCTTGGCACTGATCGTTGTCGGCTTCACAGTGGCGCTGGTATTCGCAGAGTCGGCGGTGAGCAGTGGTACGGCTTTGGTTCCTCATGCAGCTCACGGACTCAGCGCCTGGAGCCTCGTCGTCGCATCCATCATTTATACTTACGATGGCTGGTATTATGCTGCCTATTTCAGCGGTGAAATCAAAGGCGGCAGTGGGGCTGTGGCGCGCGCCTGTATCAAGGGTACGGTCATCGTCATTCTGCTCTATGTATTCCTGGTTACGGCGTTGGCCTGGAAGGTGCCCCTGGCCAGCCTGGCCGGCAAGGAACTGGCATTGGCCAGCGCCCTGGAGATGGTTGTCTCCCCGCTCGCGTCAACCGTCGTACTGGTTGCGGCCATAATCATGTTGCTGGCCTACCAGAACCTGCTGTACATGACCACGCCCCGGATTATCCAGGCACTGGCGGTCGATGGCCTGGCCGTCAGTCGCGCAGGGGAAATCTCAAAAGGTGGCAATCCGATCTTTGCGGTGCTGCTGAGTTGGGGCTTTTCGGTCTTCCTGATCATGATCGGCGGATTCCATTTCCTGCTGCACCTTCTCATGTTTTTCGTCCTGTTCATAACTGTAGTGTTGATCGCGGGAGTCATCATCCTGCGTTCGCGCCAGCCGGACGCTGACCGCCCCTACCGGGCCTGGGGTCACCCCTGGAGCACATATACATGTCTTTTCGGTTGTATACTTCTCTCCCTGTTCGAGGCAGTTGCCCAAATCGATACCGCCGCTTACGCCGCGATTTTTGTGGCGATATCCTGGCCGGTGTACCGGGTTATTGTGCGCTCTGGATCGAACTATAAAATAAAAAATCCTAAAGGGTAATCGTGGCACGCAACCCTTACTTTGATATACTGTTTGAACCGGTAAAAATTGGTCCGGTGACGACCAAGAACAGGTTTTACCAGGTCCCTCACGCTACTGCTCATGGATATAAAATGCCCAATTCGCATGCCGGCGTGCGGGGGGTGAAGGCAGAAGGGGGATGGGGTGTGGTCAATACCGAATACTGCTCCATTCACCCCACGTCGGATGATACGCCGTACCCTCAAGCAAATATCTGGGATGACGCAGATATTGCCGCGCACGCCTTGATTGCTGAAAAACTGATAGAACAGGGATGCCGGATTGATTTTGTATCAACATACAGTAATGTGGCAGCATGGACACAGCATACAGTTGAACAAGAGAGAATTCAGGCAAGAATGATTAATCTGGGTATTAATATCATTCCATCACGAAACCTGAAGGCATTTGATGGAAACAGAGTTACTCTTGAATGTGTTTATACTGGGAGTGAAGAAGAAATGCAGGTTGACGGCCTTGTCATGATAACGGCACGGGTTCCGAACGATGACCTGTATTATGAATTGGAATCTCAAGCCGAGGCATTATCTGCTGCCGGTATTAAATCGTTAGCCCGCATAGGTGATTGTCTTGCACCGGGTACAATTGCCAATGCAGTTTTTTCCGGACATAAATTTGCCCGTGAGTTTGATGAACCTGATCCGGGAGATGTTCCTTTTAAGCGGGAGAGAAATGTTCTTGAACTATAACATAGGAAAGAAAGCCAATTCCTCATCCAAATTTCAAGCTTCAAGGGGACCTCATTGAGCACCAGTGACAAACAGTACCACCCAAGGCGCGTTCTTGGCAGCGGATTTACAATGGCTGCCATCATAGGTGGTACCATTGGCCTGGGTATCTTGCGCACGCCAGGGGAAGTTGCAACGGTTGTTACCGATCCGTTTATGTTTGTATTCCTCTGGGTGTTGGGCGGCCTGTTTTCACTATTATGCGCGTTTGTCCTGGCCGAACTGATCGGAATGACGCCGCGATCCGGAGGAACCTACGCCCTGGTGCGACATGCCTACGGGCCGTTCCCCGGTTTCGTCATTGGCTGGGTGGATTGGTTGTGCTTTGTCGGTGACATAGCCCTAAAGGCAGTCGTGATCACTGAATTTGCCGCAATGTTGATTCCAGCAGCGCGTCTATGGCAAACACCGCTGGCAATCATGGCGTCCTCGGTGTTTGCCGCATTGCAATTACGGGGCATTGCCCTGGGCGCGAAAATCCAGCAGGTCGCTGCTTCCGCCTTGGCACTGATCGTTGTCGGTTTCACTGTGGCGCTGGTATTAGCAGAGTCGGCGGTGAACAGTGGTACGGCTTTGGTTCCCCATGCGGCCAACGGACTCGGCGCCTGGAGCCTCGTGTTCGCATCCATTTTTTATACTTACGACGGCTGGGATTATCCCGCCTATTTCGGCGGTGAAATAAAAGGTGGCGGTGGAGCTGTGGCGCGCTCCATGATCAAAGGAGTGGTAATTTTAAGTCTGCTCTATGTATTCCTGGTTGCGGCGTTGGCCTGGAAGGTGCCCCTGGCCAGCCTGGCCGGCAAGGAACTGGCATTGGCCAGCGCCCTGGAGATGGTCGTCTCCCCACTTGCATCAAAGGTCGTACTAGCTGTAGCAATAGTGATGTTGCTGGCCCACCAGAACCTGCTGTACATGAGCACGCCCCGGATTCTCCAGGCACTGGCGGTCGATGGCCTGGCCGTCAGTCGCGCAGGGGAAATCTCAAAAGGTGGCAATCCGATCTTTGCGGTGCTGCTGAGTTGGGGCTTTTCGGTCTTCCTGATCATGATCGGCGGATTCCATTTCCTGCTGCACCTTCTCATGTTTTTCGTCCTGTTCATAACTGTAGTGTTGATCGCGGGAGTCATCATCCTGCGTTCGCGCCAGCCGGACGCTGACCGCCCCTACCGGGCCTGGGGTCACCCCTGGAGCACATATACATGTCTTTTCGGTTGTATACTTCTCTCCCTGTTCGAGGCAGTTGCCCAAATCGATACCGCCGCTTACGCCGCGATTTTTGTGGCGATATCCTGGCCGGTGTACCGGGTTATTGTGCGCTCTGGATCGAACTATAAAATAAAAAATCCTAAAGGGTAATCGTGGCACGCAACCCTTACTTTGATATACTGTTTGAACCGGTAAAAATTGGTCCGGTGACGACCAAGAACAGGTTTTACCAGGTACCTCACTGTTCTGGTATGGGATATAAAATGCCCAATACACTTGCCGGTATGCGGGGGGTGAAGGCAGAAGGGGGATGGGGTGTGGTCAATACCGAATACTGCTCCATTCATCCCACGTCGGATGATACGCCGTACCCTCAAGCAAATATCTGGGATGACGCAGATGTTGCCGCGCACGCCTTGATGGTTGAAAAAGTACACGAACACGGGGCGCTGGCAGGTATTGAATTGTGGCATGGTGGCGCTTCGGTTGCCAATTTGTTTTCACGTGAAGCCCCTATGGGCGCAGAGAGCGGACGTGCCGTATACAATGATCCTGTTCAAAGTCGGATTGTTAATAAATCTGATATCAAAGAGATCCGGAGATGGCATGTGGCAGCGGCCAGACGAGCCAAAACGGCTGGTTTTGATATCATTTATGTCTATGCATCGCATGACTACCTGATTCAAAACTTCTTATCCTCCAAAAGGAACTTTCGGTCAGATGAGTATGGCGGATCGGTTGAAAACAGGGCGCGCATACTCCGGGAGTTGATTGAAGAGGTCAAAAATGCGGTTGGTGACACATGTGCAATTGCAGTGCGCTTTTGTGCTGATGACGGTTACGCCAGGTCTAATGCAATACGTGATGGGAGCGTTCCGCAGGTCGAAGAACAGAAGGAGATGCTGAGTATTTTGGCGGAGTTGCCGGATCTTTGGGATCTGATTGTGAGTGACTATTCCTTTGAAATGGGAACTTCCCGTTTTGTGAAGGAAGCTGCACTCGAAAACTATGTTTCATATGTCAAATCCATCACTTCAAAACCTGTTGTAAGTGTCGGACGGTTTACATCACCAAATACAATGGTGGCACAGGTGAAAAGCGGTATCGTGGACCTGATTGGTGCTGCACGTCCATCCATTGCCGATCCGTTTCTGCCCAATAAAATCGATGAGGGACGGGAGGATGAAATCAGGGAATGTATCGGGTGTAATATCTGTTTTGCCTATGATAATCGCAACGCACCCATTCGATGTACACAAAATCCGACAATGGGTGAAGAGTGGCGCCGGGATTGGCATCCTGAAAAAATAGCCCCCAAAAAATCAGATGACAAGATTTTGATCATAGGTGCCGGACCTGCCGGTATGGAAGCGGCTGTTTCATTGGGAAAACGCGGGTATCATGTTTATCTGGCGGAGGCGACGCGCGAACTGGGCGGCCGGGTTTTTAAAGAATCAATGCTACCGACACTCCGCGAATGGAACAGGGTATATGAATATCGATTTCTTCAGCTTGAGAAACTGGATAATGTTGAGGTGTATCGTGAAAGCAAGATGACCGTTGATGACACACTGGAAATTGGATTGCACCATGTCGTTTTTGCAACCGGAGCCTCATGGCGCAAGGACGGTTTCGGTTTATTGAACACCCAGCCAATATATCCACAAATTTCGAATAGACGGGTTTTTACGCCAGATGAAATTATAAATGGTCATTATCCGACCGGCAGGGTGCTGATTTTTGATGATGATCATTACTACATGGGAAGTGTGATTGCTGAAAAACTGATAGAACAGGGATGCCGGATTGATTTTGTATCAACATACAGTAATGTGGCAGCATGGACACAGCATACAGTTGAACAAGAGAGAATTCAGGCAAGAATGATTAATCTGGG
>Ga0208524_1001128_pt1 | contig 12868 bp, 8 predicted proteins | sample ETNtaG_28_FD_185779 | JGI IMG/M metagenome (GOLD analysis project Ga0208524, IMG submission 185779) | Marine microbial and viral communities from oxygen minimum zone, Eastern Pacific Ocean - ETNP201406SV61 (SPAdes) (version 2) | ecosystem: Environmental > Aquatic > Marine > Oceanic ... | reverse complement strand
CTGGTATTCTGATTATTGCCCCTCTTGTGAATATGCCATCAGAGTATGTGAGTACAATCAAAATGAGCATGAATCTTTAGAAGATGCTTTAGTAGGTTGGTCGCTTGTACCCATGGATCAGGCAGAAGATTATCACTCTCTGGGATGGAATGCCCACTCATTCCAATATCCATCCGTAGGTCATATTGATTTGGAAGTGGGAAAATATTATCTTTGGCAAATTCGCCGATCATTTAATACTGCTATCAATATTCATCATGATTTTAGTAGTATTAATGTCTTTGAGGTACGGTCACCGGATAAATTGCAGCTTGATTATTCTGACCCATATTTAGCGGTTATTGAATCTATAATTGGTACGGACCAATTTTACTTGTTGTTTAGTCCAGGAGGAGAACTTGAAAGATTCATAACTTCTGGGGATGAAATATTGATAAATAATAATGAAATCCATATTGAAGCTTTGCACTCCATATTATCTGAAATCGAGGCGGGGAAGGCTACTCTGGAAAGCGTACTCATTAAATGAAAAAATATTTATCATTAATATTCATTCTTCAACTTTTATTGGCAAATGAACCTATTGCGGTTGTCTCAAAAGTTAGGGGTAAGGTAAATCATAAAATGATTGACGATAAAAACTATAAATCCAAATTACTGGTGAATACTCCTATTTTATTAGAAAGTCAAATTAGAACCGATAATAAATCATTTGTAAAGCTTATTTTTTTAGATGATGGAACATCCATCGCAATGTATTCTGGCAGTGAAATAATAATTAAGGGAAATGTTGAGAAGCGAATGATCTCTAAACAGATTGAATTAATTTCTGGTATAATTAATATAAATGTGACAAGACAGACGCTGGGAGAATTTACATTGGTAACGCCAAATTCTGAATTAACCTGCACTGAATGCGGATTTTGGATTCTATTTGATCCATTAACTGGTGATGAACTGATTAAAGAAAGCGGCAATATTTCTATTTTGAATCCATCATTAAATCGAAGCTCCGAATTAGTAATGGACACAACACTTATTTCATTAATCAATAATGAATTTCAACAATTTGGAACCCCGACTGAAGATATTAAATATTTGGAGTTGCTCATGTTAGAAGTTGATGAGCGTGTTATTCAATATAAAAAAGATGAAGTGGAAGAGGTATCTTCAGAAACAACTTCTCATGTTGTAGTGATAAAGTTAAAGAACGCTACCAATGTAGAACGAAAATTAATATTGACCTACAATAAATAAATTATAGTTTATTTTTTGAAAAATTATTTAACTTTATATTTCATATTTATTTCAACCATTTTTGGAAATAAAATTATTCATGAAAAAGTACAGTCAGCATCCTATGGAATATCTGTTCCTATTAAAGCATTTTTAAATGTAAGTGAAAAAAACGTCCATCGTTTTTCATTATTGTATCGATCAATAGGAAATACTGAATTTATTGAAATACCTTTAATTCATATGGGTAATTCTATATATTTATCAGAGATTCCAGGTGATTTTTTAAAGAGAGACGTTTTAGAATATTATTTACTTTTAGAAATGTCAAATCAAACTCAGGTATATTTTCCTTCATTTGATGCAGTAAATAATCCTATTCGAATACATATAGACTCTCCTTATACAGGACAGATTAATGAAAGTACACTACCAGAAAATATTCGTGATTTTGATATAGAGGGAATAACGCCTGACTTAGTCATTATTAGTCCTAAACCGGGAGAAAGAGTATTACGTCAGGATTTATATATTGCCTTATCATACTTCTCCATAAAGGATGTTGACCCTAAACGAGTAAAAGTATTTTTAGATGGTAAGGATGTAAGTGAAAAAGCCCAAATTGATTCGTCATATTTATCCATTCCCAGTATTGGAATTACCACTGGGTTACACACCGTTAGGGTAAATATTTCCAATATTTATAGGCAAAAATTTAACGATTTTAGTTGGAGCTTTACAGTGGTACCGGGAGATGTAATTGGTTTTGGTATCATTAAAAAACAGACCAGCAAAATATGGGCAAATTATACGGGAGGAAAAGTAAATAAGCAAAACCTTGATTTTGGAGAAATTAATTTTAATTATAACATAGATTTAGACTGGTTGTTGATGGATGTGGTGTATTCAAAATCCAGCTTAGAAAGTAAAAATACCCAACCTAAGGATAAATATTATATAAATTTTAAGAACGACTTTATGAAATTTAAATTGGGAGACTCATATCCAAATGTTGATGAATATGGATGGAATGGTAAGCGTGTCAGAGGAATCAATTTTATATTTGATAAAGGACCAATTTACTTAAATGTAATTAATGGTAAAACTAATAGGGCTGTACAGGGGGATCCTTCTGGAAATGCCATGTTTATTTCAAATATTGACTCCACCCTAGCTGACTGGACTATTGGATTAAGTCGAAATAATTACACTTTTCAGCAGGACGTATTTGCATCAAAAGTTAAATTTAAATTTGGGAAGAAAGCTTATTGGGATATTAATTATATTAAAGTGCAGGATAATATTGCAACGGTATCTCAAATTGTACCTAATGCCATAATTACACTCCCTGATGAATTGCTTCCTGAGATAAACTCAGCTTTAATTTTAGATGATTATTTTCAAAGCACGGGTAATTTATATTCTATCAGATATGATTCTTTAATTAATAATTATTCGACGATTTTTAATAATGTAGATATTTTATCCTTTCCAACTGAAAATTGGGAAGGGGATAAACCTCAGGAAAATTTTATTCTTGGATCAAATATTCAATTTGGATTTGATGATTCAAGAATATTAATAAAAAGTGGATTTTCTCTTAGTCTATTGAACCTAAATAGATGGAACAATATTCAAAATATCAGCGAATTAGATACACTTAATTATGACGTCACTAATGACGCAAAATTCTTTGAATATATAAATTTAGATACCAGTTTAGATATATCACAATACGCATCATATTTTAATTTTAGTGAAAATGGGCAACCTTTGATCCCCTTTCTTATAAAAAATGATGCTATGACAGTTACAAAATTTTTGAATCTATCATCCTTAAATAGATATAGTAAATTACAACTGAGATATTTAGGACATCGAATCGAACTGGGTAAAAAACGAAATGGTCCAGATTATTATTCCATTTTGAATCCATTCATTAGAACCAATTACCTGGAAAATTATTTTTCTGATGGAGTCAATCTATTTCAGAACAAATTATTAATATACTTCAAAAAGAGTAAAATAACGGAAGGTCTTTATTCAGAACAAGTAACTCCTATTGCTACGAAAAGAAATTTGTTCAATATATCCTTATACCCTGGATCAGGATTACCCACATTTAATTTTGGATTTATATCGTCTCATCGATCAAATGGATTAGATAGATTTAATATTATTTCTGATACAGTAGAAGGAATTACCTCCACTACTATTATAACAGATACCCTTGATAATAGGATTGACTTACTTTCTAACCAATTTAATATATCTATGACGAACCAATTTTATTATTGGAGAAGTCAGAGTGTCAGTATGAATTTATTGCGTATTAAACAAGAAGATTTAATTGCCCAAAGTGGTATTCAAACTACTGGATATTTCCCCCAAAATGCTTTAAGTGAGTCCTATGGAATAAACCTGAAAACTGTTTATAATAACTATTGGGAATCAATCGTTTATTTTAACTCCAGCAAGTATGAATTTGGCGAAAAGGAGTTTGAAGAATTCCATAAACAGAAATTAACAAATTATCAATTAAAGATAATTAATCATCCAAATAATTTTTTCAAAAGAGTGATTTATGGATTGCATTATTCAACAGGAAAAGGTGCCAATTACCATTCCCAATATAATTTTAATTTGGGAATAACTGCTGAACCAGTTGATAAACTCAAATTAAAGATGTATTTAGATTACCGTATAAAATATTTAGGTACTGCAGAAAAAAGCGCTAAGGATTTCTTCTTCAGGACAAGTATAAATTACGACATTAAATAAGGCAAATTAAGATGGCAGAATCAAATGACAAAAATAATAATAGTCAGGAAGAAAAACCAGAAGAGATAACACAGGAATCTGAAGAAATTCAGGTTGAACAGACTGATACTGGCCTCGATTCAGAAGCAGACAATTCAGAGAAAAAGGCTAAGCCGGAAGGTAAGGTGATGAAATATATTAAGTCCATTTTACCATCTATAGGGATTGCTATTGGATCTATTGTGTTAGTATATCTATTGCATTATTTTGGCGCATTTAATACCCTTGAATTAAAATTATATGATTTCAGACTAAAACTTCGAGGACCCATATCGGGGATAGAATCCAATTCAGCATTACCACAGGCTGAAGGCTTTCTTGATTTAACTGAACCGTTTACTGATACCAATCAGAATGGTATATGGGATGATGAAGAACTTTATACTGATTCAAATGAAAATGGGAATTACGATTCAGGTGAACCTTTTATTGATACTGGGAATGGGGTTTGGGATGAGGGAGAGCCTTTTGTTGATCTTGATGGAAACGGAACATTTGACGAATGGGATGAATTTGAAGATAAAGGTAATGGGCAATGGGATGTAGCTGAAAAATTTACTGATATAAATGGAAATCGAATTTGGGATGGAGAAAACAAAATTTATGATGAAGGGATTGATTCTCAGAATTCCACTGGTGTGGGTTGTTGGATTGAAGAATCTTGTGCTAATGGAGTTTTTGATCCGGATGAAGACTTTACAGACAAGGGGAATGGAAAGTGGGATGGAACAGAACCTGTAGATGACAAAAATAATAACGGCATTTGGGATGATGCTGAACCATTTAGAGATGATAATGGAGATGGGAAATGGAATGCACCGGAACCAAGAATGGATACTAATGGTAATGGCACATGGGATGATAGTGAAGTCTTTACAGATATTAATGGTAATGGAAAGTGGGATATGGCAGAAGAATTCACTGATGACAATAAAAATGGTATTTGGGATGAAGGTGAAGAACTATTTGATTTGGGAAATGAAGTTTGGGATGAAGGTGAAGAATTTGTAGATATTGACGAATGTGAAAAAACAGGTGAAGTTTGTCATAATGGGGAATGCGTGGAATACAAAGAATGTCATGATATTAATCAAAATGATAAATGGGATGCTGGATTGGATGTAGTTATAGTAGAAATTGATGATGAATCATTTCGTCTCATAAATGAACCAATGCCATATAGCCGTGGAACTATCTGGTCACGAGCTGTGAGGAATTTGGCAGATGCAGGGGCAAAAGTAGTTACCATTGATATGATGTTTGATAAACCTGACCATCAAACAGAAAATATTAAAAACTATATTGCAAACCAGGGTGTAGAAGGGGTAGAGATTAAAGAGGGAGATCAATTATTAATTGAAGCCATAGAATATGCACGATCTAAAGGAACACATGTGATTTTAGCTTCTGCCCGCAAAGAAGAACCAACCCGATTTCCACCAGATTATTTACTTGAGCCAACTCAACAACTTATTGAAACGGATCAAAAACAACATACGGGTCTAGTAAATATTAATACTGACACAGATGGATTTTATCGCCAATATGGAATCTTCTACCCCATTTCGGGTGTTCAATCTTTGAATTATACTCTTGGAATTGAATCGGTCCTAAGGTTTCTGGATATTGAAGAAAACCCTGATCCTGTTTTTGATGCAGAAACAGGATCTATTACTGTCGGCCCACTCCAAATTCAAAGTTATGGTGTGAGTAATACATTTTTATTGAATTATCTGGGACCAGTTTCTGGTGAATTTAAAACTTTCAATCGCTTTGCATTATCTGATATAGTTGATACTCAGGATTATAATATTGGTGCAGGCGAATACAATCCTGATTTTGGTGAAATGGATTATGTTGAGGACCAAAATTGGATGGATAAATATATAGATCCTATCATGGCTCCAATTTTTGAAGCTCAAGGATTCATTAATCCATTCAAAGGGAAGATTGTAGTATTAGGTACATCGCTTGCAGAAGACCAGGATATAAAACCAACTCCATATTTGAGTTATGGGGAGCAAGATTATCTCATGCCGGGTGTAGAGATTCATGCCAATGCAATTCAACAAATGTTAAATGCAGATTATATCCAGATGCCAACTGGAACCTTAGAATATAAAACTCGATTTAATAAGGATCATTTACTAATTATTTCACTTTTTATAGTTGTTACATTACTCCTAGTTACCAAAACACCGCCAATCTGGGGATTTGTAATTATGGCGGTGGAATTGATAATCTGGGTTTCTTACTCCATTGGTGCTTTCTTAACGGATTACTTATGGTTATATAAACTTATTGCTGGTCAGGAAATAAATGTACCGGGTTTAGGTGAATCAGCCATGATTCCAATATTATTTCCAGCTGCTGCAATTGTCTTGCCCTATGGATTGAACCTCACCTATAAATTATTTACCGAGGGTCAGGATAAGGCATTCCTGAAAGCTGCATTCGGGAATTATATATCTCCTGAATTGATTGATGAGATGTTTGATTCTAAGCAAAAACCAGAATTGGGTGGTAATGCTGCAATGCGGACAGCTTATTTTACTGATATCGCTTCATTTTCTACATTTTCTGAATTGCTGACTGCTTCAGAGTTGGTAATCCTACTTAACGAATATTTAACATCCATGACTGATATATTGTTAAATGGTGGAGGTACATTGGATAAATATGAAGGGGATGCAATCATCGCATTTTTTGGTGCTCCGGTTGATCAACCTGATAATGCACTGCTTGCATTAAAAGTTGGTGTGAATATGCAACAGGCTTGCGATGATTTACGTAAAAAATGGACTTCTGAGGGAGATAAGTGGCCGGAGATTGTGAAACAGATGCGTACAAGGATTGGTATCAATCATGGTGACTTAGTTTGTGGGAACATGGGTGCGGAAAATCGTATGAACTATACCATGATGGGGGACACGGTAAATACCGCTGCACGTCTGGAAGAGGGGGCGAAACAGTATGGGATTTATTTAGCCACTACCATAGAAACCCTTCAAGCTGCAGGGAAAGATGAATTTGAATGGCGCATTGTAGATAAAACCCGTTATATGGGAAAATCTGAAGCAACAACAACTGTAGAAATTCTGGGATTCAAAGGAGGTATCTCGGATGATCTCGCGAAAGCCATTGAAATTTTTAATGAAGGTTTCGAATTATACCAGAAAATGGATTGGGACGGCGCAATTGGGAAGTTCACAGAGTCAGAAAAATATGAGGAAGAATTTGTAGGCAGACCTAACACGCCCAGCCGAAGACTGATTGACCGCTGTAATGAATACAAGGAAGAACCTCCTGTTTCTGGCGATAATGATTGGGATGGTGTATTTACCATGACGAAAAAATAATGGATTATAAGGGTCATATTCTCTGGGCGGATGATGAGATAGAAATGCTTAAGCCCCACATCCTTTATCTTGAAAACAAAGGTTATGAGGTCACACCCGTTAAAACGGGGGAGGATGCCATTCATTTCTGTGATGAAGAGAATATTGATCTGGTTCTTCTGGATGAAATGATGACAGGCTTGGATGGACTCACAACCTTGAAAAATATAAAGGATAAACATTCTACCCTTCCAGTGATTATGATAACCAAAAATGAAGAAGAATGGCTCATGGAAGAGGCCATAGCAGCCCAAATCACCAATTATCTTACCAAACCGGTGAATCCCAGTCAAATTCTCATCGCTTGTAAGAACGTATTGGAATCACGAAAAATTCAGTCTGACCGAGTGGCTAAGGATTATTTGCAATCGTTCCAGAAAATTGCGGAAAATATTGAAGATGCCCAAAGTATTGATGACTGGTATGGGATTATGGATGATTTAACTGACTGGTCAGTTAAATTTGACAATTTAGGGGATCAGGGGTTAGGTCAATTATTGGATGAACAGTGGAAGGAAGCCAATCAACAGTTTACAAAGTTTATAGAGGATCATTATGAAAATTGGCTTCATTCTGAAAATAAACCACTTATGTCACCAGAAATTATCCCCACTCATATACAGGAAAAATTACAAAATGATGAAAAAATAGTATTGATAATAATTGACTGCCTGAGGGCAGACCAATTAAAAGCAATGACGAGCCTGTTAGCGCAGATGTTCCACATAGATACAAAATATTATCTGTCGATTCTTCCAACGGCAACCCCCTACTCCCGAAACGCAATTTTCAGTGGATATTATCCCAATAAACTGCAAAATGAATATGGCGAATTATGGCAGAAAATGTGGCAGGATGAACATAGCATGAATCGCTTCGAGAACCGATTCCTCAGGGACCAATTAAACCGATTGGGATTAGCATCAAAATCCATCCATTATCATAAGGTTATCACCTACGAAGAAGGGAATAAATTAGAAAATAGAATTGGTGAATTTAAAGAAGTAGATTTGCTGGCGATTGTTATAAACTTTGTTGATATTCTTGGGCATTCCCGATCAGAATCAAACATACTTCAGGAAATGGTTCCAGATGAATCTGCATACCGAAAGGCAGTCTGTTCGTGGCTTGAAAATGCCTGGCTCTTGAATGTGTTAGAAGAAATAAGTAATTGGGGACATACTGTATTTCTTACCAGCGACCATGGAAGCATAAGAGTGACGAAGCCGGTTCAAATAAAAGGAGACAGGCAAACCTCCACAGGTATCCGGTTTAAATATGGTCAGAATATTAAAATGCCGGAGAAATCCGGAATAACAATTCCTAATCCGGAAAAGTACCTGCTTCCTAAACATGATCTGGGTACCAATTATCTTATCGCAAAATCGGGTAATTTCTTAATTTATCCAAATGAATACCATAAATTTGCGAACCACTACAATAATAGCTTCCAACATGGAGGTATCAGTTTGGAAGAGATGGTCATTCCCATTGCTGAGTTGAAGGGGAAAAATGGATGAAATCAGGTTGGACAGGTGGAATGACAAACAGTACCGAAGCCACGGTAAAATTAGGAGAAGATTTTGCCAAATTTATTGAAGCGGGAGACGTATTTGCTTTTATTGGAGAATTAGCATCAGGAAAAACCACTTTTATAAAAGGCATTTTAAAAGGGCTTGATTTTGAAAAATCAGTTACATCACCCACATTTACTTTGGTGAATGAGTATGATGCTAAATATCCAGTAATTCATATTGACTGCTATCGGGAAGAAGATTTGGAAAGATGGCTTAAATTGGGAATAAATGATTATTTAAGCGATGATAATATTGTATTTATTGAATGGGCCGATAAAATGAAACCCCTTTTGCCCGAAAATACATTTCATATTAATTTCAGCCACAAAAGTTCAAATTCGAGAGAAATTATTTTATCAAATTCATGAATATTTTAGCCATTGAGTCGTCCTCTACCGTATGTGGAACGGCTTTATTCATTAACAATAATCTAGTCGAAATTGATGAAATAAACCAGCCTCGGATTCATGGAGAGAGGTTACCCCTAGTTGTACATGAGGTGCTTTCGAATCATTCTATTAGCGTAACTGACTTAGATGGAATTGCTGTTTCCTCCGGTCCCGGTTCTTATACGGGTTTACGTATTGGAATGAGTCTTGCAAAAGGTTTAGCCATGGCTGGAAGTATTCCCATTATACCAGTTCCCACACTGGAAGTGATGAATAAAGGGATATCTCAAAAGGGATCTTATTATATTCTCCTACATTCTCATAAAAATATGGTATTTGTTCAACAATTTAATTCAGGAATCCCAGATTCAGAAATTGAATGTGTGCCATTTGATGCTGATGAATATTATCCACGATTTGGATTTAATATGAATTCAATCTGTAAAGTAGATGATTACGGATTAGCACCAATGTCAGCCAAGTTTGTAGGTGAACTTGCCATCCAAAATTATGATAAATGGGCGAACATCAATTTAAGTGAGGTTATTCCCAATTATGTGTCAAATTTCAATATTGGGAAAGTGAAAGAGAATTGATTATTCCTGCTCAATTAAATCAATTAGATGAAATAGTGGAAATCGAAAATAGCTCATTTGAAAAACCATGGAAACGTAGCCAGCTGATGGATGATATTCGAAACCATATTGATTCTGAAAATTGGGTATTTGTTCAAGATGAAAAAGTGGTTGGTTATATTTTTGGGTGGATTATTCAAAAAGAATTTCACCTGCATAATATTGCAGTCCACCCTAATTATCTTAGAAAAAAAATTGGCCGGAAACTTATCAATCATATAATTTCAAGAGTTGTAGATCAAAAAGTAAATGTTATTTTATTAGAGGTGAGTGTTAATAACGTTTCCGCTCGAAAATGTTATCAATCTTTGGGTTTTGTTGAAGTAGGAATGCGAAAAGATTATTACTCAAAAGGGGATGATGCAATATTATATAATTTGGAGATAAATTAAAAATGGCAGAATGGTTCCGTCGAAAATCCGAAAAGATTAAAACTTTGGATAAGAGGGAAATTGCTGAGGGAATGTGGGTAAAATGTCCTCAATGCCAAGAAGTTGTGTATAGAAAAATGTTGGAAGAAAATCATTTTATCTGTACAAGCTGTACCCATCATTTTCGCATTACCAGTGATGATTATATTCAACTTCTTATGGATGATGGTAAATATGAAGAAATCGCTGGAAATGTACAATCTGTTGACCCTTTAAATTTTAATGCAGCAAAAAATTATACAGATCAAATAAGGACAGCTCAAGAGAAAACTGGGAATAAGGATGCAGTTAAAACCATTGCAGGGGAAATTAATGGACTAAAAGCTGTGTTGGCAATAATGGATTTTACGTTTATTGGCGGAAGTATGGGATCAGTTGTGGGAGAAAAAATAAGCCAGGCAATTGATAGGGCGGCAAAAGATATGCTGCCACTTATCATAATAACTGCTTCCGGCGGAGCAAGAATGCAGGAAGGTGCGTACAGCCTCATGCAAATGGCCAAAATAAGCTCAAAACTTGCCCGTTATTCCGATATGGGCGGTTTGTATATTACGGTGATAACTGATCCCACAACTGGGGGAACAACTGCTAGTTTTGCAATGCTTGGTGATATCATACTTGCTGAACCAAATGCCCTCATCGGGTTTGCAGGTGCACGAGTCATTAAACAAACTATTGGAGAAGATTTACCGGAAGGGTTCCAACGCTCTGAATTTTTACTGGAAAAAGGGTTTATAGACCATATTGTGGGGAGAAAAGAATTAAAAACAACCTTAAGCGATTTATTTTCATTTTTCAATTTTGGAAAAGGAATGAAAAAAAATGAAGATGAGGTAGAAATAATTGAATAAACAAACGGTGGCTGTTCTTGATTTCGGTTCTCAGTACACGCAGCTCATAGCTCGGCGGATAAGAGAACAGAATGTATATTCAGAGATTTTGCCGCATACCATTACCGCCGGCGAATTGAAATTAAAAAATGTACCAGCAATCATTCTTTCTGGTGGACCATCAAGTGTATATGATAAAAATGCACCCCAGGTTGATCCTTCCATACTAAGCATGGGCATACCCGTATTGGGGATTTGCTATGGACTCCAACTTATGATTACCCAAAATGGCGGTAATGTCACTCATAAAGGGCAGGGCGAATATGGCTTTGCTAAAATCCATACAGTAGATGAATCTCCCTTATTAAAGAAAATAGAAGATGAATCTCAGGTATGGATGAGCCACGGCGATGAAATTGACAGTTTAGGAAATGGATTTGAAATTATAGCTAAATCCTCAAATGATGTTATTGCAGCTATACATCATAAAGATCAGCCCCTGTATGGTGTTCAATTTCATCCCGAAGTAATGCATACCCTTGAAGGTGAAACCATAATCTCAAATTTTCTATTTGATATTGCACAATGTACAGCAGATTGGACCGCTGCAAATTTTATTTCGGAAACGATTACTAAAATTCAGGATATAACTGGTGACAATGGAAAAGTTATAACCGGCCTCAGTGGCGGTGTGGACTCCTCAGTTGTAGGCACCCTTCTTCATAAAGCAATTGGATCTCGATCCACCTGTGTATTTATTGATCATGGACTACTTAGAAAAAATGAGTCAGATCAAGTAATGGGGACATTAAAAGATGGTTTAGGATTAAACATCCACAAATATAACTACGCTGAAACCTTTTTATCTAAGTTGAAAGGCATTACCGACCCTGAGAAAAAGCGGAAAATTATTGGGGAACAATTTATTCGTGCCTTTGAATCCGTAGCAAAAGATAAAGAAAATGCACAATTTTTAGCTCAGGGTACTCTTTATCCTGATGTAATTGAATCTGGCGGTAGCGCTCTTGGCCCGGCAGTAACCATAAAATCGCATCACAACGTTGGGGGTTTGCCAGAAGATATTGAATTTGCACTCATTGAACCTATACGTGATTTATTTAAAGATGAAGTAAGAAATGTAGGTCGGGAATTAGGGCTTCCAGATTTTGTAATAGACCGTCATCCATTTCCAGGTCCTGGTTTAGCAGTGAGGATATTGGGTGAAATCACCGAAGAGTATATACGAATTCTTCAGGAAGTTGATAATATATTTATTGAAATTCTACATGAAACGGGAGAATATAAAAATATATGGCAAGCCTTTGCTGTACTTATTCCTACGAAAACGGTTGGAGTTATGGGAGATGCCCGAACCTATGAAAATCTCATAGCCTTGCGAGCAGTTACCAGTGTTGACGGAATGACCGCAGATTATTATGATTTGCCTCATGAAATATTAAATCGATGTTCCAGCGAAATAATTAATAAAGTGAAAGGGGTAAATCGGGTAGTATATGATATTACCTCCAAACCGCCGGGAACTATTGAGTGG
>Ga0208524_1001122_pt1 | contig 12913 bp, 7 predicted proteins | sample ETNtaG_28_FD_185779 | JGI IMG/M metagenome (GOLD analysis project Ga0208524, IMG submission 185779) | Marine microbial and viral communities from oxygen minimum zone, Eastern Pacific Ocean - ETNP201406SV61 (SPAdes) (version 2) | ecosystem: Environmental > Aquatic > Marine > Oceanic ... | reverse complement strand
TGTGCATTCCCAATTGTGACCAGGTTATGATCTCAAGGATCTCCTCAAACGTACCGAATCCCCCCGGTAAAGCGATAAAACCATCAGATAGTTCAGCCATCAATAACTTGCGTTCATGCATAGAAGCAACTTCCCTTAATTCTGTGAGGCCTGTGTGAGCAACTTCTTTTACAAAGAGATCTTTCGGAATTACACCGATTACGTTTCCACCCTCTTCAAGGACAGTGTCAGCAATCTCACCCATTATGCCTACGCTCGCTCCACCATAAACCAGGTCGATATTCTTACTCACTAAGGTTCGCGCCAATTGTCTGGCAGCTAGTATATAATCTGGTCTGGCGCCAGAGCTTGAACCACAATACACACACAATTTTTTCATTCTGAGGAACGAAGTGAAGAAGAATTAAATTTGAAATTCCAGGATATTAAACTTGCCCGTAACAGATACTAATTATATATTAATCAGCTTAATTTTCATCTGGAAAATGTATGTTTATCAAGGAAAAAATAGAAACCTGAGTTCTGGTGAAGCTGAAAAAATTGTTGGAATTTCATAGTATTTTGTTTTAAAATGATACTTTACCTAAAAAGACATTTCTTGCAATATATACTAAACTTTGAAATTGACATGAGATTCTATGGGCAGCACAATTCCACTGACTAAAAATAAAAAACTTCTGGCCTGGATTGATGAAGTGGCAAAGATGTGTCAGCCGAACCAGGTTGTATGGTGCGATGGCAGCCGGGAAGAGTATGATGAAATGGCTGATATGCTGGTCAAAAGCGGTACATATGTAAGATTAAATGATGAAAAAAGGCCGAATAGTTATTGGGCAATATCTGATCCTGCCGATGTTGCCCGTGTAGAAGATAGAACTTTTGTCTGTACAAAAAACAAGGAAGATGCCGGTCCCAACAACAATTGGTGTGATCCGGATGAAATGAAGGCTGAAATGACTGCGCTTTATACCGGCTCTATGAAGGGGCGCATCATGTATGTCGTTCCTTTCAGTATGGGGCCATTAGGTTCAAAAATTGCTCACAGCGGTATAGAATTAACAGATTCCCCTTATGTTGTAAATAATTTGAAGATTATGACACGTATGGGAAAGGCTGTTTTAGATGTTTTGGGTGAAGATGGCGATTTTATCCCCTGTCTTCATTCTGTTGGTAGCCCATTGGAAGAAGGTCAACAGGATGTTCCCTGGCCATGTAATGCAGATAACAAGTACATTACTCACTTTCCTGTTGAAAGAACTATCTGGTCATATGGATCAGGTTATGGCGGAAACGCCTTATTGGGAAAAAAGTGTTTTGCCCTGCGTATTGCATCTTCGATGGCAAGGGAAGAAGGATGGCTCGCCGAACACATGCTTATACTGGGCATTACACCTCCTGATGGGGAAAAGAAGTATGTTACGGCAGCATTTCCCAGTGCATGTGGTAAAACCAATCTGGCAATGCTGATCCCATCCATTCCCGGGTGGAAAGTAGAATGCGTAGGCGACGATATTGCATGGATGAAATTTGGTGACGATGGTCGTTTGTACGCGATAAACCCTGAGGCCGGTTATTTTGGGGTTGCACCGGGAACATCAATGAAAACCAATCCAAATTGTATGCTTACTATGAGAGAAAACTGCATATTTACGAATGTAGGCTATACGGAAGATGGTGATGTCTGGTGGGAGGAGATGACGGATGAACCGCCTGCTAAATTAACAGACTGGAAAGGCAATGAATGGACACCCGATTCAGGTACTCCTGCAGCTCACCCTAACGCGCGTTTCACAGCACCCGCATGTCAAAATCCTGTAATTGATCCTGCATGGGAAGATCCAAAGGGAGTTCCTATATCTGCGTTTCTTTTTGGTGGGCGCCGTGCCAGTGTTGTGCCTCTGATTCATCAATCATTCAACTGGCAGCATGGAACATTTCTGGGCGCTATTGCTTCATCTGAAAAGACAGCCGCTGCTGCCGGTAAAGTTGGTGAACTGCGATACGACCCGTTTGCAATGCTCCCTTTCTGCGGCTACCATATGGGTGATTACTTTAAACATTGGCTCGATATCGGGAAACAGGCAGACCCCGATAAATTACCAAAGATCTTTTATGTTAACTGGTTCCGCAAAAACAAAGACGGCAAGTTCCTCTGGCCTGGCTATGGTGAAAACAGCCGTGCCTTAAAATGGGTAATTGAAAGAGTTTGCGGTGAAGTAAAGGCTGAAAAAACTCCCATTGGCTGGGTTCCAACTAAAGATACCCTGTATCTTGATGGCTTGGATATTTCTACTGAGGACTTAGAAGAACTCTTAAAAGTTGATCCTGAAGAGTGGAAGAAACAAATACCATTAATCAGGGAACACCTTGCAAAATTTGGTGACAGACTGCCCGCAGGGCTTAAAGATGAGATAGACGCCCTGGAAAAGCGTTTGGAAGGTTCCTAGGGCGATGTTGATCAAAGATATAATTGCTTGTAATTTTGTTAAACAAGTCCTTAATCCTGCCATGTTGGTTCAATCTTGCCCGCTTGTTTGTTAGGCGGGGGTAAAACGCAGATAAAAGACAGATAAATACAGATTAAGGGGCGAGAAAGCCAAATTATATTTTTGTGGTTATAATTCAGGTAAAAGAGATGAAATTTTTTATTCATTAAAGAAGATCGGTTATGAATCTTTCCATCATTCGATAAATTGTCAGATAGTATAAGCTTAAGTTCATCAAGGTTTTCGTTGTCCGGATCGTTAGCCTCCAGATGCTCAATCCGTTTTTTAATAGGCTTAAAAAGTTTTATGTACTCTTCCTGATCAATATCCATCTTTAGTGCCCATGTCCATTTAAGGGTGATAATTTTAAGAGTAATGTGTATTTACCACATCGCCCTGGCTGGTCCCTCTATTGTAATATTATCGGTGTTCTAAACATATTCTTTAGGAAAATCCTGAGGTGTTATTTGTATGAATACCGGATGGTTAAGCACTTTTGAATTTGCTTGACACTGTCTCTGTCTTTGCTAAGATAAAAACCATAATAATGAATGATAAATAGAGAGCAGGGAATTACTCATTCATAGAGATTTTAATATTCTTACTCCATGATTTCATCACTCCTTTCTCGAAATCAACATAACGTATTTCATGGGCGATTAGCTCAGTTGGCTAGAGCACTTGCTCGACAAGCAAGGGGTCACTGGTTCGAATCCAGTATCGCCCATATTGTAAAACAGGGACTTGCAACAAATCTGCAACATCAGAACAAGTCATTCTTTATCTCGCCAAAGTCAAAAGTCTTTTATTAATCTAAAAGCAAATCAAATATTAGTTCATTTGCTAAATCTTTTTATTTGATAGTTTTTATGCTGTTCTCCCGGCCTGAATGACCTGATATGGTAGGTGCATTCACAGAAAATTCGGTGGTGTACATCACATAAAAAGTTGTTGTAAAATAAGATATTTAAATGATAATAGTGCATAAATATTTCATATCTTTTAGAAAAGGAATGAAGGGTTGTGTCTGATCCGATTGTTGAAAAGATTTCTGAGCTAAAGAAGAAGCATAATGCCATTATCCTGGCACATAATTATCAGCGTGGTGAAATTCAGGATATTGCAGATTATATCGGAGATTCCCTGGGTTTGTCTCAGCAGGCTGCAAAGGCGGATGCGGACTTGATTGTCTTTTGCGGTGTTCATTTCATGGCGGAGACTGCTGCAATATTGTCCCCGGATAAGACTATTATTATGCCGGATGAGCATGCAGGGTGCCCAATGGCGAATATGATCACGGCAAGGGAATTAAGGAAGAAAAAGGAACTTTATCCAAATGCCAGGATCGTGTGTTACGTTAATACTACTGCTGCCGTCAAGGCTGAAAGCGATATATGCTGTACTTCATCGAACGCTGTGAAAATCGTGTCATCCATCCCTGAAGATGAGGAGATATTATTTATCCCTGATAAGAGCCTCGGTGCATATGTTTCATCATGTCTTAATAGAGAGATGATTTACTGGGATGGTTATTGTCCAACTCATCACAGGATACTTGCTGATCAGATAGTTAAGATAAAATCCGAACACTCGAAGGCAGAGGTAGTCGTGCATCCTGAGTGTACGCCTGATGTAATTGCGCTTGCAGACCACGTAGCAAGTACATCCGGTATTTTAAGATATGCAAACAGCAGTAATGCGAAGGAATTCGTCATCGGGACTGAAATAGGGATCTTGCACAGGCTGAGGAAGGAGAATCCTGATAAGATCTTTATGCCGGTTACACCTCTATCGGATTGCCCCAATATGAAATTAAATACACTGGAGAAAGTGTTGTGGTCACTGGAGGATATTCAGTATGTTATTACAGTGCCGGATGAGATAGCGAAAAAGGCCTTATCGGCTATTCAGAAGATGCTGGACCTTTCTTGAACGAAGACATGACGAATTTAGGAATTCAAGAATTTAAGGATTGATTATAATTGATAAATCATATATCTCAATGGTTGACTCTTCCTCATACGTATTCTTTAAGATATTTTCCCGTATAGGACTTCTTTAATTTAGCTATTTTTTCCGGTCTGCCGCATCCTAATACATATCCTCCTCCTTTTCCGCCTTCCGGCCCGAGATCGATTATATGGTCTGCGCATTTTAAGACTTCAAGATTATGTTCAATGACGATCACGGAATGTCCGTTATTTATTAACCTCTGGAAACAATCAAGCAGCTTTCTTATATCGTCAAAATGCAGACCCGTTGTAGGTTCGTCAAATATGAAAAGTATTTCTTCGTGTTTTCCCTTTGCCATATAAGTTGCCAGTTTTAATCGCTGCGCCTCGCCTCCTGAGAGTGTCGTTGCCGGCTGCCCTAATCTAAGGTATCCTAAGCCTGTATCCTCAAGATATTTCAGTCCCTTTTTGATGTGTGATGCCGCCTTAGATAGACTGGTGTTCATTTCTGATGTCAGCGCATGCTTGTTACGTGTGGAAAAGAATACCATTGCCTCGCTTACGGTCATTTCTAAAACATCATGGATGTTTTTCTCTTTATAACAAACTTCCAGAATATCTTTCCTGAAACGCTTGCCGTGGCATTGATCACAGGTTACGTATACATCGGCAAGAAACTGCATATCCACCTTTATATAACCACAGCCCTCACAATAATCACATCTGCCGCCTTTAACATTAAAAGAAAAAGAGCTTTGGGTATAATTGTGTAATCTTGCTTCCCTGGTGGAAGCAAATATCTTTCTTATAAAATCGAATACCTTTACATAGGTAATCGGATTTGACCTAGGCGTCCTGCCAATAGGTGATTGGTCAACCATGATTACATCGTCGATGTGTCCATTGATGTTCAGGTCATTGTGGTTCCCTATAAAGCCATTATAGATTCCCATTCTTCTTTTAAGGGCGCCATACAGAGTGTCCTGGATCAGTGTACTTTTACCGGAACCTGATACACCGGTTACACAGGTGAATACCTTGAGGGGAAAACGTACGGTAATATTTTTCAGGTTGTTTTCTGACGCCCCTGCAATTTCAATGTGATTTTGTGTAATTTGTCTTCTTGCCAAAGGCAGTTCAATCTGTTTCTTACCTTTCAAATATTGTCCTGTTAAGGAACCATTTCGAGAGGATATTTTTTTTACATCTCCTGCATAAACAATATTTCCGCCGTTTTCACCTGCTCCAGGCCCAATATCTATGAGATAGTCTGCTGACTTAATCATATCTCTATCATGCTCGACTACTAAGACTGTGTTCCCTATATCCCTGAGTTGTGCCAGTATGTTGATAAGACGCTTCGTGTCCCTTGGGTGTAGACCAATACTTGGTTCATCCAGAATATATAATGTATTAACGAGCGATGAGCCGAGTGAGGTGGTAAGATTTACCCTCTGTGCTTCTCCGCCAGATAAGGTTCTTGTCATTCTGTCCAGTGTCAAATATTCTAATCCCACCTTGACCATGTAGCCAAGCCTTTTCTTTATCTCCAGTAACAAAAGTCTGGCTACTTCTTCCTCGTATTTTGAGAGCTTTATTTTCTCAAAAAAACTGTATGTTTCATCAATAGACATACTGCATATGTCTGTTATGTTATATTGATTAATCTTCACATTGTGGGCAGATGGATTAAGCCTGGTACCTTTACACTCAGAACATACGGTATAGCATCGGTATTTGCTGAGTAACACCCTGACGTGCATCTTATATTTCTTTCCCTCCAGCCAGTCGAAGAATTCATTAATACCGGTGAAGTCATCAGTCCCTTCTTCGATTAATTTCAACTGGCCCTTCGTTAATTTATTGAATGGTATATTAAGCGGAATGTTGTAATCTGATGCTGCTGCCTGTAATTCTTCGAGCAGGTTACAATAGGCCGGTGAATTCCAGGGGGCTATTGCACCCTCATTAATGGTCTTTGTTTTGTCAGGTACAACGAGGTTCATATCTATTTCAATAGTGTGGCCGAATCCCTGACATTTCTGACATGCGCCCAGGGGATTATTAAAGGAAAACAGATGGTGAGTGGGTGTTTTACATTCTATATTACAATTATTACAACAGAAGTGACTGCTGAATGGTATTTCAAGCCATTTTGAATCATTTATTAAGACAGTCTTAAGCTTCTTTCCTGCAAGTTTCTTTGTAAAAGAACTTGATTCAACAATATTATCTTTTATATCTTTCTTAATTCCATCAGTTAAGAAGAGGATCCTTAGATATCCAAAACCCAGACTGTAAGCTGTCTCAAGGCTATCTATAAGGCGGCCCTTAATCTTCTTCCCCACTACTAATCTGTCTACTACTCCGGCACCTGACTCATACTTGCGTATGTCAAAGTCTTCAGGTGTGGATGAGATATCTATAATATTATTGTCTGCAAGGATTCTAATTATGCCTCGTTCCCTTAAGGCTGAAACCTGCATGTCACTGGGCATTTTCTTGCTGATCGCAACAGGAAACGCAACAAGAAATCTAGTGTTTTCAGGAAGCGATAGTATGCAGTCTGTGACCTGTATTATTGTATCGTTTCGGACAATCTCTCCACATTTTGTGCAGTAAGTTTTGCCTATGCGTGCAAAAAGAAGCCGGAGATAATCATTTATTTCGGTTGCAGTTCCGACAGTGGAACGGCGGTTTTTTACGGGATTCTTTTGCTCGATTGCAATTGCAGGAGGTATGCCCTCTATATGATCTACATCCGGTTTGTCCACCCTTTCAAGGAATTGACGGGCGTATGCAGAAAATGATTCCACATATCTCCTCTGGCCTTCAGCATACAGGGTATCAAAAGCAAGGCTTGATTTGCCTGAACCACTGACACCGGTTATCACGACCAGTTTACGTAACGGGATTTCTATATTGATATTCTTTAAATTATGTACCCTGATGCCACGGGCAACTATTGATTTCTTCATGTGTGTTTATTGTTTATTCAGATATGCACTTAATGCTTCTTGCCAGGGCCTCATTCGCATTCCGGTACTTGTGGTGAGCTTTTGACAGTTCAGAGTTGAGTTAAGAGGGACTTTTGCAGGACGTTTATATTGGGATGATTTTATAGGGTTAACTTTAATGTTGTAACCCTGTGTTTCAAAAATATATTTTGCCCATTCATAGCGCGAACAATATCCTTCATTGGAGACATGGAAAATACCTTCACATCCCTTCTCAATTAAGATCCACAGGGCTTCGGCCAGGTCAGTAGTGTATGTCGGGGAGCCTGTTTCGTCAGTGACAATGGAGAGTTCTTTTTTGTGTCCTGCCAGTTCAAGCATCTTTTTCACAAAGTTTGCCCCATGATGTCCGAACAACCATGAAGTTCTTACTATCAGAAATGAATTGCAGTAATCCTGGATATTCTTTTCGCCTTCAAGTTTTGTCCTGGCATATTCTGACAATGGTTTGGTCTGGTCTTCCTCAACGTATGGCCTCTCACTATTGCCATCAAACACAAAGTCGGTACTGATATGAATAATCCTGGCACCACATTCTTTTGCCGCAGCAGCTATGTATTTTGGCCCAAGGGCATTAACCTTGAATGCCTTCTCTCTTTCGGTCTCGCACTTGTCAACGTTTGTATAGGCGGCACAATTAATAATAATATCCGGTGTGTGTCTGGAAATAAAGTTTGATACTTCATCTTCAAGTGTGATATCAAGTTCTTCGTGTGGGGCTTCTATGACTTTTAAATCCTTGTTGTGGGTGGATGAAGCCGCTTCTTTTCGAAGCAAATTAATAATATCTGTTCCCAGCATACCGTGTGGTCCGGTAATTAATATTTTCATAATCTGTCTTGAATGTGTTTTATGGAGGTTAAATATGGAGAGCTGTGAATTGACTGTCAGGTTTCAAACTGTACCCTATACAACTTTTTATATTCACCCTCTTTTTCTATCAGTTCGTCATGTGTCCCTGTTTCAACAAGATAACCATCTTTTAAGACTAAGATTCTATCGGCATGACGTATGGTTGATAAGCGATGTGCAATGACGAAGGTTGTCTTACCTTCCATTAGATGGTCCAATGCTTCTTGGACAAGCATTTCAGTTTCAGAATCCAGAGACGATGTTGCTTCATCTAAAATCAATATAGGTGCATTCTTAAGTATTGCCCTTGCTATTGTTACCCTTTGCCTCTGACCGCCGGAGAGCTTTACACCCTGTTCTCCCACTAAGGCATCATATCCATCCGGAAGGCTTGTGATGAAATCATGTATATTCGCCGCTTTGGCAGCATCTTCTATCTCTTCTAAACTGGCGTCTCTTCTCCCACACAGGATGTTGTCTTTAAAGCTTCTATTGAACAGAAACGTCTGTTGGCTGACAATTGCAATATGCTCCAGGAGTGAATCACGCTTTATTAAACGGATATCTGTGCCGTCGATTTCGACAGCTCCACTGAGAGGATCGTAAAAACGCGGGACAAGGTCCAGCATTGTAGATTTGCCAGCACCGCTTTCTCCCACTATTGCAATTATCTGTCCCTTTTCAACCGTAAGGTTGATGTCCTTGAGTACCGGTATGCTGTCGTATGCGAAGTTTACGTTCTTAAACGAGACGGTTTTCTCTATTTTTTTCAACTCTATGGCATCAGGGTTATCTGTGACTGATGGATGCTGGTCAAGCAACTCGAATACCCGGCATGCACCAGCTAAGGATTCCTGCAGTTTTGCATAGCTTTTAGCTAATTTTTTTACTGCTGGAAGTATCAAAAATGCAGTTACGGTAACAAATCCTCCAAGTGAACCCGGAGAGATTTTATTGGCTGTAATAACATAACCGCCGACGATTATGATTGCGGCTAATCCTAATGAATAGATAAACTCGGTAGTACTTGTATTCAGGGCCTTTGCCTTAACTGTCTGCATCATTCTTTTGAAGAACCTTGAATTTAAATTCTTGAATTCTACGATTTCTTCGCCTTCCATCTTAAAGGCTTTTACAATCCTTATTCCTGAAAACATTTCTCGCATTGCATCAGTCAGCTCTCCTAAATGCATTAAACTTTTACTTCCATATTTCTTTATTTTGCGGCCAAAAACCAGCACAGGAATAATGACAATCGGGAATAGTACAAATGTAAATAGAGACAGCTTCCAGGTAAAACAAAAGGCCAGTCCTAATCCGCATAACAGACGCATGGGTTGAAGGAGAACACTGTCAAACAGTATCGAAAGCCCGAATTGTGTTGCCGTAATATCATTAGTAAGTCTGGAGATCAGTTCTCCGCTTTTTCTATTTTCAAAATAACTCAATGATTGTGGGAGTAAATGTTCACATAGATGATTTCGTATATCCATGAGGACACTCCACATGACATGGCTCTTCAGGTATGTTTGCAGGTAACTGAAAGCAAAAATGAATGGAGCCATAATCGCAACAAGAATGCCTATGGCAGTGAAAGAGCTTGTTATTTTCTTTAACGATTCTTCAAATTTTGATATGAATGTTGCATCTTTAATTCTGGTGACAGTTTTTCTGCTTAAACTGCTTAATGCATCCCCTGAATCTTTTTTGCTTTGCAGGCTGTATGCCCCTGACGAAGAATTGATTGTTTCTCCACTTATCAGACGATCTATTACGGGTTTGATTAATGCTAATTGAGCGCCAATGAGCAGTGTGAAAAGTCCCATACAGACTAGGGTTAACACAAACATCTTCCAATGTGGTTTTGCGTATGAAAACAGTCTGGTACATTCTCTTATCGTGTTGTTGTTTCTAGACATATGACTTTCCTGTTTGACTTATTATGTATCTAAGGCCACGTGTAAGGTTTTCAAAATGATGTTATCACACAAAAGGCTTTTGTCAACAGAAAGATTGTGTCTCCTGCAGTAGTTGTCCGATTATATATTTATTATTGACCTATTCGAAGCCAGATAGATATAATCGATTTTGAGATTATAAATCTGATATTCTGCACAACATAAAACTATCTGATAAAGATGATAAATATCAATATCTTACATAGATACTTAGTGAAGGAGTTATTAAGGACATTTGTACCGGCAATATTCTGTCTCGAGTTTTTGTTGGTACTTGGGTTCTCAGTCCAGCTGCTTCATAAAGGACTTGATGTGCCAAGTCTTTTTTCTGTTCTTCCTTACATGGCCATATATACAATCCCGCATGCTTTACCTGCTTCATTACTTACCTCTACGGTTATGACTTATGGAAGGCTGAGCGCTGACAATGAGATTACTGCAATCAAAGTAGCTGGCATGCATCTTCACCACATAGTGACGCCGATAGTCGTTACAGGAGTAATCTTCAGCATATTAACCTTATATCTAAATGCCGAAGTATTGCCCAAGTCGTATTTTAAAGTGAGAGAACTTCAGGAAAAAGCAGTCAAACGAGTTCTTGCTACACACTTTATAACAGCTAAAAAGAAGATTGATTTCCATCCATATCAAATTTACATTACCAGCATTGAAGATGGCATTTATAGGAACATTGCAGTCTTTGAGTATGCTGACGACTATATAGTTAATATATTGTTAGCCGAGGAAGGTGAAATAGAAGTAGGTGAGTCTGGTAGCAGGATTTTGCTGACATTAAGGCGTGGTGAATTTATTAGGCCTGATATTAAGAACAATATCGATACTCCTAAAACGGGGAATTTTGAGGAAGCCGTGTTTGAGATTCCATTAAGGCAGAGATTGAGGCATAAAGCGCTTAAATATGCAACGCTAACAAGTCTTATTGCACAAAGAGGAGAAATTGAAGGTAAATTAAGTGGTTCAGGGAAACTGTTTAAAGATCCGGAAAAAACTGTCAAGATCACTTGGAGAGAAGTTTCAGCTATAGATGTAGAAAAAAAAGGAGTTGAGTCGAAACTGCGAAAAGCTGAAGTGGAATTAAAGAAGTCAAAAGCGAAAATACCAAAGCAGGAGGGGGCGATAAAACGTGCAAAGTTTGATATCAGTGTCTTTGAAAACTACATAAATGTGGCGCGGAGTAATATCAGTAAGTTGAAACTGGAAAGAGAGATTGAAGAAGACACGAGTATACTGGGGTTTGATCTTAGGGGTGAGGAGGAATTCAAGAAAAATGTTTCGTTGATTGGAAAGATAATAGAGAAAGAAAAACGAAGAATCAAGAAAGCAAAGAGAAAGATGTCGATAGCGGAGAGAGCGATAGAAAATGAAAATAAGAAGATTGAGGATACAGGGTTAGCTATAAAAGAATTTCTCCGTAGCGAAGAAGCTTTGAGAAAAGAACGCCTGGTACTTATTGAGCGTGTTGGAGTAGCAGAAAATCAGAAGATGAGTCGTGAGCTGTCAATAAACATTCACAAGAGACTTTCACCTTCTCTTGCCAGCCTTTCGTTTATTTTGATAGGTATTCCATTGGGTATAATGACAAGAAGCAATAATATGCTTATTAGTTTAGGGATTAGTTTTATATTAATACTTTTCATTTACTACCCCTTGGTTGCAACAGGATTAATTCTGGCAGATAGTATGAATTTCCCAATTATTCCTTCCGTTTGGGCTGCAAATGCTGTTAATCTTATTCTCGGTATTTACCTGTTTAGTAAAATACTTAATAAATAATGTCTATTAATGCCGCAACGCTTAGTCCTCATTATGGAAACGGAGCAGAATCTTACGCCTGTGTAATCTTTAAATAAGCGCATGGCCGTGTTTCTTTAAAGGTGCTTCTATATGAATTGCAACCTGATAACAACCTTGACTTTTTCATTGAATTAGTTATATTGAAAGTTCAAATTTCTTCCACACTAAAGGTATTGAAATTAGCAAGTTATGAATTTCCAGAATAGGAATCCTGAATAGAAATGTCAAATTATAATGATAGTTATTACAAGCCCGGGTTTGGTGTAACAATAGGAAGTAAGTGGACCAGGGTTATAATGATACTGATAATTGTAAATGTCACTGTTTTTATAGTCCAGCTTCTGTTTTCCACTATTAGTTCTCAGTGGGGGGTGCCGACCATGGGGATGTCTCCAGAAACCGATGGAGTTGTTCATCATGTAGCGTTGGGGCCTGACCGATTTACAACTCTTTTCTGGCTCTACCAACCACTTGCTATAGGAAAGCTCTGGCTATGGCAGTTCGTAACATACATGTTTCTGCATAGTGTTTCTGATCCCTGGCACATAATATTCAATATGCTTGTTTTATGGATGTTCGGCAGTGAAGTTGAAAAGGCGATGGGTACAAGGAAATTTTTGACCATGTACTTTACGGCAGGTATTTTTGCCGGCATATTTGGCTGTCTGTTCACGCCTAACAACCCGATCCTTGGTGCTTCCGGCGCAATCTTTGCCGTCGAGATTGCATTCGCTATGTTTTATCCAAATGCTACTATAATCTTCTTTGTTTTTCCAATAAAGGCAAAATATCTTGTAACGATCTTTGCCGGCATAACGGTGTTTAACTGCCTT
>Ga0208524_1001118_pt1 | contig 12934 bp, 11 predicted proteins | sample ETNtaG_28_FD_185779 | JGI IMG/M metagenome (GOLD analysis project Ga0208524, IMG submission 185779) | Marine microbial and viral communities from oxygen minimum zone, Eastern Pacific Ocean - ETNP201406SV61 (SPAdes) (version 2) | ecosystem: Environmental > Aquatic > Marine > Oceanic ... | reverse complement strand
GTGACCCTCGACTTAATAATGAACAAAGTCTCGAACTTGCATTTTTAGTTACAGATCTCTTGAGAATCGGTCGCTGAGTTTCTCAAAATAGTTCCGAATTTCTTTTATATTTTAGTTTAAATTCCTCGGCTATTTTCAAACCCATTTTATAGGAGTATATAATGCCAAATCTATCAATTAATGGCTATGGAGATGACCTCACCATTAATAATTCTCGACTGGGTGATCTTTCACCGGCAGAACATGAAAGAATAGATAAAGATAAAGGGGGTCGCAATTATAATCCTCTTGAAAATGTAGTGGTAAGCCATGTAAAGGATTCCTCTACTCTTATATGTAGAAAGCCATCAGAAAATGGAGTGGCTGCTTATATAGAGGAAGAACTAATTGATGGGCTCTGCTGTTATTCTGCAGTAAATCAGGGACAACTTAATCAGACCATTGTTGACGCTGTAGTTAAACACCTCACTGAAGAAAAACTACCAACCGTTCCACGATCTATACGGCATAAATATATGAGTGCTTTTTTATTAGCAACCACAGGAATTACTGAAATGGACAGGGTTGTCCCCAAGGTTGCAGGCGTAGAAGCTCCTGAACTCATGTTCAAACTTTCCCGCCGTTGGGGATATAAGGTGAAAGGCATTCCTGAAAATGAAGCTATTATTGTAGCTGCAAGGGGGAATTTTCATGGCAGAACGGTTACCGCTGTCTCCATGTCTGACGACCCTGATGCAAGAGAGGGGTTTGGCCCCTTTGTTCCGGGAATCGAATTAGTGCCTTTTAACAATATTGATGCCCTTACATCATTATTTGAATCTAAAGGAGAAAAAATTGCAGCTTTTCTGGTAGAGCCAATTCAAGGCGAAGCTGGCGTAATTGTTCCGGATAAAGATTATTGGACTCAAGTTAGAGCCTTGTGTGATAAACATAATATTCTTTTAGCTATGGATGAGGTTCAAACCGGGTTTGGCAGAACCGGAGCTAACTTTGCTCACCAGCTTTATAATGTAAAACCTGATCTCATGGGTTGTGGTAAGGCTGCTGGTGGCGGAATCCTCCCAGTTTCATTTGTGGCAGGGTCCGATGAAGTTATAGGTGTTCTCACTCCGGGTTCCGAGGGATCAACTTTTGGCGGGTATCCACTTGGAGCTGTGGTTGGTGTTTATGCTATTAAAGTATTGATTGAAGAAAAGCTTGCTGAAAATGCTAAAATAAGAGGTGCTCAATTAATGAGTCACTTCGAAAATATGCAGACAGACTTTCCTGATAAAATAAAAGAGGTGCGAGGTAAAGGATTACTTACCGCTTTTGAGATGCAAAATTCTCCCCATTTGGATGGTCACCATGTTTCTATTGAACTGTTGAAACATGGAGTGTACGCAAAGGAAACTCATCATAGTACGGTTCGCATTGCCCCGGCACTTACCATTGAAGCATGGCAAATTGATAATATTGCAGAATCAATATGGAATGTTATAAATAAAATATAATACATGGAAAATTATACTAGCATAATTCTTGTGCTTTGCGCAACGATAATTAATTCAACTATTTTTGGATATGTTGCCAGCAATACAAAAAATAATAAAATCAACACGTCATATCTCATTTTTCTAACATTTATAATTTTATACACAATATTTGATTGTATAATTATTCAAATATTTGAATCAATAGAAATAAAAAATATAATTGTAAGAATACAAGCGTTGTTCTGGATGCCCTTATCAATTCTTTTCTTAAATTTTGTATATTTATTTTTAAAAAAACAAAAAGATACTCTTTATTATTATTTTATAATATCTACAACAGCATCAACCATGTTCGCTGTGTTTTCTAACAGAATTATATTGGGTTATAAAGACTTTAATGTTGGCACTATGGCAAAAACGGGGGCCGAGTTTTTAATAATAACCTTCCTGTTCATTTTACCAGCAGCAATTTATTCATTATATCTAATTGGCAGGGCTGGAAACATATTATTAAAAGACAAACCATATGAAATTTATCAGGACCCCTATTTTTTAAAACAATTAAGGATCCTCTTTTGGGGATCTACGTCATGTTTTATTATTGCAGTTTCTACCAACATTTTTTTTGATCAAGTTTTGGGGTATGCCGGTGAGATTCACCTAGCATCCCTCACTCTTTCTATACAATCTATATTTCTTTTACCTGCGCTTCTAAAATATAATTTTCTTAATCAGCCCATGGAAAAAATAGGGGATGAATTATATTTACACTCATCGGATGCAGTGTTTATTACCAATAATGATGGTATTATTATAAATTTAAACAGAGCAGCAAGAAAACTATTTGATCTTAAGGGACAGGTTGTGAATTTGCATATGAAAAAACTCTTTGACTCAGGGGAAAATTTATTATTTATTAAGAACAATATGGATGTCAAAACCAAAACTGGCTACCATGTTACTATTGCACAAAATCCTATAACCAGGGGAAATCTATCGCTTGGAAACATTTTCGTTATACGAGATGTTTCGACACACAAAGAAATAGAAGAAAAGCTTCTCAAATCAGAAAAGGCCCACAAGCATTTGATTGAATCAACCAGCGATGTCATTTATAATGTAGACCTTGATGGAAACTTTACTTTTGTAAATAATGTCTTTGAAAAAATGTCTGGCTATATATCAGATGAGGTCATCGGAACAAATTCCAATAAAATGGTTCGAGAAGACTATAAACAGAATGTGATAGACACATTTTTATCGCTTATACCAAAGAAAGATGGATCACTTTATAATTCATTGCAAATGGAAGTGCCCGTTATGACTAAAGGCGGGGACAGGCTTTGGATGGAGCTGGGAGTAAATACTATTGTAAAAGACAATAGAATTGCAGGATTTTCAGTTATCAGTCGAAACATTACAGATAGAAAAGATGCGGAAAAGAAATTACTTCAAACTACCAATTTGCTCAAAACTGCCCAAGATGTGGGACAAATGGGGAGCTTTAAATATAATATTCAAAATGATATTGTTGTCTGGTCCGATAAACTTTATGAAATTTATGGATTAGAAAGGGATCAGTTTACACTAACAAACGAGAACTTTTTAAATAAAGTGATGCATCCGGATTTTAAAGAGAATACTCTGGAATTGGTTGAGACTGCGCTGCATAATAAAGAAAAATCTCTAGATTATTTTCATAAGATACTAAAGACGGGCGGAACAGAAAAATGGATGCATTCTATTGCCAAAATTGATTATGATGAAAGGGGAGAGCCAATACAAATAAGCGGGACATCACAGGATATTACTGAATTGTATTCCACCCGATTGCGTCTTGAAGAAAGCGAGAGACGGCTACAAAAAGCTCAGGAAATGGCACAGCTTGGAAATTGGGAATATGATCATAAATCAGAAACATTAAATTTATCTCCAATAGCGTGTGATATATTTGAAGTCAATATAAATTCCCCAATAAATAGAAATACGTTCTGGGAGAGTATTCATCCTGATGATGATGATGAAATGAGGCGCGCATGGGAAGGAGCAAAAAAACTAAAAAAAACATTGAATAAAAATGTACGCATAAAAATCAAGGGTGGGAACGTCAAACACATACATATACAAGCTGAATTCGGAGCAGATATAAAAGGGGATTTAGACAAAACATTTGGAACAGTAATGGATATGACAGAACTCTATTTCACCCGCAACCTTCTTGAAGAAAGCGAGAGACGGCTACAAAAAGCCCAGGAAATGGCGCGACTTGGAAATTGGGAAGAAAATCATAAAACTGGTGAAGTATATTGGTCTTCAGAATTGCGAAAAATGTTTGGACTTAATAAGACGGCCAAAATATCATCAAATCTGTTTTGGGAATATTTACATCCTGATGATTTAGATTGGATGAAAAATCACTGGTTTGATGCAGAAAATATAATGGCGCCATATAATGGACTATTTAGAATTAAATTAAAGAATGGCGCGATAAAGCATCTCAGTGAACAGGCCGAATTTATACAAGACTCCGATGGGAAATTACATAAAACCATTGGAACAGTGATTGATATTACTGAGATCCGACAATATCAGGAAGAGTTGCGTAGTTTATCATCCCATATTCAAAATGTGCAGGAAGAAGAACGAGGTCATATTGCTCGGGAAATTCATGATGAATTGGGACAGAATCTCACCAGTATTAATATGGACATAGATTATCTGAAAAGCAAAGGAGGGGAAAATACAGATTCTGATATATTAAATCGGTTAAATTCATTAAGTAAATTGGTGGACCACACTATTAAAACAACCAGGAGGATCAGTCAGGAACTACGACCCAGCGTTCTTGATGATCTGGGATTAAAATCAGCGATTGAATGGCAAGTATCCCAATATAAAAAACGGTCTGAATCAATATATAAATTAAATATGATTGGGAATGATGAAAATATTTCAACAGAACAATCAACAGCCATATTTCGTATAACTCAAGAATCCCTAACCAATATTGCACGCCATGCAGAGGCAACAAAGATTGAAGTACGTTTAAGTATCGAAAAACTCTTCATAAAATTAGAAATAAAAGATGATGGCATAGGAATATCTGAAAATAATACTGACAATAATAATGCTTCCTTTGGTGTTTTTGGAATGAAAGAACGTGCCTCTATCTTAGGAGGAAAATTAGAAATTGTAAGCACACCCAAAGAAGGAACAGCTATAATTGTAGAATTGCCACTACAGGCTAAAATTAAGGCATAATATTATGATTAATATTTTGAGTTTACATAAAGTGATTAAACAAATTATTAATATCCTCAATATGAAAATTGTGGTAGAGGCATCCAACTTACTTGTAACGGCAATTCGAAAAATAAACGAAGGACCAAATTTTATTAATGGGAAGCAGCATTACTATTGGGTTTTAATCTATTATGTCATTTATTATATGCTACCGGACAAAAATTTTGTAGGAATTCCCCTACAAAAAAATCGGACTTTTTCCGATTGGCAACAATATCAAAGAAGCTGTAAAATTTATGCGTAAACTTTACTCTCCTATAAAAGTATGAACTCTATCATAAAAAGACTGCCACTATTAACTAAATTAAGATATATATGATTAAGATATTAATAGCTGATGACCATTTAATTGTAAGAGAAGGTATTAAGCGAATTATTGATGATTCCGCAGACATGAATGTTGTTGCAGAAGCTTCCAGTGGGATGGAAGCTCTTGAATATGTATGGAAAAATAAATATGATTTAATATTATTAGATATTTCAATGCCGGGACAAAATGGTCTGCAAACCCTGAAAGAAATAAAAAAACATGATAAAAACCTGCCGGTTTTAATGTTGAGTATGCATGCTGAAGAGCAGTATGCCATGCGGGCAATTAAAGCGGGTGCCTCTGGATATATAACGAAAGATACGGCTTCCAGCCAGCTTGTAAAAGCAATCCGGAAAATAAATGATGGTAGAAAATATATAAGTCCGGAAGTGGCAGATCTGTTGGCTACCGATATTTTCCACGATAATGACAAAGAACCCCACGAATATTTATCGGATAGAGAATTTGAAGTATTAAAAATGATTGCAAAAGGATATTCTATAAAAATAATTGCGAAAAATATTTCCATCAGTCCTAAAACAGTAAGTACATACCGCTCTCGAATTTTGGAAAAATTAGATTTAGAGACAAACTCGGATATTATTCATTATGCAATCGATTACAAGCTTGCAGATTAATATTTTTTTATTCAAAAATTCCGACGGTCTTTGGATTATTAAGGAGGATTAATAATTTGTAAGACAAATCCTACAAATAAAATCAGTGTTTTGCTGATTGACAAGTGTTAAGAAAGCTAGATAATATTACCTAGTTAACTTCCTTCCTCCTTCAGTTAACAAAAAGGCTGAACCTGTTTGCCGTCCCAAGGGTTCGGCCTTTTCGATTTTATTATATAATTTTACTTGTTTTAACAGAATCAATGCATGGAAATTTTCCCTACTAAATTAAATTCGTAAAATCAAAACACACACATTGAAAAAGTATTTTTACCCTCTGCTAATTATTGTCGCCCTTGGATGTAGGGGTGATTCAGAACTTGCTATGGAGCGAGGTATTCAGTATTACGAGTGGGATATGATAGAAAAGGCTGTGCTGGAATTTAAATTTGTAATCCATAATCTCTCTTCCCAAAACGAAAAATTGGATTATTCCCAAATCAGGTTAAAATCAAGGGCTCACCACAATCTGGCTGTGGCTTATGCAAAAAAAAATTGGTATGATGATGCCGCTGTAGAGGCTCGGGAAGCATTTGAGTTATTCCCATCAGATGACAATAGAAAGGTTATGGAGTTAATTCAGAATAAAATTCCTACTGAATCAATAAAAACTGTAAAGCAAAAAACTACTACCCCGTAATATCCTCTCCGCCATCTATACGTATGGTGTTTCCTGTCAGCCACGAATTTTCAGATAACCCTAGAGTAGCAATTGTTTGTGCTACATCCTCCGGTATCGTTAATCGTTTGCCTGGGTTTAACAATAAAGCATGTTCTATCATTTTTTCATTTTCAGGTATTTTTCTTAAGGCTGGCGTATCTGTAACACCAGCTTGCAAAGCATTGGCTGCAATTCCATGTTCAGATAATTCAAAAGCCAATTGTCGACAGTAGGACTCTAAACTGGCTTTGGCTGCAGACACAGCCCCATAGGCTTTCCATTGTCTGTGACCGCCGGAGCTGGTCATGGCAAATATTTGGGAACCTTTTTGTAACAATCCAGCTTGGAATAATTCTTGTGACCAATAAAGGATACTACTGGCCATGACATCTAATGTCATTTCAACTTGCCGCTGTTGAAGTGTATTAGCTGCATCCATATCTATTACAGGTTTTAATGCACCAAATGCTAAAGAATGCATAAGAATTTTTACCCGCACATTGCCGATTGATTTTAATTCTTCGATGACTGCTTTACGCTTTTCAGCATCAGTAGCACTCATGTTTCTGAAATGGACTTCTACATTATGGCTTTTTAATTCATTAACCAACGAATTTATAGATTCCATGGCTGCCCTCCGATCTAAATGGATTCCATAAATATTAATACCCTTGGAAGCAATTTCTCTACATGTTGCCGCCCCAAACCCGCTTGATGAACCTAAAATTACTGCCCAATCTTTCATATTTTGTATATCTCCTGATTAATAAGATTATAAAATTTAATGACCTATTTCTGCCACCTCAAAGTAATTCATACAAATGAAAAATTGATTATAATAAAATAATATTTAATTCTCCTTAATTTTCACTATGGGATTAAAAGCCGGAATTGTAGGATTACCCAATGTTGGGAAATCAACCATATTTAATGCACTCACCAAATCTGCCATACCTGCAGAAAATTACCCCTTTTGTACCATAGATCCAAATGTGGGTATTGTTGAGGTGCCAGATAAAAGATTAGTAGATATATCTACTATTTTTAATCCAAAAGCCATTACCCCTGCCACGGTAGAGTTTGTAGATATTGCAGGGCTCGTCCGTGGGGCAAGCAAAGGGGAGGGTCTGGGAAACCAGTTTTTATCTCACATACGTGATGTAGATGCAATTTTACATGTGGTTCGCTCCTTTGAAGAAAACAATATCACCCATGTGGAAGGAAGTCTAGATCCTGTTAGGGACATTGAAACTATAGAAACTGAACTATTAATCAGGGACATTGCCTCTGTTGATAAGCGGTTTGAAAAACTGCAAAAAAATGCCCGAATTGGAGACAAAGATGCCAAAAAAGAGTTGCTCGTTTTAGATATTATCTTACCTAAAATGAATGAGGGTATATTGGTGCATGATATTGAATTAACTTCTGATCAACGTTTACTTATTAGGCCTCTTTCGCTCTTAACAGATAAGCCGACCCTCTATGTAGCAAATGTGGATGAAAATGAAATCATGTCTGAACAAAGGAGCGTTGGATTACAAAAATTATTCGATTTTGCAGAAGAAAGAGGGAATGCTGCCATTCGATTATGTGGAAAACTGGAGGCAGAAATTTCAAATTTACAAGATGAAGAATATGTGTTTTTTCTGGAGGAATATAATCTACATGAGCCTGGACTGGATAAACTCATTCATGCCAGCTATGATTTGTTGGGGCTGGAAACATTTTTTACTGCCGGAGAAAAAGAAGTGCGGGCTTGGACCGTCTCCAAAGGAATATCAGCACCGCAGGCAGCAGGAGAAATTCATTCAGATATTGAGCGAGGATTTATTAAGGCAGAAATTTATTCCTTCGCCGAATTGATGCAATTTAAATCTGAGGCGGCATTAAAAGAGGCAGGAAAAATAAGGCAGGAAGGAAAATCATATATTGTACAAGATGGGGACGTGATATTTTTTAAATTTAATGTGTAATTTAATTGGGTGGGCGATCACCAAAAAGCTCCTTGCTAGCCTGGGTTAAATATTTTTCTTCCTGATCAGTCAAACTTTCCCAGCCCGACTCATTTAATTTATCTAATATTTCATCTACCCTTTTTTTCATAAGTATTTCTTTTCCATTGTTAGTGGGCAACTTTTGTTTCAGATTTTTTAACCGTAATTTGTAATACCCCATTTTTAAATTTTTCCAATTAACATTAAAATAAATAAACAGGAGTCCAATAACCATTCCAGATAAATGAGTAATATGGCTCACATTCGACTGATTGGCAGATAAAAAAGCAATAAATGCAATTACACCAAGACCAAGTACCATATATTTTACTTTTAATGGGAAAAGTCCATATAAATAAACCATTCTATTGGGATAGGTAAATCCATAAGCGACCAGCAGACCATAAACTGCACCACTGGCACCAACTATGGGTACAATGGAATAAATGCCAAACAGTACTGTAATTAATCCTGCTCCAATTCCACAAGTAAAATAAAAAAATAAAAATTGGTTTTTCCCCCATTGCATTTCTAAATCTTTCCCGAACATCCACAAAACAAACATATTAAAAAATATATGGATAAAGCCTCCATGAATGAAGAGGTAGGTAAAAAGTTGCCAAACTTTATAATTTGTCCATACTTCACTTGGGACCAACCCAAAGGAGGTAAATAAAATACTTTTTTGTCCGGAAAGTTCGGCTAAAATAAAAACAATAATATTTATTATTACAAGAAATTTCACCCCTTTGGGAATTGTAAATGTTGGCGGGGAAAATCTTTGTCTAAACCCCGGGCTTGTATATTGGTATCTCATTTAAACAGATTTATCATTTTCTTCAATAATTAATTTACGAACCATCTCCATTGAGCGTACCCGCTTCAACCCTTCAATATGAAAAGATGTGAATAAATCTAAAAATCTAATTGGATTGATTATACTGTTGTTCTCAATTGTTAATGATTTTAAATCATCTAAATGTAGTCCTGTTATCTTTTGGAGTGTTATAAAACTGTTTTCTTCTAAGTGTATTTGACTTTGCGTTACACATTTTGTACAAACTAATTCGCCTGTATAATCATCGATGCCGCCTTGAGATATTTCCGAAAAGCATTTGCTACAATTTTTCAGGTTCGGCATAAATCCTAGTCGAATTGATAATTGATATAAAAAGAATGCAAATACTAACCAAAAATTTTGGGAAGCATCATTTAATTTATCCAGCACTCTCCAACCAAGACGATATAATACAGGATAAGGGTTGCAGTCTAAAGTTGCCCTGTCAATAATTTCAACAATCGCTAATCCCAAAATTATTCGAGTTAAATTATTTCTTATTTGGGGATATTGTTGAATAAAACTCGCATCTTTTAAAATCTGAATATCTCTATTTGATTTATTATAATATTGAATGTGGATATGATTAATCGGTTCCAATAACGCTCCAGTAATGTTTTTTGGTCTTAATACACCTTTTGCTAAGATGGTTACTTTTCCACAATCCTCCGTAAACGCACGGAAAATAATGCTGGTGTCACTAAATGGTATTCTTTTTAGTACAATGGCATTGGTAGCAATCAACACAAAAATTAAATAGAAAAAGAATGTGGATAATTAATATGCCCGGGCAAAAATTACCTCATGTTTAGCGGGATTCCCTGAATAAATACAATTTTTATCTTTAATTTTTCCATCCAGCAAAATACAGCGGATGGTGGCTTTTGTTTCCTTTTTAATTGTAGCTTCAGAATCCGAATTACCATCCCAACCACAGTGTATGAATCCGCCTTTCTCAATTAGATTTTTAAATTCTGCATAGCTATTGGCAAAAAAAGTATTCTTTTCTCTGAACTCAAATGCCTGGTTAAACATATTTTTTTGAATTTCTTCTAATAGCTGACTCATAGTCGAGGCGGCAGATTCAATTTTATAAGAAGTTTTCTCACCTGTATCTCTGCGAGCACAGAATACAGTCCCACTTTCCATGTCTCTGGGGCCAACTTCAACGCGAATAGGTACTCCTTTCATTTCCCATTCATTAAATTTGAATCCGGGTGAAATATTCTGCCTGTCATCCAATTTAAATCGAACACCAATTTCTTTTAATTCTGCTAAGAAGGGTTTAAGAAATTTTTCAAACTCTTCCAAACTGTTTTCATTCTTGATAATTGGAATAATAACAATTTGTACCGGGGCAACTTTTGGAGGCAACCGCAAGCCCTTATCATCACCATGTACCATAATAAGCGCTCCTACCAACCGTGTGCTAACTCCCCAGCTTGTAGCATAAACCAGCTCTTCTTTATTGTTTTCAGTTTGGAATTTTACATCAAATGCTTTGGCAAAATTTTGACCAAGATAATGAGATGTTCCTGCTTGTAACGCTTTTTTATCGCCCATCATGGCTTCTATGCAATAAGTATCCACTGCTCCGGCAAAACGTTCAGCTTCTGACTTCAATCCCGTTAATACAGGAATGGCTAAAACTTTCTCCAACACTTCCTTATAAATATCTAGCATCTGCTTGCTTTCTTCCCGAGCTTCTTGCTCAGTTGCATGAGCAGTATGCCCTTCCTGCCATAAAAATTCGCTTGTTCGCAGAAACAAACGGGTGCGCATTTCCCAGCGTACCACATTGGCCCATTGGTTTATAAGAATGGGAAGGTCACGATAAGAATTAATCCACTTTTTATACATGGACCAAATCACTGTTTCAGATGTAGGGCGTACAATTATCTCTTCCTCTAATTTCGAATCGGGGTCAACAACCACACCTTCTCCGTCCGGTGATGATTTCAACCTGGAATGTGTCACTACTGCACATTCCTTGGCAAATCCTTCTATATGATCCGCTTCTTTTGATAAAAAAGATTTGGGTATAAATAATGGGAAATAGGCATTTACATGACCCGTCTCCTTAAACCGTTTATCAAAGGATTCTTTTATACTTTCCCATACACCAAAACCATACGGTCGAATGACCATGGTTCCTTTCACGGGCCCATAATCTGCCATTTCTGCTTTTGTTATTACATCCGTGTACCATCGGGCATAATCTTTACTTTTGGGGGTTACTCCTTTTGACAATTGAAATCCTTATATTTTGATGTTTATTTGATATAGAATTTAGTGAATTACTGAATAGATGAAAAATATATCATTATAAGTAATCCATAAATTATATATTAATTATTGAGAAAACTTTAATCGCAAGCCAACTGGACGGTGGTCAGAAATATAATTTTCATATTCCGTCCAGCCATTATCAAAGTATTCTTCTAAGTGAATGGTCTGTACAGAAGAACCCTCATTTTCAAATTCATCAAACAGCTCATTTGTTATAAGTATATGATCTAAATGACTGGGCCAGGAGGGATATGACCAATCTACATTTTCATTGCAGGCAATAAATAAATCTACAAACCTATAATTGTTGTTATCTGAAATTAGATCCCAATAAATATTGTTTGTTTTTTCATCGGAAAGATCATCATTAAAATCACCTGCGAGTACTATATTACTATTTGCTAAGCTGTCCTCAAAATATTCTTTTGTATATTTAATTGCTTGAAGTCTTCGATATTCTTCGTCATCTTCATCATCTTCAATAATTCCATTACCACAACATTTATAGTGATTATTAATTACAAAGACCTCTTCTCCTTCCCAATTTATATGTGCAACAAGTGGTGGCCTTGGAAATGACCGCCAATTATCTGTAAATATTTCATATATTGCTTCAACTTCTAAATTATTAGAATACAGAAATGCCAAATTGATATTATATGAAGCAGAATTTGTAATTATTCCATCATAATTATTTAAGTTATTTATAAGGTTTTGAAAATCTGAGGTACTCCCAATTTCCTGCAAAGCAATAATATCAACATTTAATATTGGTATTAATTCTAATAAATAATCTACTGTAGAATTATGCTTAGGAAATTGTTCGATATTCCATGTGATAATATCTAATGTAGAATCTGTACCAAAATTGATTGAATTACTAATATTTATTTCACCAAAACCTTCTATAATATAATCGCACGGATTTAAATATGTTTTAGTATTATCAAATCCCGTATTTTCAGCACAAGATATAATAATTATAACAAGAACTGGCACTAAAGGGTTTCTGTTCATGGGAAAAATTATTGATCTATAAAGATGCAATCCAAGGGGGAATGATTATAAACTATGTAAATTACATCCTTCAACAATTGTGAAATAAGGAACAGTTTATGAGAAAACCAGCCATTTTAATAACGGGGGCTAATGGTGAAATGGGTCATGGACTCATTGGTGCATTACATCAGAAGAATAATGTAAATATTGTGGCATTGGATTTGAATCCATTGGATGATTCTATTTCGGCATTGGCAAATGAAGATCTCATGGGTAATATACTTGATCAAAGTCTTATTGAACAGCTAAATGGCGAATATGAATTTGACACAATTTATCATTTGGCAGCCATTTTATCAACCCGAGCAGAATTTTTCCCCCAGTCCGC
>Ga0208524_1001113_pt1 | contig 12980 bp, 14 predicted proteins | sample ETNtaG_28_FD_185779 | JGI IMG/M metagenome (GOLD analysis project Ga0208524, IMG submission 185779) | Marine microbial and viral communities from oxygen minimum zone, Eastern Pacific Ocean - ETNP201406SV61 (SPAdes) (version 2) | ecosystem: Environmental > Aquatic > Marine > Oceanic ... | reverse complement strand
CAGACGGTGTTTACGAAATGAAGTTTAAGGACGGAAATGCCACGGCCAGATCATTTGCAATTGAGAAATTAAGATATGGCAATCATGACCACTCAAAATCATATCCCGCGCGGGTTCGTTCTGTTACAAAAAAAGACGTCTTAAGGGTCGCAAATGAATATCTGCACCCGGACGCATTCCAAGTGATTATAGTCGGGGAACATATAAACCTGCAATAATAGCAACACCCCCCTTATTCATGAATAGAGGCTTTCTATTCGCTGTGTGAGGGTTTGGACTATTTGTCTATTTGACGGAAAGAATATTGTAATAAGATAAGAATTAAATGAAACGTCTCTGGCTCATAACCCGATGGGAGTGTATTGAGGATTCGCTCGCGAAGCGATCATCCGCTTGATTATGTTCACCCCAATCTTCTCACAGAACCCGGGACTTATTTTCTCCCCACCGCAGGCACTTCGCCTTGGGGTTTTTCTAATCACCCTCTATACCGGCCTTACGGCTTCGGCTGGGCCACTACCCCAGGATCGCCCCCGTGGCATCGTGGCTCGTGCGGAGGAAGAGGTTCGTATCGACGGTGTTCTGAACGAGGATTCCTGGGGGCGGGCAACGCCCCTCGGTCCCCTGACAATGATAGAGCCGATAGAAGGAGCGCCGCCCACCGCTGCCACCGAGATCCGGGTCATGGCCGACGTTCGGAACCTCTATGTGGGTATTTGGGCCCACGACGACAATCCGGCGGAGATCGTCAGCTATTCCAAAGCCCGAGACAGTCGGCTTCGGTCCGAAGACCACATCAAGATTATTGTGGATCCATATCTAGATGGCCAATCGGGATTTGTGTTTGCGATCAATCCCGCCGGTGCCCGCTACGATGCCCTGATAGCCGGTCAAGGAACGAGAGAGAATTCTAGCTGGGACGCGGTCTGGGAGGCCAGCACTCAACGAACACCTGAAGGATGGACGGCAGAGATACGGATTCCTGTGCAGAGCCTCACTTTCGATGCGTCTCTGAATGCCTGGGGATTCAATGTGGAGCGGCGAATCCAGCGAATCCTGGAGGTGAGCCGCTGGGCCAGTCCTCACAGGGACGCACTCATCGCCCAGACCAACCGGGCGGGGCTCATCACGGATCTTCCCACATTCGACAGCGGTGTAGGACTTACGGTGCGACCTTCCCTAGTTGGCGAGATGCAAATGGCTGAGCCGGACGGTAGTCGGGTCGTCGGTGCAGTGCCGAGCCTGGACGTGTCTCAGCGGATCGGATCGAATGCCATCACCGTGCTCACTTTGAACACCGATTTCGGTGAGACAGATGTGGATACTCGTCGCACCAACCTAACTCGCTTTCCCCTCTTTTTTCCTGAGAAGCGGACCTTTTTTCTCGAGGGTGCCGACATTTTCGACTTCGGGGCCGGGCTCTCCACATTCCACAGCCCGGATATCGCCCCTCTCTTCACGCGACGCATGGGGCTCTATGAAGGGGAGCAGGTTCCCATCCGTGCCGGAGGAAAGTTGAGTGGTCGAATTGGACGGACCAACTTTGGTGGCTTGGTCACCGGCACTGGTCCAGTGGAGGGCCTGGTGGACGGCACCACAATGGGAACATTCCGGGTGAAGCAGAACATTTTGGAGCAATCCAGCACCGGATTGCTGGCCACGTTCGGGGATCCAGCCGGTCGGCCGGGGAGCTACACGGCTGGTGCGGATCTTATTTTAAACACCTCACGCTTTCTGGGATCAAGAAACCTGATCGTGGGCGCATGGGGGCTGTCGACCGGTCGCAAGGACCTGCGTGGAGATCGGACGGCGTTTGGTCTTATCGTGGACTATCCCAATGACGTGTGGGATCTTTGGGTTTCGTACAAGCAGATCGGTGACGGCTTCGATCCGTCGCTGGGCTTTGTTCCCCGAAAAGGTGTCCGCCTGGCTAACCTGGGCATCAACTACCGGCTCTGGTCTCCCGCGGCGTTAATTCGAAACCTCTATTTCGAACTGGTACCCATCTTGGCTTGGGATATGTCGGGGAAGCTCGAGAGCTATCGTATTTTCACCGCGCCAATGAACGTCCGCTTCGAAAGCGGCGATCGCTTCGAGTTCAACGTCCAGCCTCAGGGGGAATGGCTTTCTGAACCATTTGAAATTGCCAAGGGCGTCGTCATCCCGGTTGGCAGCTATGATTGGGTGCGGTATCGGTTGGAGTTGGATCTGGCGAGCAAGCGCATGGTCAGCGGACGTGTCTCGTGGTGGTTTGGCCCATTCTACGATGGCGACCTGAGCCAGTTGTCACTCCGTTTAGCGATAAACCCCTCTGACTTAATCAACTTCGAGCTTACCGGTACACATAACGACGGTTCAATGCAGGCCGGCGGTTTTGTCCAAGAGGTCTTCGGTGCTCGAATCCGGGTCAATCTTTCCCCGGATCTCCAAGTCAGCTCCCTAGGTCAGTACGAGCGGGAAAGCGGTGAGTTCGGCAGCAACATCCGGCTTCGCTGGACTTTCCACCCTCTCGGTGATCTCTTCGTAGTGTATAGCTACAACGCGCTCGATACTATCGGACAGGGGTGGCAGTTAGACTCCAGTCAAATACTCGTTAAGCTGCAATATGCCTTCAGGTATTGAGCCTCTGGCTCAAATAATAAGATATGGTTTAAAAAAGGAGTGATACAATGGTGGAGCTTTACACTCCCCTATTATCTTGGTTCCTTTTGTGTTTTATCATATTTTTTAGTGGAGAGTTTATCATTTCACACTTTAATACAACAAAAAATGCTCAAATTTCTTTAAACGGAAGATTACAATGAGTATAAGCAAAGCCGCAGACTATGCTATCCTTACGGTCGCTTACTTGGCTACAGTTAGCCGTGAGAGTAACAACTTAAGGAGTAAAGTTTACCTGTCTAGTCGATTAAATCTCCCAAAAGAGTTTCTTTCTCTAATTCTCCAAAAACTCACCCGAAGCAAAATTCTCACATCAAAACGGGGGGTAACGGGAGGATACTTCCTCACAAAAGATGCAGATGAAATTACATTCAAGGATGTCATTGAAGCTGTAGATGGTAAAAAGGCGCTTGTGGAATGTATTTCAGATGATTTTGGGCAATGCAACCGATTACATATATGTAAGTCAATTATTCCCAAGATGAAGATAGTGCAGGAGAGAGTAGATGATGCTCTGGACAGTATGCATTTCGGGGAGTTAGACTTGAGTCAGCTTTCTAAAGATATCAACAAAACCAAAACTTCGAATAGCTAATAAAATAGGGGATTATGGAAACTATGGCCTTTGGCTCAAATAGCTTCTTCACGGGTGATTTTTTGTTTATAAAAGAGACACCCACATGGTTGGGTATATGCCTATGTTGGGCCTGCTGTTTTTTCATTGTTTTTAATTTGTGAAAAGACAATTGAACCATCATCTTTTCGATAATCCCAACTTCCATCACTTATCGGAATTTTCCAGTTGCCATAACGGTGGGTTAAATATTCTTCTATGTATGAAGGGATAGAATATTGTTTTCCTTTAAAGTTTAAATGATCAACCGTTTCATAAAATCGGGTAGGAATGTGTATTTTTGTATAATGGTTTAACCCGCCATATGCGCAAACATATTGATTGTCACCCCGCTTTACCATAAAACAATCAAGCATAACTTCTCCTTTAGCAAAAAAGTTCTTTCGATTGTAAATCTTCAATATTCTTATTTTTTTAAACTCTAATGGATAGTCTTCTTTCTCCTGATAACGTATTTTAACGATGTATCCAGCTTTCTTAATTTTTTTAATTACATTTTTGATCCTTTTTTCGTCATCACAAAAAATGCTTAAATCCATATCGTTATCCCAGGGAAGCAATCGATCTTCGCGATAAATTCCCAGAAGCGTTCCACAGTCGAGTACATATTTTAATTCAACATCTTCAAATATTTTTGTGACTGTTTCTAACATATTAACAGCAATTATTACATTCTTTCCTTCTAATTTATATTTACCGCTCATGGCGTTGAAATTCCCTTTTTAGTATTAAAATAATAGCTAATTATAATATAGTCGGACAACTAACTTTTATAACAATTAAACCGAAAGGCGATACAGATAAAATAGGTATGGATTATATATTCGTTATTTGGTCTTTATCTTGTAAATAATAAATGTTCTATCAAGAATGAAATTTCGCCTCACATTAGTAAATATTTTATTGTAAGTTTTCAACCGTGAAATAAAAAACAACGCAATCTTTCTGTTAAGGGTAAAATCAAATGTTATACGATGATATTAATGTGACCAAAAGGGTGACCATAACGAATGGCAAGAAATATGACTTTTTCATTTACGATATGTATTCTCTTGAAAAAGAACTTTCTCAAAAAAAATATGGGAAGGGTGATTCTGCAATCGCCCCAAATGATGAATTTAAAATGTTAGACGAAGAAACTGACGAAATGTTAGATGTGAAACTTCGGTGCTCTAAGCGAATTGTCAATGCAATGGAAAGCCTTGACCCGGAAGAGAGTAAAGAAAGTAAGAAAATATTTAAAAAGTGTTTGAAGGAGTTAGAAAAACGAGACCTGGTGCGTACTAAAAAATAAATACAACGCTAACGTTTTAAGTAAAATATAATACTTAATCTTTTTCAAGATATTCTACGCTTCTCCTAAATTCGACACAATAATTAATCAAAAAGAATGGATTCTGTATTTAATATTAATGTATGTGTCGCCAACCTTTATCGTGAGAACGACTTTGATTCCCCTATTGTGACCCAAGCGTTGTTGGGTGAGTCTTGTGCTATATTAGATGAGTCGGAAAAATGGTTACACATTCGGCAATCAGATGATTACGAAGGGTGGATAAATAAATTTTATGGGATCGTTTCCGACGTTCCATATGATTCAAATAGATCGTGTAATGATCTCAGGGGTCTTGTTTTTTCAGATTCCCATTCAAACAATCCTCTTAGAGAAATTACGTTCGGCGCCAAGCTCAACAGTGAAAAATTAGATCAAGGTTGGTCTGTAATACTTCCTGATGGAAACCGCGGTTGGACCCACTCAAATCTTTTGGATCACCATATTCATCCCAATCGCGATAATGCCATAACAATTGGAAATCGGTTTAAGGGGGTTCAATACCTTTGGGGGGGAAAATCACCAAAAGGATTTGATTGCTCCGGGCTAATCCAGACAATTTATTCTGCCATGGGAATTTTTATCCCAAGGGACTCCGGTGATCAATCCCATTATTTTATTCATCATAAAATAAATAGAAAAGAGGCTCAACCTGGTGATCTTCACTTTTTTGGGACAGAAAAGTCCGTGACCCATGTGGCCATGGAAATTGAACAGGGGCAATACCTTCACTGCCAAGGTTGGGTTAAAGAAGAATCCTTTGATAGAAACAAATCCAATTATAATAAAAACTTAGAAACAAATTACTTACATACTGTATCCACTGAAAGATGCTTAAACCAAAACCATTAAAAAGGGGACACCGTATTGGTGTCGTGAGCCCATCTTATTGGTTAGAAGATAGGGCTCTTAAAAATGCAGTGCATGTTTTTGAGTCACGTGGCTATAGGATTAAGCTTGGGGAATCTGTTTTTTTAAAAGAGGGTCCTTTTGCGGGTACGCCTCAACAACGCGCCAACGATATAAATCAAATGTTTTCTAATAATAATATAGATGCCATTATCTGTTCCCGTGGCGGCTATGGCGCCAATCGTGTTTTACCCCTTTTGGATTACAGTCTAATCAAAGCAAACCCAAAAATATTTATGGGATATAGTGACATTACCGCTTTTCTCACATCCATCACCCAGAAAACCAAATTGGTCACATTTCATGGACCCATGCTCAGTACATTTAAAAACAGTGTGGTTGATTATAATATGGATACCTTAACCCGCGTTCTAATTGGTGACGATGCCATTCGAATCGTTGAACCGAATGGCTTAAAAGCAAGAACGCTTAAGCCAGGCGTTGCCAGTGGTCCGCTGTGGGGTGGCAATATGTGTCTGTTGGTAAACCGACTCGGAACCAAATATCAACTCAATACTGACGGATCAATTTTATTTATTGAGGATGTTGACGAAACTCTTTATGCTTTCGACCGTATGCTCATTCATATGAAGGAAGCGGGTATGTTTGAAAACATACGGGGACTCATTGTTGGAGAATTGGCAGAAATGAAAGATCAGAAAATTACCTTTGGTAAAACCACAGATCAGATTGTCATGGATGTTTGTGGTGATTTGGATATCCCTATTGTCACCAATTTTCCTTGTGGTCATGGGGACCATCAAGCGACCTTACCTATTTCGCTTCCGGTTGAATTGCGCGCTGATAAAAAAAATATTGATTTGTTGTTTTTAGAATCCGCCGTTAACAAAGGAGATTAAATGCTGAATTATATTTGGTTTGGAATGATGTTTATCGGAGTTGTTGTGGGCATATTTACCGGTAATATTGATGCGGTCACAGCAGCAGCAATTGATATGGCAAAAGTAGCTGTGAATTTGGCTATTGGTCTTATTGGTATCATGGCGCTTTGGTTGGGTATTATGAAAATTGCAGAAGAATCTGGGTTGATTCGCCTCATTGCCAAAGGGCTTCGTCCTATTACTGTTCGCCTGTTCCCGGATGTCCCAGAAGATCACCCTGCTATTGGCTCTATTGTATTGAATATGTCTGCTAATATTCTCGGATTGGGAAATGCGGCTACACCGTTAGGTCTAAAGGCCATGGAAGAACTTCAGGAAATCAATCCGACAAAGGATACGGCCACCAATGCCATGTGTACTTTTTTGGCCATCAATACTTCCAGTGTACAATTAATTCTCCCCGCTACCGTTGTGGCCCTCATGGGTGCAACTGCCAGTCAAATTTTTATTACCACAATTTTTGCCACTGGTATGTCTACAGTTGCAGCCATATTTGCAGTTAAGTTTCTTGAAAAAAGAAAACAGTTTATATTTGAACCTGGGGGTAACTCATGATTGAATCATTTGTTCAAGGTGTAAATGAAGTCTCCAGATATATTATACCCTTATTGCTCGTGGGTATTCCTTTTTATGGATTGATCGTTAAAAAAGTAAAAGTATATGAAACATTCGTTGTGGGTGCAAAAGATGGATTTACTATCGCCATTCGCATTATTCCATATTTGGTTGCTATACTTGTGGCAATTGGGATGTTCCGGGCCTCCGGCGCACTGGATTTATTGCTCAACTTTCTTTCACCTGTTTTAACCTTTATTGGATTCCCGCCGGAAAATCTTCCATTGGCGTTGATGCGACCGCTGTCCGGAAGCGGTTCCCTTGGCCTTTTGACAGATTTAATTAACCAACATGGCCCTGACTCTCTTATTGCCAAAATTGGAGCCACCATGTTTGGTTCTACTGAAACAACATTCTATGTATTGGCCGTTTATTTTGGATCTGTGGGGATTCGGAAAACACGCCATGCCTTAGCGGCTGGACTTTTTGCTGATGCGGTGGGCGTGTTTAGTGCTGTCTATATTTGCCGGTTCTTTTTTGGTTAGTAGATAAGTCTTAAGCAATGAAATAGTGCGGGCGCAACCTGTTCCCGACAAATAAAACAGGTGCCCTTTTAATGCGTTCCCCTATAAAGAAATCAAATCGAAATATTATTATAAAAAAGACTGAAATTACTTTTATCTAATTTCTCCCTTATAGTCCTCTATAATCTGGTTAGCGTCAAGACGACTTCTTTTATATCGGGAGTAAGGTGAATCATTTTCATTATAAATCGAAATAACATATATAGCTACCCAGTTTGTTGATGTTGTCGCTTGCGTTAAATCGGGGGACATGGTTGTTCTAACACCGCCAGACATAGATTCCCGAGTTTGGAATGGTTTTTCAATGGTTGGGTTGTTCACCGTTTCATCAGAAAAACTTTGATCCTGTAGCACCACAAACGAATCAAATCCTTTTTCTATAGTAAGTTCGGCACAACGGTACAATAATCGGCGTGTGGTTTCTTCTTTTGTTGTATGTTGGTTTCCATAAAACCGCACTTCAATCATATCATCGCCGACCGCCCTGTCTTCATAACCACCCATTGAGTTTCTCGGACCATAAGCTGTCGCGCATGCGGAGAAAACAATGACCACAACGATGCTTCCAAATCTGACAAATTTATTGGTTGTTTTTATTGCGTGAATCACAATATGACTCCTTTCAAATGAATACTAATATTGAGCAGGCTCTCCTTTTCGGGGTGTTGCGTTTTTAATGAAATCCCGAATATCATCATTCGCCTGTTTCAGGTCTTCTGATCTGAGATACATCATATGTCCACTACGGTACCCCTTAAAACTAAGGCGGTCTTTCATCCTTCCACTAGGATCCAGTCGCCACATGGTATATTTCGCATCAAAATATTTGGTGGCACCATCATAATAACCGGATTGGATCATGGTATGTAGGAAGGGGTTTTGAGCCATGGCTTGGCGGAGGTTTTCTCCTGTTCTGTTGTCAGAGTTATCCCAGGGTCGGACAGGACCAAACATATTGTATTTGACATCTGTCTTAAAATTCAACACATTTTTGTAATAGTAATTTACTGCTGGTGTAAACGAGTGCAGCCAGGAGGTAAGCTCTGAATTAAAATCGGGACGTTCACCCCCTTTTGTTTTATCAATTCCCTTATATCTTGAATCCAATCGACCAATGGTATAACCTTCTTCCCGTAATAATTCTTTCCAGAAAAAGGATGTAGGTACATCCAGGTTATAGGAAAGAATGGATGCTTTAGAAATGCCAGAATATTGTGCCATTCTGCTCGCCGCTTCCTCTCTATCTCTCTGGGTAACATAGCCTCCTTTGGCAATAACGGGCATGAGTTCATTAATGGCGTAATCCTCAACAATTAGTAAAAGATCTGTCAGATCCTTCCGCTGAAGATTCGATGGTAATTTATTGTGATACCAGGCTGCAGCCGTAAAATAAGGTAAGCGCAATGCGGCGCCAAGCGGGCCGGCCCTACGACCGTCACCAGAATCAATTCCCAATTCTGTTGGGGAAACAAGAATCACTCCGTTCAAATACATCCATTGACCACCTTGAAGGGCGTAAGACAGACCCGACACCCTTGTCGTGCCGTAGCTTTCACCAATGAGATATTTCGGGGATTCCCATCGATTCACCCGCTGGATAAATGTATTTATCCATTCAGCTAAATATTTAATGTCTGCATTTACACCAAAAAATGTTTCTTTTTTTGTTTCTTTATCTATGATTCGCGAATATCCTGTATTGACTGGATTCACAAAAACAATATCCGCCACATCTAATATTGAATGGGGGTTCTCTTTGACGCCATAGGGCTGAACAGGAAACCCTTCACTATCTACTTTCAGAATGTGCGGGCCGGTATAAGCCAAATGCATCCAAACAGAACCAGAGCCGGGACCACCATTGAAAGAAATCATAATCGGCCTTGATGCTTGATCTTTAATACCAGTTCTTTCATAATATGTATAATGAACCGCCGCAATGGACTTTCCATCTTCATCCCAGACCGGCTGTGTACCTGTTGTTGCTTTATATTCAATGCGCTTTCCCTGGATAGTGGTCCGATGCATTGTCATTACTGTCGTATCCGCCGGAAGTGATCTACTTTGGGCCATGATGGCCCCAACTAATACGATGTAGGTTAATAGTTTTGATTTCATTTTGTCCTCCTAAAAGTTATCTACTTTCCGGTAAGCTTCTATTACGGCCATTTCTCCAGCCTTTCCGGATTTAGAGTTTCCATGTTCCATTCCCAGAATGCCCTTAAACCCCTTACTTTGAATGTGTTTAAACACATTCAAATAATTGATCTCCCCTGTGGTGGGCTCTTTTCGACCGGGATTATCCCCAATCTGAAAATAGGCAATCTCATTCCATGATTTATCCATATTGGGAAGCAGGTTTCCTTCTGATATTTGCTGATGATAAATATCAAACAGAATTTTACAGGAGGGACTATCTACCGCTCGACAAATTTCGTATGCCTGTGGAATTTCTGTTAAAAACTGGCCCGCATGGTTGGTCCACCAATTAAGCGGTTCCAAAACCATTATTAGGCCGTGGGGCTCTAACAATTTACTTGCTCGACGCAGAGCTTCTACCACGTTGGCCGTCTGGTATGCCATTTCTTTTTTTAGGTCCACATGCCCCGGGACCACCGTCATCCATCTTGCATTCACCCGCTTGGCTATTTCAATCGAATCTTTCACATTCTGAACAAATTCATCGTGGAGTTCTTTATCGCCACTGGTAAGATTTGGTTCCCGCCAATAGATTTTATGAGCCACAAAAACACCCATATCCATTCCCAACCTGCTCATCTTTTTAGAAATTTTATTTTGATTCGATTTTGATCGACTTTTCATGCCGTTATCTTCCAAGGAGCGAAACCCATGGTCGTACATGAACTGCAATTGATCAATGGGATCATCACCGGCATTATGTTTAAACATGCCAAAGTGTGGTGCATAATTCAAGTTAAAAGGTTTCTTATCCATGGACTTTTCCCAGGAGGTTCGTGCCAATAATCCGCTGGTAATAAACGGGGCCGATGCAACCACCATACTTTTTTTAATAAATGATCTTCTTTTCATTGTTTACCTATAAGTTGAAACGCCGGGAACGGGGATAGGATAATTGCCTTCCTTGTCGGGTTGGACTGGCGCATTGTCATTAAATGAATGAAGTTCCGGCACAAGTTTATGATCAAAATCCATGGCTTCATCCCAAGTGATTTTCTCCCCGGAATAAGTGGCCATTCGTCCAAGAATGGCCGACATGGTTGCCTCGGCACCTCGGTTGGTATCATCCATTCGATAATCGCCTGCCTTAATTGCGGAGAATAGCTCATTGTGCTCCTGTTGATATGGATTAATATCGTTTTCACCTTCATGGTTAAATACCACTTTTCCGCGCTTATTTTTTATCAATCCAAAATGGCTACTGTTGGTGGTCACATTCCCGCGTGTGCCTTGAAAAACTTCTTCCACACGGTTCATACACCCTTTTTGATGGCGGCATTGACTAGCCACCACTTGCCCGTTTTTATAGGTGAATTCTACAAAATGATGGTCGAAAATCTGGCCATGGTCTTTTCCTTTTCTCACTTCGCGGCCACCCATTCCTTGGGCTGAAACGGGCGTAGAGCCGATGAACCAATTGGCAACATCAATATTGTGAATATGCTGTTCAACAATATGGTCACCACACAGCCAGTTGAAATAGTACCAATTTCGCATTTGATATTCTAATTCTGTTTGTCCAGTCTCGCGGGGCCTTACCCATACGCCACCACTATTCCAATAAACTTGTCCAGAGATGATCTCGCCGATTTTCCCACGATCAATTTTATTTTTTATGGATTGATAACTCCGCTGGTAATGCCGCTGGAGTCCCACAACGACATTTAGTTTTTTACGGCGGGCTTCTTTCCCTGCGGCCAAAACCGTTCGAATTCCAGCCACATCTGTTGCTACCGGTTTTTCCATAAATACGTGTTTACCTTGACTAATGGCATATTCAAAATGAAGTGGGCGAAAAGCCGGAGGTGTGGTCAGAATAACAACATCCGCCATATCAATGGCTTGTTTGTAAGCATCAAACCCGGTAAAGATGGTTTCGCGATTTACGTTAATTTTTTCTGAATCGACAAATTTTTCAATGAGTGTTTTTAGACATTCTTCTGCCTGATCGCCAAAAGCATCGGCCATGGCAACTAAACGAACATCTGGATCGGCTTCTAATGCTTGAGAAATTGCGCCGGTGCCACGGCCACCACAACCTACCAGGGCCACTTTAATTTCACCTTCAAAGGATATCAGTTTTTTTGATTCGGCCGGCAATCGGCTCATTAAAAATCCGGCGGCAGTTATTTTAGCTGAATGTTCTAAAAACCCACGACGGTTGATCGTTTTAATTTCATTTTTCATAATGCCTCAATATTCTTTTTGGGGACGAACCCACAATTTATGTAGATCTTTTTTTGTAGGTTCGGTCCGTGGACGAACAATACGAAAACCAATATGGGTTGCGTCTGTGTGCCACCACAAACTTTTGGGAATTTGGGGGTCGCGCTGTTTCCATGCGCGTGTAGATTGGCCCCTGGCCGCCGACCGTAACCGATCTGGATCATCTTTAAATGATCCGCCGCGAACAACCCTTGGGTAAAGCATCCGATTCTTCTTCACCGGATTCTGAACCCCCTTCTCCCACACAATATAGGCCTCAGGATCATAACTGTCCAAGACCCATTCGGCCGCATTCCCGTGCATATCATAAAGGCCAAATCCGTTAGGTTTCTTCATCCCGCTTTTATGGAGTTGGCCTTCACTGTTTCTTTTGTGCCATCCGAACTGATCAATAAATTTTGTCCCTTTCCCAAAGGAGTAGGCAGTCGACTCCTTACTTCGACAGGCATATTCCCATTCAGCCTCTGAGGGCAATCGATAGTAATGGCCTGTTTTAGCTGTTAGCCATTTGCAAAATTGAGAGGCAGCATACTGGGTTACATTAATCATGGGATATCCGTTTTTATTATAATTCACATAGGGCGGCGTCGCGCCTGAAACACCATCTATATCAATACTAATGTTCCCCCTTTTTGATTCTACGTGATCAATTTCTCTATTTAAAAATAACTCATAAACATCCCAACTGATTTCCGCCTCAGCCATCCAAAAATCATCAACCATAACCGGATGGATAGGGCCTTCATCTGTTCTTCTGTTCTTTTCTCCCTGAGGGCTTCCCATACTGAAGTCTCCCCCATGAATTGGTATCATTCTTATCTCCTGGTTCGAACCAGCAATCATTTCACGGTAAATTTCGAAAGAGCCATGCTCATTATTCATATTTTGAAGAGTGATTACCAACTCAAGCAATAACAAAATATTCAAAATTAATACTTTCTAATAAATGATTGGACTTTTTCATGAATTTCTATGGC
>Ga0208524_1001106_pt1 | contig 13016 bp, 13 predicted proteins | sample ETNtaG_28_FD_185779 | JGI IMG/M metagenome (GOLD analysis project Ga0208524, IMG submission 185779) | Marine microbial and viral communities from oxygen minimum zone, Eastern Pacific Ocean - ETNP201406SV61 (SPAdes) (version 2) | ecosystem: Environmental > Aquatic > Marine > Oceanic ... | reverse complement strand
CTAAAATCCAGGGATGAAACTATTACTCAGAAATTGACCTTGTTGAAGTAGGAGAAGGATATGATGACAAGACTAATTCGAATAGCTGTATTTGTATTACCCTTAATCACAGTTGTAATGGCCCAGCCAAGCTTCCCGGACCCACCCGACCAAGCACCTATTGGTGGCTTGGGACTTCTAGCGGCGGCCGGTGGGGCACTGGCTATAAAGAAGCTTCGTGATAAACGTAAAAAATAAACTTACGCTTTCTCCACTGAGCGTTTTTCTGCTAAAAGCGGGAGCCGTTTACGCTGTCTGGCATCTGCTGTATGACTACATCCTCCTGCCGGATGGAAGGCTCGATACTTTCATGAGTTTTTCCGGTGTACGCATGGCAGCCGATGCTCTCTCTATTTGTGGCTGGGAGGTGGAATCTTCTGGTCGTATTCTCAATGTCTTCAATGCAAGGGGAGTAGAAATCCTGAACGACTGTAACGGTCTGGATTTGTTGGGAATTTATACAGGATTTATCATCGCCTATCCAGGTCCCATTCGTGAAAGGCTGCTTCTTTTGGCAGGTGGTCTTTTGCTGCTGTACTTTGCCAATGTTCTCCGCATTGCCGTCTTAGCCCTCTCCAATGTTTACTACCCGGATTATTGGAATAATGTGCATAGTGCAAGTTCCTATGTATTCTTTTATCCCTTAATTTTAGGCCTGTGGTACATATGGACAATCATCAGCGATCAGAAAACAATCTTTTCTGCCGGCGACTTCTCTTCAGCGTAGCGGTATTTGCCACCCTGTACATAGGGGCTGTCAGACCGTTGCGGGTGTGTCTTAATACACAGGTGGTTTATCCTGTTTTTACCCGTTTGGCAGAAGAAAGAGCTGAAATTTTTCAACCAACAAGCCGTACCACAGAAATCGTATTGAAAGACAGTGGGGCTACTGCTACATTTGGTATTCCTTTCGGCAGTAATTTCTGGATACCTTTTGTTTTATTGTTTATAGCACGTAACTGGAAGATCATCAGATTGCTTTTGTATTTCAATTCTGCTTTGATCCTGATGTATCCGGTGCTTAGTCTGTTGACTGTTTGGGGACAGGGGTGGGCGATTGTGCTCTTAAACCTGCTTTACTATATGGATGGGGGATTTTTTCTGATCTTCTTATTGCTGGCTTTGCGTAGCGCTGTCCTTTCCCTAAAAAAGGAAACAGCTGCCTGATCAGTTCTTGTCTTCTTCCTGAGAAAGCTTCTTGCTGGCTGTAAAAAGAAATTCCCTTTCTGACTTAGAGAGACTATCGTATCCCTTTTCATTGATCTTGTCAAGAACAGCATCCACTTTGAGTTTTAAAGCTTCACGTTTTTCATTCTTCTTATCTTTATAATGACGTTTTATTTCATTTTTCCGATGTATCACAAAGTGGTTAATTGTGTTCCAGTTTAGATTAGAACTTAGATTAGAACGAAGATATACAAACCCAATGATCATCCCTGACAAGTGAGTTAAATGGCTAATGTTAGAATATCCTGGATTTAGACTGGAAAAGAATGCTATGGTACCAATTAGTATCACAAGATACTTTACTTTAATAGGAATCAAAAAGTAGAGATACACAAGCCGGTTGGGAAACATAAGACCGTAAGCAAGTAGTACACCGTAGATGGCTCCGCTGGCACCAACAACCGGAGTGGATGAGCTCAAACTAAACAAGACAGTAACTAAACCTGATCCAACACCGGTAACAAAAAAGAACCTCAGAAATTCTCTTTTTCCCCAATACTTCTCTAACTCCGAGCCAAACATCCAGAGTACAAACATATTGATTAAGACATGCCAAATACCACCGTGGAAAAAAAGGTACGTAAACGGCTGCCACAACATGAGTTCTCCAAAAGTTTTACTTGGAACTATCCCGAAAATCGTAAAGAGCTTCTCTTCTATGCCAGAAAAATACTGCAGGATGAAAATCAAAAAGTTAATTGAAATAATAAGTTTAATTGCATCTGTGAAAAGAGATGGACGCAGAGAACTTTGATCCCACCGGTGGTTTTGGTAACTAAACCTCACTCAACTTCGCTCCAGAATGACTTTTTAAAAATTTCGCTGTCTCTTCCCATACATTTATTTTATCACAATCAGCCATGAGTGCATGTGCGGAATGCTCATAAGAAATCAGCTGTTTGTCTTCTGAATTAATCCAGTCATAAACATACTGACCGTTTTCATAGGGTACAGCAATATCTGCTTTAGAGTGCATGATGAGAGTCGGGCTTGTGACCTGACCCAACTTCATTCTCACCCGCCAAGTAAGTTTTACTACTTCAGCCACAGCTTTCATTGGGTAAACTGAATAGCCATAAAATATTTTTGGCTTATTCTTTTCATTTTTATAAAATTGTTTTTTTTCTTCATACTCCTTAAAAGGTGCCACGAATGGTGTCAAATAAACTGTCCACTTTTTATGCTTGATGATTGGAGCATACAGTACAATCCCGGGAATGTCTCTTTCAATTGCAAGATTCAGCGTCAATGCTCCGCCCATGCTGAATCCTATAACGAAAACTTCTTCTTTTTCAGCAGAAAGACGATCATAACCTTCTCGTACAGAATCAATCCAATCTTGATAGACCTTTGAATTGCAATCATCGGGAGATGTTCCGTGACCTGGAAGAATATCAGCCACAGCTGTGATTCCTTGGGATGCCATGTACTTTCCTAACTCTTGCATCTCGTAGGTGCTGCCGGTAAAACCGTGAATAATGTAGCATGCCGACGGACCATCTGCTTCATAACGGAAGCCTTCTCTACTTATTTTTCGTTCGGGGTCAATCATGCCAGAACCTTTCCCATTATTTTAAGAGATCGAACGCTCTGTACGGCATCGATATGATACCTGAGGTAACGGTCCAAAAAACCACCTACTTCACTTCTTTCTCCTTCTTTTAGTTGTAGATTTAAAACATCTTTAAGCGACCCTCGCTTTAGTTTTTTCAGAAGTTTATGAGATTGTGAAGAAACGGTATTCCCCCCGATTTGCAGACAATCTGTGCAGACAAGCTCACCCTTTTCATTAGAGAATACGCCACCATTTAGAGTTTCATCGCAATTGGGGCAGGTAGATAAGTTTGGTCGGAAGCCAAGTAGTGAAAGAAATTTCATTTCAAAATACCAGAAAATCACATTGATATTTCCTTTAGTATCGTTAACAGCATTTAAGGTCTCCAACAAAAGTTCAAATAGTGCCTCGTGGGGTTCTTCACCGGTGACCCCTTTATCAACAAGTTCCACGATAGCAAATCCATAAGAGATTTTCTTGACGTTTTGTTTCATAGCTGTCCAGATGTTAATGAACTCAGCTTTTGAAAAAATTTGGAGCTCACGCCTAGGGTTTTGATAAAATGCCAATGAGAGATGATTAAGCGGTTCCAGATAACCACTTCGGAGGGTTTTACCCTTTCTTACTCCTTTGCCAATTACGGATATTTTCCCATAATCACGAGTATAGCAACGAGCTATTTTGCTCGTATCTCCGAAGGGGAAACTTTTTAGAATAACGGTATCGGTTATTTCAAGAGCCATGCTTTCAGATAATTTTTGAAGTCAAAGAAAAGTGACAACCTTATATTAATATGCCTTCGCGAAAATCACTTCGTGTTTTGCAGGCTTTCCGGAGTAGATGCAAGTCATACCTTCAGGATTCTCATCAAAAGGAATTAAACGGATAGAAGCTTTGGTCTCTTCCCGGATGGCAGCTTCGGTCTCCGGTTCTCCATCCCAACCGCAGCGAACAAACCCGCCTTCAGTTGAAATCAGCTCCTTGAATTCCTCGTAATTCCCCACAGTATTTGTATTTTCTTGGCGAAAAGTAAGTGCTTGCTGAAACAGTCCATTTTGGATTTCGTCTAATAGCTTGGGGATCTCCTGTACAAGATTGTCACGCTCAACAAAACTCTTTTCTCCTGTATCTCGCCTGACAACAACTGCGCTCCCCTTTTCCATATCACGAGCCCCGACTTCAAGGCGCACAGGAGTACCTTTCATCTCCCACTCATTGAACTTGAATCCGGGTGAAACGGTCAAACGATCGTCAACGTGGACTCGTATACCGTCATCATTCAATGATGTCAAGGTTGAGCTCAAATAATCATGAATGGCTGAGATGTCTTCGTCGCTCTTACCAATGGGTATCACAACAACTTGATGGGGTGCAATGGCCGGCGGGAGGCGAAGTCCTTTTTCATCGCCATGCACCATGATAAGTGCGCCTATAAGCCTCGTACTTACTCCCCAACTTGTGGCGTAAACGTGCTCCAGCTTATTATCCTCAGTCTGAAAAGTGACATCAAATGCTTTAGCAAAGTTCTGTCCGAGATTATGACTGGTACCTGCTTGAAGTGCCCGTTTATCACTCATCATCGCTTCAATACAGTAAGTGTGTTCAGCGCCCGCAAATTTCTCAGCTTCACTTTTAAGTCCTGTTAACACAGGAATTGCCATCACATTTTCCAATACCTCTTGGTAAATATCGAGTATTCTGCGGGCTTCTTCTTCAGCTTCTTTGGGAGTGGCGTGGGCAGTATGACCTTCTTGCCATAAAAATTCTGTCGTCCGGAGGAACAGACGTGTTCGCATTTCCCACCTTACTACGTTTGCCCACTGATTGATGAGAATGGGGAGATCACGATAAGACTGAATCCATTTTTTGTACATTGACCAAATGACTGTTTCTGATGTGGGCCGGACAATGACTTCCTCCTCCAGTTTGGAATCCGGGTCAACGACGAGTCCTTCTCCATTTGGATTAGCCATTAAACGATGATGCGTAACTACGGCGCACTCCTTGGCAAAACCTTCTACGTGCTCGGCCTCTTTGCTCAGAAACGACTTTGGAATAAATAGCGGGAAGTATGCATTAACGTGACCCGTCTCTTTAAATCGACCATCAAAAGCTTCTTTCACCCCGGTCCAGACGGAATAGCCATACGGACGAATGACCATTGTCCCTTTCACAGGACCATAATCAGCCATCTCGGCTTTGGTAATTACGTCCGTGTACCAACGGGCATAATCTTCTTTTTTGGATGTGACGCCTTTAGACATATTCTTGCATGAAACTGATTAAGGAATTTAGGAGGAGACATCAGCGCTTTCAATGAATTATTTTGTTCTTTTTGTGGCGAGTATTCAAGTTAGATTTACCATTATGATTTCCAGCACAGAATTGAAGCGTCTTACTAGTTTACGACAGGGGAAATATCGAAAGCTTCACGGTCAATACCTCCTGGAGGGAGTGCGACTTCTTGAGGAGGCTTTGAGTGCAGGCGTCAAAATCTCCAAACTGTGGCATCAACCAGAGGATGAGCAAAATGATTTACAAAAAAGCCTAATCCTGTCTGCAGTACAAAAAGGTATTCCTACAGAAGAGACAACAGCTGACACACTGCTGAAATTATCGGATACAGTACATCATCAGGGAGTTATTGGAGTGGCTTCTCTTCCAAAACCTGCTGAACTTAGCTCATCAAAGGGTGAACCTCTTCTCTATCTTGAGGAAATCAGCGATCCTGGGAATCTTGGAACCATACTCCGCACTGCGTGGTGGTTTGAGATAAAGCATGTTGCTCTGTCACCTCAATGTGTTGACCCTTACAATCCAAAAGTCGTGAGAGCAGGGATGGGAGCTCACTTTAACCTTTCCATCTATACTCGAGCAAATCTAAAAGAGCTGACGAAACTTGGACACGAGATCGTGGCAGCAGATCAAAACGGAGAACCGCTAAAGTCACTCAAGAAAATTTCCGGTCCTTTCTGTCTTGTCATGGGAAGTGAGGCCCATGGAGTCTCGGAAAAATCTCAGGCTTTAGCCGATAAAATCATATCAATCCCCGGTAATTCCGGAGCTGATTCACTCAATGTGGCTGTTGCTGCGGGGATTCTACTGTTTACTCTGTTTGATAAGCCATGACGCTCCCTGTTTGGTTTTCCACGGAGTAAACCGTAATTTTCGCCTTATTCTGAAATAAAATGAGATGATACAGGAACAGGAAACCCATGAACCCACAGATTACAGTCGGAACAGCCTTCGGCATTGTAATTTTGTCGCTACTGGTGTCCGGATTAGTGGCTGCCATTTTGCTCCTCGGTTTACAACCCTTTTTTAACCTAGAATTAGTTACATCTCTTTCCATTTTTGTCGGCGAGGCTTTCCTTTTCCTCCCTGTTTTTATCTTTCTCCATGGCAAACAGATGAACATGCGAGATGTCTTTAGGCTCAAACCGATTTCCTCTTCCGTCGTTCAAGCTACAATTATCCTCTCCATCGGAATTACTTTTGTTGTTGATGAACTGGATAGAATAATAGGTATTATCCTCCCTCCGCCTGACTTTTACTTAGATCTTTTAGGAAACGTCAGAATGGAAAATCCGTTAGCACTCTTCATTTTATTCGTCGGGGGAGTTGCTGTGGCAGCTATTGTTGAAGAGATGATTTTTCGAGGATTTTTACAGCAGCTTCTAGAAAAAATATGGGGAGATGTAACCAAGGCCGTTTTAGTAACTGCTCTCTTTTTCGCTGTTATCCACTTTAATTTATGGTGGACTATCCAAATCTATTTTCTTGGTGTTCTTCTTGGATATTTTGCATGGAAAACTAATTCTGTTTTCCCCGGCATGATACTTCACGCAATTAACAATGCCTTAGCTATGGTTTTTGCAAACTGGGGGCATAAAGCTGAACCGTGGTACAGTTGGAATGGACATGTTCACCCAATAATCCTCCTGTTAGCTATCGGTTTGATATATCAAGGATACATTCGATTCGACAGTGCCGTAAAAAAATCTTCCACTCAGTTGGAGCCAATGTCATGAATGCAATGCAAAATAATAGATCTGAGATGCTTCACGCTGAAGTTAATGTTCTTTTGGACACCTTCAGAAGACTTCTCCGCAGGCGGGCTCGTACAAACCTGGAGAAATTGACAATAAAAACACATCCTGCTGACCTTGCACTTTTATTCCGCCACTTTTCTGATGAGGAACGACAGCAGGTGTTCACAGTCATTCAAAAGACAGAGACCGTCGGAGAATTTCTGCCAGAGTTAGACGAATCCATTGTGGAGGCGCTCTTGGAACCTCTCGATGCCAGTGCGGTGGTAATCCTTCTGGAGAAAGTAAGTGCTGATGACCGGGCTGATATTTTAAACCTGTTACCGGAAGAAAAGGCAAACAGTGTACTAAAAGCATTCGACAGCGAGGAATCAGAAGAGCTTGAAGAACTTATGTCGTACGCTCCAGACACGGCAGGCGGTATCATGTCTGTAGATCCTTTCTCCTTGTCTGAAAATACGACCGCTGCTGAAGCTGTTACTAATATACAGTCATCGGAAGATGCTGAAATGGTATTCTATCTTTATGTTACAGACGAAAAAGAAAAACTAACGGGCGTTGTCTCCCTGCGTGATCTTGTCGTCGCTCCTCCCAACTCAACCTTGAAATCATTTATGCTAACGAATGTGGTTGCAGTTACAACGGATACAGATCAGGAAGAAGTTGCCCGTCAGGTGTCCCGATACAATCTGCTGGCTATCCCTGTAGTTGATGCAGATAATACACTCTTGGGAATTGTAACTGTGGATGATGTGGTGGATGTCATTCGGGAAGAGGCAACAGAGGACTTCCTTCAGATGGCTGGGATTGGTAAAGATCGCGAAATTTTGATGAAATCTACATGGGAAAATGCTCGACTGCGCCTTCCGTGGCTCTTTGCCAGCTGGATCGGCGGAACTGCTGCAGTCTATATTATTGGCTGGTATCAAGAGATGCTTACAAGCATAGTTGCACTGGCAGCTTTTATTCCCGTAATTGTGGGCATGGGCGGTAACATTGGCACCCAGTCATCTACAATCATCATCCGTGGTATCGCTACAGGCAGAGTGCAGCTGGCACAAGCGAGTAAGGTTATTCTAAAGGAAATTGGAGTCGGAGTTTTACTTGGAGTCTTTTATGGAATCCTCCTTGGAATTGTTGCCTATTTCAAATTCATCGATATCGAAGAACCGATGAAGCTTGGACTGGTTGTAGGCCTGGCAATCTTTGCCTCTATGCTGATAGCTACATCCATTGGTACACTGGTACCCATCTTACTTAGAAAGGTAGATGTAGATCCGGCAATCGCTTCTGGACCTTTCGTCACCACATCAACAGATGTCCTTGGAATCCTTCTCTATTTCATTATCGCTAACTCACTACTTCATACAATCTAGAGAATTTTGCTGGGGACACTATTCCTAGTTATCATCGGCCTTTACTGCGCCGCACTTCTGTTCTTTTTTGCCGGTTTGTTCAAAAAAGAGTGGGCGAAATCAGACCAAAAGCCCTTTGTTTCAATTGTTATTCCTGCAAAAAATGAGATGAAGAATATTGGTCGCATTCTAAGTGATTTGACGAAACAGACATATCCGGCAGATTCCTATGAGGTTGTTGTAGTTGATGATGAGTCTTCTGATGATACAGTAAGAATAGTCAACGATTTCATTGGTTATATTCCTAATCTCCAACTCTTGAGCAGTGAAGGTGTTGAATCTTCTCTTCGATATAAAAAACGTCCTCTCGATCTCGGCATCCGTAAATCTCAAGGAGAAATACTTCTATTAACCGATGCGGATTGCACTGTTTCTACCAACTGGATTGCATCAATGGTTTCCTCTTTTACGGAGGATGTGGGGATGGTAATCGGTTACTCTGAGGCTTCTCCTGTGAACACAATCACTCAGAAATTGGAAGCGTTGGACTTCCTAATGCTCTTGAGTGCCGCTCGAGGATCTGCCGCACTTGGAGATCCTTACGCATGCACAGGTCAGAATATAGGTTACCGACGAAAGGCATTCGATGAAGTGGGCGGATTTTCTGCATTTGCTTCGCAAGTTGGCGGAGACGATACATTGTTAATGCAGCAGATTAAGCGGAAAACATCGTGGCAAATTGTCTTTTCCCAAGATCCGGACAGTTTTGTGAAAAGTACTCCTCAGGATACTTTATGGGGCTTTATCACACAACGAATCCGATGGGCAGCAGATACGCTTTTAGTATGGAAAACAGACCCACTTTTCTTCGGCATTATTGTAGTAACATTTTTGGCTAATCTCCTTTCGTGTATCTTCCCATTCATGTTATTAAACAATCCTGCTCTGTCCATGATCTTATTAGGCTTGTTGGCAAAACTCATTGTTGAGGGAGCAGTTATGTTTAAAGGGACAACAATCTTCAATCGTCAAGAACTTAGGTTTGTCTTTCTATTGTGGTTCTTTCTGCAAATTCCTTATGTTGCTTTTATGGGACTTCTCAGTTTCTTTGGTAATTTGCTTCCGTGGGGGGGGAGACAAACCCGATGATTTTGCTCACAATCATCACCACTCTCTATTTTCTATTGTTGATCTGGTTTGCCATGGGTCTTCTACTGAAAGACAAAAGTGACGTCGAGGGGAAGACTATCTGGAACCCTAAAGTTTCCATACTCATCGCTGTTCGAAATGAAGAGAACACAATTGGAAAACTTTTGGAACAGTTAAGGCATCAGGATTATCCTTTTGACAAATTTGAGATCATTGTAGTGAATGACAGATCAACTGATTCCACCGGCACAATCATTTCTGAGAAGTGTGAAAAAGATGATCGAATCAAATACATTACAATCGACCAGGTACCCAATGGTTGGGCTCCCAAAAAATGGGCACTTAACAGTGCTGTCGAAGTGTCAAGTGGAGATATTCTGCTTTTCACTGACGGAGATTGCACCGTAAAGCAATCGTGGATTACCACGATGATTTCCCGTTTTGAAGATGATACGATAGGAATGGTCGCAGGTCCCAGCCCACTTGAATCACCCAACTCTGGAATTCTGGGAGAAATGCTCCGCCTTGATTCTGTGGCTCAAGATGCTCTTTCTACCGGGGCAATGTCTCGAGGAATACCTCTGTCCTGCAGCGGTAGGAATCTTGCTGTCAGACGGAAAGCATTCGATGAGGTAGGCGGTTACGGTGAGACAAAAGGAGTGCTTTCGGGGGATGACGACCTTCTCATGCATAAATTGGCAAACAGAGGGTGGATAATAAAGAACATTCTGATACCGGAAGCAACGGTTTCGAGTCCTCCACCTCCTACAGTTGGCATGTTCATCCGTCAGAGACTACGATTTGCATCTAAAGGGTTTATTTATTACGGAATGCAGGAAACAGGGTTTATTTTTCGGCTAATGCTCCCCTTTCTCTGGGCCGTTAACCTGTCGGTTTTAACAGGACAAGTGGCAGCAATATGGACATTGAGGGCAGAATGGTTATTACCTTGGTTCATCAAAATAATGGCAGATGGAATTATTCTCGGTCTTACAAGCCGTCTCATGCAAAGACAATTTTCTCCGGTCCCATTTTTTCTAGCCGAAGTCTGGCACAGTTTATATATTGTAATGTTCGGTGCTTTAGGTCCATTACTTCCCGTTCAATGGAAAGGAAGAACTCAATAGTATGTAACCAGAAATGAGTTCTTCAAATTGAGAATATGATTTTATAATAGGAGATATTTTATGGAACAGAAAAATCAAAATAAAACCAGAAAAACATTCAAAGAGCGAAAAGGGATGTTTATCGCTTTGGTACTTGTTCTTCTCCTTATTCCCATTCTTATTTTCCTGGAAGTGCCAAAAGAGATTATAGCTTTTGTCACCTTAATCTTGGCTCTTCTCACAAAGGCATTAGCCGGTTTGGCGGCACTTATTGCTATGATACCTGTCATTGGACCTTTAATTGTAAATGTTCTCTCCATCCCCTTCTTCTGGCTCGTAAATGCTCTGGGTTATTTTATATCCATACTGGCAATCAAAAAAGGGTATACAAGGCAGGTTATAAATTCTCGAGTTCTGACACTATCAGTACTAGTAGGAATCGTTATCGGGTATATATTAGGGAACTTACTCCCACTATTTTGAAGCAATAGGTTAGTTTTGAATTAATCAGTAATTCGAAAATAATCTTGGAGACTTCTTACTAATAATCTTTTACGCATCTGTGTCCGAATTCCTCTCACTACCGCTTCAGCCGCTGAAAGTGTAGTGATCGCCATGATCCCTTTCTGAATGCACGTTCGTCCGATGGCTTCTTCATCGTATCTGGATTGCTCCCCCAGGGGTGTATTGATCACCAATTGAATCTCCCCATTCTTGATTCCATCTACCACATTCGGTCTTCCTTCCCCCACTCTAAATATGGACTTAGCCGGAATGCCGTTACGCTTCAATTCCCGTGCTGTACCAGACGTGGCTATAATGTTGAAGCCCATCTCAAATAGATCTCGGGCAATGGGAATCGCATTCATTTTATCCTGATCATTGACTGAGATAAACAGTTGTCCGCTTTCTGGTATAGCGTGGCCAGCGCTAATGGTCGCTCGTCGGAATGAACCTCCAAATGTGGACGATATTCCCATCACTTCCCCTGTAGATTTCATTTCCGGACTCAAGAAAATAGATTCTTCCGGGAATTTATTGAAAGGAAGTACTGCTTCTTTAACTGCAATATGTCTAATATCGTCCCACGGCTTCAAATCCATATCTTTCAATTTTTCACCTACTGCTAATTTCACCGCTATCCGTGCTAATGGAACATTCGTCGCTTTGCTCACAAAGGGAATCGTCCTGCTGGCTCTCGGATTCACTTCCAGCACATAGACCTGCTTATCTTTGAAAGCAAATTGAAGGTTGATAAGTCCTTTCACGTTCAATTCCAAGGCGAGGGATTTCGTAATCCGAACGATATCTTCCATGGCACGGCTGGTAATTCGATAGGGTGGCAACACGCAAGCAGAGTCTCCGGAATGAATACCGGCTTCTTCAATATGCTGCATGATTCCACCAATGTGAACCGTCTCACCATCGCACAGGGCATCTACATCAAACTCAAAAGCATCTTCTAAAAATTCATCAATCAGAATTGGGTGTCCTTCTGTTACATCTGCAGACCTGGCGATGTAATCAATTAGCTGTTCTTTTGAATAGACGATTTCCATAGCTCGCCCTCCTAACACGTAACTGGGGCGTGCCAATACAGGAAATCCGATCCCTTCTGCAGCAACAACAACCTCTTCGAGCGTTCTGCCTGTTCCGTACTTGGGGCAGGTAATTTTAAGCTTATCCAGAATGGTGCCGAACTTCTCCCGATCTTCAGCAAGATCAATACTCTCCGGTGAGGTGCCGATAATGGGCACGCCGGCATCCGCCAAAGTCTTGGCAATTTTCAGAGGTGTCTGCCCTCCAAACTGTACCACCACTCCGTCCGGCTTTTCAAATTCTACGATGTTTAACACATCTTCAAATGTAACCGGCTCGAAGTAGAGGCGATCTACTAAGTCGAAATCTGTACTTACTGTTTCAGGGTTGCAGTTCACCATGATAGTTCTGTATCCAAGGTCTTGAAGGCCGAAAACCGCCTGAACACAGCAATAGTCAAATTCAATCCCTTGCCCGATCCGATTGGGCCCGCCGCCAAGTATCATAATCTTTTTACCGGCCAGCGGAGCTATTTCATTTTCTTCATCGTAAGTAGAATAACAGTACGGCGTTTGTGCTTCAAATTCGGCGGCACAAGTGTCGACAACTTTGTAGGAAGGATGAACATTCTCTTCATTTCGTCTTTTACGGACTTCTAATTCGTTTTCTCCAAACATTCTTCCTATTTGCTTATCAGAAAAACCATTCTGTTTTAATTCACGTAAAGATATTTCATGAAATGTCTCAACATTACTCATAGAAGTTATTTGTTCAATATGGTGTAAAAACCATGGATCAATCTTCGTCACATTGAAGACATCATCAACTGATTCACCCTCCAGAAAAGCTTGACGCACTTTCAGCAACCGAAAAGCAGAGGCGTATCGCAAGGTAGACATATCCAATGGCCTTGCTCGACTCACATCCATGTCACCTTCAGCCGGTGGTTTCGGTTCCAATCCATCCAGTCCAACTTCAAGTGATCTAAAAGCTTTTT
>Ga0208524_1001101_pt1 | contig 13043 bp, 10 predicted proteins | sample ETNtaG_28_FD_185779 | JGI IMG/M metagenome (GOLD analysis project Ga0208524, IMG submission 185779) | Marine microbial and viral communities from oxygen minimum zone, Eastern Pacific Ocean - ETNP201406SV61 (SPAdes) (version 2) | ecosystem: Environmental > Aquatic > Marine > Oceanic ... | reverse complement strand
TTTACTTTTCCTCTCATTTAGTTAGGGGGGTATGCTGGCAAGAACCACTTATGGTATGTATGTATTTTGGGATGTACTTCCCCTGACAGGGAATTTCTTCTCTGTAAATCTGACGAGAACTATGTATGGTTTTATAATTTAAATGCAGTACCATATTCTACTTCTATGGGTGTTTCATCTTCCTCACACCCAACAATCAGCATCAGTGCCGTAATGATTAGTAGTGTCTGTTTCATATCATCCTCTCGTTATTACTCCCAGTTCAAACACGGTGAGGTTAGTACAGTTCGGAGCAATCCATCTCATTCCCATCTTTATCCCAACATTCATTAGAAATCTCTTCCCCATCCTTGAAAGTTCCTTCATATTTCTTCTGTCCAGTTTCGTAGTAATCAACAACCTTTCCTGTACCATTCACTACGTTAGTCTCGTTTAGTTGACCATTGGGTTTCCATCCCTTGTCAGTAATTAAGAGGTCGTTGCGATATTCACCTTCGAACATTTTTACACCGCTCTTGTACCACCTGGTGTACTGCCCATTAGATTTTGCATCTTTGAAAGTTCCTTCATAACCCTTCTGTCCATTTTCATACCACCAAGTTTGTAATCCGTTTCGTTCCTCATCCTTGAAAGTTACTTCTGACCTCTTCTGTCCATTTTCATACCACCAAGTCCATAATCCATCTAATTTCCCATCCTTGTAAGTTCCCTTATAAAACTTCTGTCCATTCTCATACCACGTAGTCCATTTACCATTCCTACCACCAAATGGTAGGTATTTTAGGGAATCTGGATAATCATCAGGGTAACTACCATCACCATTAATAAACCGACCTTGAAAACGGATTTGTCCGTTCTCATAATAGTACATCCAATGACCATTCATCAGTCCTTTTCTGTATCTTCCGTTTAGCATCTTCTGTCCATTATCATAGGAGTCGAACACTCTTCCTGTGTATGGTTTATCGTCATTAGGTGCGTACTTCAGCCCATCTTTATCTATAAGGTTATTTATATCATACTTAGTTTGAGAGTATAGCAGTGAAGCAAACAGAAAAATCGTAACAGTGAGCAATCTTTTCATTTTTGAATCCTCCTAAATAGCGTTCAAGAGTTAAGTATATTAACTGTTAAGCAGACAGTAAATGGAATGTAGTGTATGAAGCGGTGAAAGACAATAGGGAATGAGAGGAAAATGAGTGAGGGAGGGAGATGATTTTTCTAGAAACAAAAAACCCCGCATGCGGGGTTTTTTAGTTACAAAGTTCAGGCTCTAGACGTAATTTTCTTTTATAAATAAAGATGAAAGATAAATTCAACACACCCTGGCGTCGCATGGCTACCGCCATCTATACCGCACCTTCTGACGGAAAAGTGTTCGGTACTATGGAAATTGATGTCACAGATACTAAGCAGTACATCAGTGACCAAAGGGAGAAAGGGAACCACCTGACCATCACTCATGTAGTGGTGGCTGCCATAGCCAGAGCGATTTCTATCGATGCCCCGGAAGTGAACGGATTTGTGAGGCGCGGGAAGATTGTACCCCGCGATTACATTGATGTGGCCGTGGCAGTAAATATCAAGGATGGGCAGGAGATGGCTTCCTTGGTTGTGCGAAATGCTGATAAAAAGACACTCCGGGAGATCGGAGAAGAAATCCGGGAGGAAGCTGAATCTCAACGTCAGGGAGATGAAGGGAAGACCATGAGCACTAAGTATATTTTAGCCAAGATTCCGTGGCCATTCCGCCGGTGGGTCTTTCGCTTGATTCGAGGAACTGTCAGCGTACTGGGCATTCAGTTGAAATCGCTTGGTCTCACTAATCGATCTTTCGGATCAATCTTAGTGACTAACATTGGCACTCATGGACTTTCAACGGCCTACGGGGCCCTACTCCCGGCAGCGCAGATTCCTGCTGTTATAGTTATGAGCAAAATCGAGGAGAAACCAGTAGTGAGAGATGGGGAAATTGTAATCCGTTCGATTATGCCGCTGTCAGGAACTTTTGATCATCGGGTTGTAGATGCCAATCAGGTATCGAAAGTTGCCAGAAATGTTATTGATCGACTTGCCCGTCCGCAGGAACTGGAAACAGTACCACCGGAACTGTCTCAATCAAGTTCTGATTAAGCCCGCTTCTTAAACGATAGAAATCCGATCCCTCTCCAGAAAATCCAGAGTAGTATCCAGTATCCTACCAAAATCCCTAATGTAACCCAGTAACCTTCGACTGAATTATTATAGAAAGCGAAAGGGACGTTCAGTGTTATGAGCAGGGGAATTCCCAGGAACAACGCCAATCCGCCGCCGTAGATTGCGTCTTCTGCGACAGGTGTTTCAAACTCAGGATCGGTGACTCTGAGCAACACTAGTCCGGAATTTATTGACCCGGTCATTTCTCCGAAGAGTTCGATGAAACGCTCAAAGTGGTAATCATCAAATGCCCGCCAGCAGATCCAGTAGAGCATCCCCATTGTAGCCGGCCCAGCCAAAAGTGACATAATCAGAATAGGCTCCCAATAGTTCACCACTACAGTCAGACTGATGGCTGCCACGGCACCCACCACAAGAAAGTCCAGGAAGGTGCCCATACTGCGGCTCATTAAACCACGATCGATGACATAGGAGCGTCCTGTCAGATCCAGTACTTTTCGTACTATGAGTGCAATCAACATACCAAACACGAAATGGAATGCCCAGGCTGTAGCTATAAAATCATGCAGTCCTGCTTGATCGAGCCACGAGGTTAATCCTTTAGTAAAGAGATATGTCAGAAAATATACAAATCCGATGAGTCCCAGGTGAAACGAGAGCGATTCCACTGCACCGGTTGTGAGAGGCAATCGTCCGGCAATGGGTTGATCATCCGTTGACCGGTAAACACCGGTACGGACATCTACGGTGATGTGATCCATGTTGGTGATGAGTGTACTTTTTCCATTACGGATACCCCAGTTGATTAGAGCCATTCCGACGAAAAAGGCGTACAGATACCCAATGGCAGCAATTGTCAGGCCGACCAGACCGCCGTTTTCGAATCCCCACTGTTCCCAGCTGCTGCCCATTGTATAAGCGAGGCCAGGTCCCATTCCAAATCCAAGAGGCAGGATCAGTCCGATACCGATGAAGAGATCAGGTTTAATGGTATACATGAGAAGAAATGCCACCAGGAGACCAATTATTCCCTGGATTAAGTAAGATGTAAGGGAGGCGATACCTTTGCTCAAGGGACCCTTTCCCCAGTGGGTTTTTTCCTGCCGTAGTCCCAAAGCGATGAATGTCAGCGCCAGGAAGTGATATACATAGACGCCTAACCTTTCGGAAGGAAGGTCAATCCAGCCTAATCCCTGTGAACCAACGAGCAAAGCTGCGAATCCGCCAATTAGATTGTTAGGAATCAGGAATCGTTGAAAAAAGCGGACATAACGTCGGAGGAGTGTACCGATAATCAGGAAGGAGCTGAGATACATGAAATCCAGGATTACATCCTGCAGATTCAGATTTATACTCCACGAATTCATTTTACTTGTTTCACCCTGTTGGAAATATAAACCCTAATGGGCGGGGTTTTTGCTTAAATCCTATCCCTTTGGATGGGGGTTAGCCAGTGACGTTTCAACTTAGTAAAATCATTTTATGGGTGAAAATGGTAACCGATTATTGGCAGTGCTAATCCTAAATGGAATCCTGCAAATCTGTTATTTTTCAGGTCAGATACAGGTTTTTGAATATTTTCCTTTGTAAAACCTGCCAAAAGCCACCCACCGAAAAATTTGTTTCTCTTTAGTTTTTTCCCATCCATAAAGGCAATACCATAACCAGCACCACCCCAAAAGCCACCATATCCAGAATAAGTCATTTGCAAATCACTATAAGTATAAGATTTATTTTCTTTTGATGAATGTCTTTTGCCGAATGCAACTCCAGGGAATAAATATGGGCCTTGGCCAGGATTGCCAATAGATGGTACTGCAAAACCAATGCTTATCTGGTATCCTTTTATTTTCTTTTTTATATCAAACTCGTAAGATATACCAATATATCCCCCGGGTTGAGAAAGTTCCCTTGGGTCACCAGTTCGAGAGGACTGCGTTTCTTGTCCATAAACCAATCCAAAAAGTAATAGTATTGGTGTGATGCGTTTAATCATAATCAAATCTACTCATCATCCCACAAACAAAAAACCCCTCTAATGGGTGGGGTTTTTTGTTTTTCCACATTTCTCCTTACATTCCACCGTGTTTGAACTGGGAGCGGTAGTAATAACGAGAGGATGATATGAAACAGTCACACCTAATCATTACAGCACTTCTATTTATTTTTATCAGCACATCCATAGCTGAAACTATTCCGGAAAAATATCAGGATGATGCGGATAAGCTCATTTCTGCTTCCCTTTCTGACAGTACCGCTTACAATCGCCTGGCTTATATATGTGACACTTTCGGTCCCCGTTTAAGCGGCTCAAAGAATCTTGAAAATGCAATTGACTGGGTTCTGGCAGAGATGGAAAAAGACGGTTTATCAAATGTACACGGCGAGAGAGTGAAAGTACCCGTATGGATACGTGGAAAAGAATCAGTCAAACTCATCAAGCCATTTGCAAAGGATCTTGCCGTTTTGGGTCTTGGCGGTAGTATCTCGACTCCACGCAAAGGAATCCGCGGAGAAGTAATCGTGGTGGACAGTTTCGAAGAACTGGAACAGAGGAAAGATGAAGTGGAAGGTAAAATTGTACTCTTTAATGCTGCTTTCACGAATTATGGGGAAACGGTTCAATACAGATATAAAGGTGCCCAGGAAGCTGCAAAATACGGTGCTGTGGCCAGCCTCATCCGTTCCGTAGGGCCTTGGTCTATGAATACTCCTCACACTGGTGTCATGGCATATTCTGACACTATACCTAAAATTCCCCACGCTGCTTTGACCATGGAAGATGCCATGATGCTCCGCCGCATCCACGACCGCGGTGAAAAAATTATCCTTGAATTGAGAATGGAAGCAAAAACGGTTACGGACCGCTGGTCTCGAAACGTGGTGGCAGAACTGCCCGGCAGTGAATATCCGGAAGAAGTGGTGGTGCTGGGAGGCCATATCGATTCCTGGGATGTGGGTCAGGGAGCTAACGATGATGCCGGCGGGTGTCTGGCGGCTTGGCACGCTGTAAAACTTATCAAAGAATTGGGTCTCCAGCCTAAAAGGACGTTGAGGGTAGTGATGTGGACCAATGAGGAAAATGGAGGACGGGGTAATAAAGCTTACCGTGATGAACATATAGATGAATTGGATAAGCATGTGGTAGCCATTGAATCCGATAACGGTGTATTTAAACCCAAAGGTTTCGGTTTTTCTGGTACGGAGGCAGCCATGGAAATTGTCAAAGAAATTGGCGGTTTGCTGGATGGTATCGAAGCCGGTGAGATCACCGAAGGCGGCCGGGCCGCAGATGTGGCACCTTTGAACGATGAAGGTGTACCTGTCATGTCCCTGAAAGTGGATGATTCCAAGTATTTTTGGTATCACCATACCAATGCCGATACATTTGACAAGATTGATTTTGATGATTTTAATCGCTGTGTGGCAGCCATGGCAGTTTTAGCTTATCTTATCGCTGATCAGGATCAAACATTGCCAAGATAACCATCACCTATAGGTATTGGATTTAAGATAGTATGATACTCCATAATCAATGTTTGTATATTTTGATTTTGATATGTTCAGTTTTATTAACACAGATGAATGCTAAAGATAATCCTTACATCGTTGTTTTAGGCACTGCTCAGGATGGTGGTATTCCTCATTCTGGCTGTGAAAAATGTTGTTCAGATAAGTGGAATGACCCATCAAAACGTCTGAAAGTGTCATCTCTTGCTATTCTTAATCCAGAATCAAGTGAAGCTTGGATGATTGATGCCACCCCCGATTTCCCATCTCAGCTAAATGCAATAACATCAATTCATGGTGCAGAATTAAAGGGGATTTTTCTCACACACGCGCATATTGGTCACTACACAGGTTTAATACATTTAGGCAAAGAAGTAATGGGATCAAAAATGATGTCTGTTTATGCCATGCCCCGATTAAAATCATTTTTAGAAAACAACGGACCATGGAGCCAACTGGTAGCTTTAAACAACATTATGATTTCAAAACTACAGGATGGAGAGCCCGTTAAATTAACTGATCATATTTCAGTTACGCCGTTCATTGTTCCCCACAGGGATGAGTTTTCAGAAACAGTAGGATATCGAATTTCAGGATTGGATAGAGAAATTATATACATCCCTGATATTGACAAATGGACCAAGTGGAAGCGTGATATTCGCCAAATAGTTAAGAATACAGATGTAGCTGTTCTGGACGGTACATTTTATGAAAATGGTGAATTACCCAATCGTGATATGAATGATATTCCCCATCCATTTATTGAAGAAACAATGAACCTTTTCAACGAAAGTTCATCAGATGAAAAAGGTAAAATACATTTTATTCATTTTAATCACACGAATCCTGCCCACGATGAAAAGTCCCGAGCATCTGAATCTATTCAGAAGCAGGGGTTTCATATTGCCCGGGAAGGAGAGAAATTCAAGTTATAGTGAGCTGTATCACATGTTGAAACTGATGTATTTTCTTAAGATTCGTTAAGAAAACATTAAAAAGAATTTTATATTTTATAATGGCGTTTAAACCAAGAAAATGAAATTCAACCGTTTACCGGCACTGTTCTTTTTAACCTCGATTCTTTTGGGTCAGGAGCTTTTTGATCCGTACGATGTTCACACGTTGGACATCGAATTTTATAATCCTGATTATGATTCCATTCTACAGGCAAGGTGGGAAGTGGATGATAAGACCTATGAATTGGCCACAGTAATTTTCAATGGAGAACAAATGGATAGCGTAGGTGTCCGTTATAAGGGTAATTCAACATTCTGGTGGGCCCAGATCATAGGGAGTCCAAAGTTTCCCCTCAATATTGATTTTGATCTGATTTATGAAGATCAGGATCTCATGGGCTACAATAAAGTAAAACTGTCTAATTCCATTTTTGACCCTACTTTTGTTAAAGAATCCACTGGATATCTGACAGAAGGTTATTACCTCTCAACACCGGAAGTTGGTTACATGAATGTGTCCGTGAATGGGGAATTGTTGGGATTGTATGTTGCTGTAGAGACGGTCAGTAAACAGTTCCTGTCCAAGCACTTTGGGAATAACACAGGCGCTTTTTTCAAGTGTGAACCTCAGTTTCACTACGGAGAGGAATACGATGCAGATCCTGACATGGTTTGGTATGGAAATGACTCCACAGAATATGCGTACCAAATGGGATACGAGCTCAAATCAGAATCGGGCTGGAATGAACTTCTTGATCTCATATATACGTTGAATTTTGATATAGACGATATTGAGTCTATCCTGAATGTAGATAGGGCGCTGTGGTATTTTGCCGCATCGGTAGTCATGCCGGACTTGGATGCTTATAACGGTTTTTACATGCATAATTATTATCTGTATCGCAATACCAGCAGCGGTCTCTTTGAAGTGATACCTTGGGATAAGGATAACACTTTTGGCGGTGCTATGATTAATACAATTCTTGGAATGGGCGGCGATGTTTCCTGGATATATAGTTGGGATCCTTTTTTATTTGAAAATGACGAAGAACGGCCGTTATTCAGCAAACTTATGAGTGTCCCTCTATATAAAGATACTTATACGGCCCATATTCGCACCATCATTGATGATATTTACAATGTGAGTTATATCCAGGATCTTGCTTATGGCATGCAGGATGTTATTGAATCTTATGCTCAAATTGACCCCAATCTTTTTCCACCATTCACTTACGGCGACTATTTCCAATACAATGTAGATAATTATCTCATCACTCAGGATGGAGCCCATTGGTGCGGGATCACTTCAACCGTAGAAGAGAGATTGCCTTACCTCTTAAGTCATAGCGAAATTTTGAAGACTCCACCTGAAATCTTGGATGTTTTGCAGGAAAATACCAATCCAGAAGAAGGGGATAATGTAGTCATTCAGGCTGAAGTGACAGGAGCCCTCTCCGTAGAATTGATGGCCACAATAAATCCATTCCCATCACATTTTATTTCAATTCCAATGTATGACGATGGAGAGCATGATGACGGGAACGCAAATGATAATATTTTTGGAGCGATTATTCCGTTTCAGGAGAGTGGAAATCACATAAAGTATTATATCAGAGCAAGTAATGATGATGCGTTAGTGCTTGATCCTCAAAAAGCAGAACGTGAATTCTATCAGTATACGATTGACATCGGCGCTGAACCTGGTACTTCAGTGGTAATCAACGAAATTAATTACAATTCAGCTGATGATTTTGAGACTGAGGATTGGGTAGAGCTGTATAATCCTACCGACAACATAATAGATCTTAGTAATTGGACATTTAAAGATGAAAATGATGATCATCTCTTTACCATTCCTGAAGATGTGTCTCTCGCTCCAGACCAATACATTGTTTTATGCGAGAATGCAGATTTATTTCAAACATTCTTCCCGGAAGTTGATAACTACATAGGAGATCTTGGATATGGATTAGATGGTAGCGGAGAATTGATAAGATTATTTGATCCAAGTGGTATTTTGGTGGATGCTGTGGATTACGATGATTCTTATCCATGGCCTGAGGAAGCGGATGGAGAAGGGCCTACATTGGAATTAATTGATCCCACCCAGGATAATGCACTGGGGGTAAACTGGTCAGCGTCAGAAGGTCATGGTTCACCGGGAGTTATCAATACATCGCTTTCTATCCAAAATATAACGATAGTGCCTGATGGATTTATGGTCTTTAATAATTACCCCAATCCGTTCAATCCTACAACAATAATTAGTTATGTTCTGCCAATCGATGCATCAGTAACTATCACCATCCACGATATAATGGGTAGAAAAGTAAGGACACTTGTTAACAGTAGACAAACCGCTGGTTTTAAAACAATACAGTGGAATGCTACCAATGATAACAGACAGCCGGTTGCTGCTGGAATTTATATTTATACGGTTCAATCTGGAGAGTTCAGACAATCCAGAAAGATGTTGCTATTGAAGTAATATTTCAATCGACAACTAATCGTTAAATTGTCATAACTTATTAAGTGCCTTATTATTTAATAATAAAATGAAAAGATATAGACTAAGTCTGTTCCTTCTTTTGGGGACTATTGCCAATTCACAGGATGTTTCCACCATTAACGGCTTTATTCGTGAAGCTGAAACGGGAGAACCTATAGCTTACGCCAACGTATTCATTAAGGACTCTAACCTTGGCTCGGCATCGAACATCGATGGATATTACGTTATAACTAATGTACCTGCTGGAAAGGCAGAAATCGTCGTGTCCATCATTGGTTATAAAATGGTTACACAGGAAATCGATGTTCAGTTGAATAAGAATCTGCGTTTGAACTTCCGCTTGGATCGGACGGTGTTAGAAGGAGAAACAGTGGATGTGTTTGGTGAAGCACAGAAAATGCGTCAGTTAGTGGAACCAAGTAGAATCACTATTGATCTACGGACAATGGAAACAGCTCCGGCCTTTGTTGAACCTGATCTTTTTCGTATCGTACAAATGTTGCCTGGAGTACAAACTTTGAATGATTTTTCCAGTGCCCTCTATGTTCGCGGTAGCACTCCGGATCAGAACCTTATTTTGCTGGATGGTATCACCATATATAACCCTTATCATTTGGGAGGAATATTTTCCACTTTTAACACAGATGCCATCAAGGAAGCAGACTTCCATGCCGGAGGTTTTCCGGCACGGTACGGCGGTCGCATGGGTGCCATCCTGCATGTAATCAATAGGGAAGGCAATACAGAAGAATTCCAGGGAAACGTCAATATATCCCTTATCTCCAGCAAAGCGTTAATCGAAGGTCCTTTACCCAATTATATGGGCATCAAAGGATCCTGGATGATTGCCGGAAGACGGACCTATTTTGATCAGATTATCAATGCACTCATGGGTGCAGAAGGAGATAAAAGCGGTTTCAAATTTCCGTATTATTTCTACGACTATCAGATCAAGGTGAATCTGGACCTGAATCCGGACCATCGTCTTACCTACAGTCGTTTTTATGGAGATGATGTACTTTCCATTGAAACAAATGATCGTACAGAAAGTTACGATATCCTTTCCGATTATTATGAAGAAACCGACTATTCTTTTGACATCGAATGGCCTTGGGGCAACCACACCAATAGTCTGACCTGGCGCTGGCTAATCAGTCCTAAACTGGTCGCTCGAACCTACGTTGCGACCAGCTATTACCGTTTTGATTTCGATCTGGATTTTGGCGAAGAAGGTAGTTGGCAGATGGGCTCCGAAAGCGACACGTACAGTGAACAGTTTACTTTTAACTATTTTGATATTATCGATGACAAAACTGTTGAAACCGAATTATCCTGGCATGGGATTGACAATCACCAGTTGATGGGTGGTCTACAGTACAAGCAGGTAGATTTTGATTTAGGTATGGAATTTGAATTTACGAATCTGGATACCTCTTTTTACCTGAACCCCTTACAAATGAAGGATCAAACAGTGGAGCGGTCCGTGTTTTTGCAGGACAAATGGGATATCACGCCCAGACTTGCCTTGCAGTTAGGCGGCAGACTCATGGATTATTCTCTCCATGATTTGCTCTATTTTGATCCCCGCTTTGGGTTGAAATACCTCCTTAGGCAGGATCTTTCCCTGAAACTTGCAGTGGGACGCTACCACCAGTTCCTGACCATTGCCAATGCAGAAGATGAATCGATGAGGATCGTTGATTTCTGGTTGGGTCTGCCTGCAGATCAACCGGCGACCTACGCGGATCATGCCATTTTGGGGCTGGAGTATCTTTCCAGTGAACATTGGCTTTTCCGTATGGAAACCTACTATAAGCATTTTGAGAATCTGATTACGTTGAAGCAGGGTGAGTTATTCCAGGAAGAAGAGGATGAGCTAAGGTTTACGCCCTTTAATGAATTTTATGATACTCGAGCTAATGCGTATGGTTTAGAACTGTTGTTTAAAAAGACTGCCGGGCGTATCCGCGGCTGGATAGGTTATACCTTTGCTGAGACAAGGAGACATATTGACAAGCATGGATGGTTTCACCCGAAATATGATCGTACCCATACCCTTAACATAGTAGGTGATCTCGCACTGACAAAGACAGTGCATTTTAGTACTTCGATTCAGGCTTCCAGTGGTCAAGCTTTCACTCCACCAATAGGTCGTTATGAGCAATGGGATGCATATCACGATCCGTATATGCCTTCTTGGTACAGCAGTGAAAATTTCCTCGTGGGAAAGAAGAATTCTGAACGAGGACAGGCTTATTTTCGTTGGGATATTGGCCTGAAACAGAATAAAAAGTTTTTTGGTTATGCCTATGAACGCTTCATTCAATTGATCAACGTTACCAATCACATAAATCCATTGACTTACCAATACCGGAACAAGACCAATAGATTGACGGGAGAAACGTTGGGAATGGAGCGTGCTGCTATACCCATGTTTCCTTTCTTTTTAACCTTTGGATATAGAGTAGAGTTCTAATGCGTCTGATCATCGCCGGCTTATTTAGTTTGTTCTTGTTTACTTGTCTATCCTTCCAGCCAGAACTGGAGTGGGAAGATGTTACATCTGATCACGAACCAATCTTAAATGTCATGGCTCTACTTTCGGCTGACTCATTGGTAACTAGTTTTGTCAAAGTGCATCGATCGCTGCAGATGGATGAAGCTGCAGATACCCTGGTGAGGGACACACTTGAAAGTGGTGAAATATGGATTCATTATGCCTCAAGGTTTGTGGTTCGAGACGCAGAGGTGATTGTCAGCGATGGTGAAAATGAATACATTTTTGAATATATTGATTTTGCGGAAGATAATGGTGATACTGTCTTCTCAGAACTGTATCTCTATAATGGAGATGATCTAAACCCACAACCTGGAGAAACATGGGATATATCCATAACAACTCCCGGCGGACTCAGTGTTAACGGTGAAACCACGATTCCTCCAGTCCCCCAACTTTATAAAGAAGAATTGCCTGATACCTTCCATGTGGATCAAACAATGGACATAAGCTGGCAGACCATGGCCGATAACTACCAAATAATCAACGCTGGCAATGTAATGGCCTATTTTTTCGAAGATGATTATTACGAGAACGGTAACACAGATTATGCCTGTGGGCTGTGGCAGGAAGAGATCATCAGTCCCGATGAAGAATCCTGGACCTACCGTCGGGATATCTGTGAGGACTATTTTGATTTGGATTGGGAAGAGGATGTTTTGCTGATCAACCTCATGAGCATGGACAATAATTATTATGATTATTTTATACGCTATGCCGGGGATCCGGAATATTCCAGCCTGTTTTTAGGACAGGGTGGTTCCGGACGCAATTTTGGTATTGAGGACGGTATCGGCGTCTTTGGCGCTATCGGTATAGATCGTCACTATATTCCCATTGCGCCCTAGCTTTCTTACTCTTTAAAGCCGTAGCAGTTAACGTGCAAAATTCAATGCACTCTATGAGGGATTGGTACGTTGATTTCTTTGATCTCCATCCTTACATTGTAATATTCACCATCGGATAGAAATTATGAGAAATAAAATTCTTGGACTGTTTTTTACACTATTTGCTCTATTATTTATTTATTACAATCACCTACCTGAACAAAATATCCCACAAGAGTTGTCTGAATCCGATAAGGAACTAAAGCAGATTCCTCAACCCACAGAGATCATCAAAAGTAGGGAAGACCGTAAGGAATTTAAGAAGCGACGGAAGGAGTGGATCAAGGATATGCACAAATCTCATCCTGATGATGACTGGGAAGAGATGGATCGCCAGACCCGGCGGGAGAAAGCTCATGATATCATCCGCTGGCGCAAGGAACTGTTGGAAGCCGGTGTGCTGGTTCCAGGTTATTCGAGCAGGGAAACTGCAGGCGGCTCAGTGGAGGGAATTTGGCTAGAGCGTG
>Ga0208524_1001097_pt1 | contig 13063 bp, 13 predicted proteins | sample ETNtaG_28_FD_185779 | JGI IMG/M metagenome (GOLD analysis project Ga0208524, IMG submission 185779) | Marine microbial and viral communities from oxygen minimum zone, Eastern Pacific Ocean - ETNP201406SV61 (SPAdes) (version 2) | ecosystem: Environmental > Aquatic > Marine > Oceanic ... | reverse complement strand
TCAAATCATACTTGCAGATTTCTCAGAATGGGGCGTTAATGGTTCCTATACTCAAAGGAGAACCGCCATGAGCAAAGAGAATCTTGAACAGTTTATGAATCAGCTGGCAGGTAGTGAGGAACTACAGGCAAAGATCGGTGAAGAGATAGACGCCGCATCGCTGATTACGCTGGGGGCTGAATGTGGTTGTGAATTCACGGCAGACGACTTAATAGGGTCGTTTAGATTGAGTGATGAGGAGTTGGATGCGGTGAGCGGCGGCCGACAGACGGAGGTAACATCACAATTGCGCCTTATGGGTCAGTTTGGGCGTAACGTGGAATTTGCAATTAAACTTCCGGTTATAGTCAGCAGTAGCAAGGCGCATGGTATCGGAGGTTGGGGTTCGGAGAATGACGGGGATTAAGCGAGCTCAATGATTGATATAACGCGGGCAGTTAATAAACCAAAGGCAACGATCCAGCCACTTAACCGGTCAAGCTATCTTATCTGAATTCCCTTTTCCCTGCTGGTCATCAACCGGTGGGGTGTCCGTCGTCAAACAAATGGAACAGATGAGCATCTAATTTAAGGGAGTGTTCTGTTCATCGGTTTTCATCTTACGCAGCATACCGTTGATAATGCAAACGACGTTCTGCAAGGGTGTTTCGTTTGATCCTTTGTCTGTTTCTCAGTATTGATTCTCCGCGCCCAAAGTAGACGTCAGCCGGTGTCAGGTTATCCAGGCTTTCATGGTAACGCTGGTGGTTGTAGTGATCGACGAACGCCTCAATCTGCTGTTCAAGATCACCCGGTAAAAAGTAGTGTTCCAGCAGTATTCGGTTCTTTAGCGTCTGGTGCCAGCGTTCGATCTTGCCTTGGGTCTGTGGATGATACGGCGCACCGCGAACATGACTCATGCCGTTGTCGCCAAGCCAGTCAGCAAGCTCGCCGGATACGTAGCTGGATCCATTATCGGAGAGCAGTCTCGGTTTCTGCGTAACCTCAGCCTGGTCGCAACCGGATGCTTGCAGGGCAAGGTTCAGGGTCTCGGTCACGTCGTGGCTGGTCATGCCGGCGCACAACTTCCAGGCAATAACATAGCGGGAGAAGTCGTCCAGTATCGTCGACAGGTACATCCAGCCCCAGCCAATGATCTTCAGGTAGGTAAAATCCGTCTGCCATTGCTGATTGATGGCGGTGGTCTTGTCCTTAAACTCGCTGGCGGCTTTCATGACGATGAAGGCCGGACTGGTGATCAGGTCATGGGCCTTGAGAAGCCGGTAGACCGAGCTCTCCGAGACAAAGTAACCTTCCGTATCGGTAAACGTGACCGCCAACTCCCGTGGACTCAGTTCCGGTCGGTCCAGTGCCAGCGTGATCAGGCGGTCCCTAACCGCATCAGGGATACGGTTCCACACCCGGGTCGGCTGCGGTGCTTTATCCTGCAGCGCATCCTGACCAGCACGACGGTAACGTTCGTACCAGCGGTAAAAGGTGGTGCGCGGAATGCCCAGCATATCCAATGTCTGCTTGGCCGGCAGGTGTGATCGTTCCACCAGCCGAATGACCTCCAGCTTCTCGGCAGCAGGGTATCTCATTCGAACTCGTCCCCATCCCCGAGCATGCTTTTTTTGAGCAACCGCAGTTCCAGCGTTTGTTCGGCTACCACTTCTTTTAGATCCCGGGCTTCACGCCGCAGCTCGGTGACTTCACCGGTATTGGCCTGGCGAACGATATCGCCGGCCAGGCGCTTCTTGCCGGCCTCCATGAACTCCTTGGACCATTTGTAATACAGGCTCTGGGCAATGCCTTCGCGGCGGCACAGCTCGGCAATACTGTCTTCACCGCGTAAACCATCCAGCACAATGCGGATCTTTTCCTCCGCACTGTATTGCTTACGCGTCTTGCGCTTGATGTCACGAATGATCCGTTCTGACGATGCGGGTCGTTCTTCTGGTTTCTGTTTCATCTCAACTCCTCACGTTAGGATGAACAAAAACTCTCCTTTAAACCAGTGCTATATCTGTTCCATAGGTGCTGACGGGCTACAGGGCTTAGATCTGGCCAGATCTAGATGTACAATATAATCATATTTTACAGTTACTTATACTGAAACGGGGCCTCTGTTAGATCTTTTTTGGAGAGAAATTGGTCGGGACGGCAGGATTTGAACCTACGACCACCACACCCCCAGTGTGGTGCGCTACCAGGCTGCGCTACGCCCCGAGGCGCGGAATTCTATCAGGCTTAAACTTGTGGGGAAACGAATCGGTTCAGCTTTTTAGAACTTCCAACACTTCTTCCAGTTCAACAATCATTTGATGGATGAGCTGTTTGTATTGAGTGTTGTCTTCTTTTTGATCTTCACCGGAGAGTCTCTGGCGGGCACCGCCAATGGTGAAGCCTTGTTCGTACAGGAGTGAACGTATCTGACGAATCATCAGCACGTCCTGCCGTTGGTAGTAACGGCGATTACCTCGTCGCTTGACGGGTTTCAGCTGCGAAAATTCCTGCTCCCAGTATCGAAGGACGTGAGGTTTGACGTCACATAAACCGCTGACCTCACCAATGGTGAAGTATCGCTTACCAGGAATAGGTGGTAATTCTGCGTTATGGCCTGGATCCAGCATACGCCTCCACTCTGGCTTTCAACTTCTGTCCTGGTCGAAATGTCACGACTCTACGAGCCGTAATAGGAATTTCTTCACCTGTCTTGGGATTTCGTCCTGGTCGCTGGCTCTTATCGCGTAGATCGAAGTTTCCGAATCCTGATAGTTTTACCTGCTCGTTGCCTTCCAGAGAAGATCTTACTTCTTCAAAAAAGAGCTCGACGACTTCTTTCGCTTCTCTTTTGTTCAGCCCCAGCTCTTCAAACAGCTTTTCTGCCATTTCGGCCTTCGTCAAAGCGCTCATTTACTAGTTCCTTAAGCTGGCACCCAGTTTCGTGGTCAGTGCTTCCAAGATTTCATCAACGAAACCGTTGATTTCGTCATCAGTAAGAGTGCAGGAACTGTGTTGGAAGGTCAAGCCTAAAGCGACACTTTTTCTATTAGGATCAATACCTTTGCCCTGAAATACGTCAAACAACATTAGGTTTTGAAGGGCTGAAATGTGACAGGAATTGACACAAGCGTTGATTTCATTGGCACTGACGCCATTTTCAACGATTATGGCGATATCCCGCCTGACTTCAGGAAATTTTGATAAATTCTTAGCCTCGGGGACATGTCTTGAGAGCAGAGCATCCAGTTGGAGCTCGAAAAGGTAGACATTCTGCTCAATATCCAGTGATTTCTGGACCCTAGGGTCCATTAAACCCATAAATCCAATGGTTTCTTCTCCCCTTATGATTCTCGCGGTCTGACCCGGATGCAGGGCCGGATGGTGACCGGCTTCAAATATAAAGTCATCTGGCGCACCTGTCAGTGCCAGGACAGACTCCAGATCTCCTTTAGTATCAAAAAAATCAATGGGTTGAGAGGAATTTCCCCAGCTTTCCTGGCGTCTTGAACCAAACGCAATCCCCGCTAACATGCGCTCCTGCGTGATATCTGCCATTTCCAGGTCAGTTTTGTTGGGCGGTTGCAGGAAACGCAACCCGCATTCAAATAGCCTTACCCTGGATTGCTGACGATTTATATTGTGAATTAATGACTTAACCAATCCTGACCACAATGTGGTGCGCATAACCGCCATTTCTACAGAGATTGGATTCTCAAGTCCGATGGGACTATGTTCAGGATCAAGTATGTTCTGAACTGTCGGATCAACAAAACTGTAAGTGATCGCTTCCTGGTAGCCTCTTGCAACAAGCTGCTCTTTGATCTGATAGGCACTTAATTGCCCTTCTTGGACGGGTGCCATGGTGAGATTGGTTTTGGGCGTTCTGACAGGCAGGTTGTTATAGCCATAGACCCGGCAGATTTCTTCGATCAAATCAGCCTCTATCGCAATGTCGAACCGATGCGAGGGAGATTTAACCCGCCAGACAATATCATCATCGGTTTTGGTCTGATCGTGTTCAAAACCCAGTCTGGTGAGAATATCGTCAACCAGACCAGCATCAACATCGACTCCCAGCAGTTTCTTTACGCGATGCAGTCGAAGTGAAACATTCGGGGTTTCTGGTAGCTTGTTCTCCAAAGCAGTTTCTGTCGTCGGACCAGCCTCTCCTCCTGCAATCGCAACCAGAAGCTCAGTCGCTCTTTCGATAGCACGCGACTGCCCCTGCCAATCAACACCCCTTTCAAATCGATGTGAGGCATCTGTGTTAAGACCGTAAGACCTGGCCCTGCCGCTAATGGCCTTAGGTGCAAAGAATGCACTCTCCAGATAGATGTCGTTGGTCGTTTCAGACACAGATGTAGATAAACCACCCATTATCCCGGCAACACCGATCGGTCCTGAATCGTCAGTAATGAGTAATGTACCAGCATTCAGTTCGATCTCTGATCCATCTAGCAACGTAACGGTCTCACCACTGGTGGACTGGCGAACGACGATCTTGCCCGACAATTTGGCCAGGTCGTATGCATGCATGGGTTGACCTAACTCCAACATGACGTAGTTGGTAACATCGACCACGGGATCAATACTCCTGACATCACAGCGTCGCAGTTTTTCCTTCATCCAAAGTGGGGTTTCAGCCTCAAGACGAATACCCTTGATGACCCGACCAACAAATCGGGGACAAGCCTCCCCTGCATTTAATTCAACTGGAAATGTTTCTTCTGTAACAGCCGCCACTGAGGCAACCTCGAGAGAGTTTACATCCAGCGCATTGATCACACCTGTCTCACGGCTTAGGCCGAGCATGCCCAGACAGTCACTGCGATTTGGGGTCAGGTCAAGATCAAAGATCGAATCATCGAGTTCTAGATAATCTCTGATGTTCTCACCGACAGGCGCGTCTTCCGGCAACTCCATCAGCCCATCGTGGCTGTCAGAGATACCGAGTTCCCGCTCGGAACACAACATACCGAAGGACTCAACGCCTCTCAGCTTGGCTTTTTTAATTTTGAAGTCTTCGAGTTTGGCACCAACCAGAGCAAACGGGGTCTTGAGACCCGCTCTCGCATTGGGCGCGCCGCAAACAACCTGAAGTTCTTCTGTACCGGTGCTGACCTTGCAGACGACCAGCTTGTCTGCATCTGGATGAGCTTCGACAGAGATGATCTCACCCACAACCACTTTGGAGAATTCGCTGGCTACAGGTTCAAAGCCATCGACTTCGAGACCTGCCATGGTGAGTTGGTCGACAAGTTCCTGGGTGCTTAGATCAGGATTTACGTATTCTCTTAGCCAACTTTCGCTGAATTTCATGTGTTTGGGCCTGGTTTTCCTGGTGGTTCTTTTGGATCCCCGTATTCTTGGGGTGACGTATTTTTTTGGATCCCCACTTTTGTGGGGATGGCAGTGTCAATTGAACTGTTTTAGGAATCTTTGGTCGTTTTCGAAAAACAGTCTTAAGTCGTCCACGCCGTAGCGCAGCATCGCCAGTCGGTCTGGTCCCATGCCGAAGGCAAAGCCACTGTATTCTTCGGGATCTATACCTGAATACTCAAGCACTCTGGGATGGACCATGCCAGACCCCATGACTTCTAGCCAACCGGTATTGCCGCAAACACGACATCCTTTTCCCACACAGTGTACGCATTGTACATCTACTTCTGCTGACGGTTCTGTAAAGGGGAAGTATGAAGGTCTGAATCTCACATCAAGATCCTTCTCAAAAAAGACCTGCAGGAATTCAACGATAGTACCTTTCAGGTCAGCAATGCTTGATTCCCGGTCAATCAGCAGACCTTCGATCTGGTGAAACATCGGTGTATGGGTCAGGTCGGAGTCAAACCGATAGACTCTTCCCGGGCATATAATCCTGAAAGGCGGTTCTCGCTCTTTCATCGTGCGCACCTGAACGGGCGATGTATGAGTTCGTAGCAGAATATTTTGGTTGAAATAGAAGGTGTCGTGCATCGCCCTTGCAGGATGATGCTGAGGAATATTCAACGCTTCAAAATTGTGATAGTCGTCTTCAATTTCAGGTCCTTCAACGACATCGTAACCAACGCTCCTGAAAAAGTTCTCAATGCGTTGCAGTACCATTGTGATGGGATGCAGCCCGCCTGTTTCGGTATCACGTCCGGGCAGGGACACGTCGATCACTTCAGATTGCAGCTTGGCATCAATTGATGCCTGTTCAAGAAGGGCTTTCTTGTGATTGATAGATTCCTGAACAGCCTGTTTCGCCTTGTTGATTTCTGCGCCTGCTGCGGGTCTTTCTTCTGCGGGGAGTTTACCCAGACCCTTCAGAAGCTGGGTCAGGTTACCTTGTTTGCCAAGGTAGCTGACACGAACAGAATCCAGGGCTGCAAGGTCCAGTGCGGTCTCAACGGCTTGTTGAGCTTCTTCAGTGATTTCGCTTAGATCTGGCATTGTTCTTTTCCGACTTTGGATCCTGAATCGTCGGACCGCCACTTTCGCGCGGATGACAATTCTTCTCGGGATGACACTCCTCTCGGGGATAGCAATCCTCCCGGGGGTGATAATCTGCTTTCGTGGGAACAATCCACTTTAACGGGCTTGCTTTAAGCGGCCAGCGCTTCTTTTGCTTTTTCGGCCAGTGCAGCAAACGCTTCTTTTTCATGCACTGCCAGGTCAGCTAAAACACGACGGTCAATTTCTATATCCTGCTGTTTCAACCCATTGATCATGCGGCTGTAGGACAGACCACACTCACGGGCAGCAGCATTGATTCGCTGAATCCAGAGTGCCCGAAACATTCTCTTACGAACTTTTCTGTCTCTGTAGGCATACTGACCTGCTTTGGTTACGGCCTGCTTGGCAACGCGATATACGCGTGAACGCGCACCGTAGTATCCCTTAGCCTGTTTTAGTACTTTCTTGTGTCGACGATGTGCTGTGACACCTCGTTTTACTCTTGGCATTGTTTTCTCCTGACGATATTTGTTTGGTGCGATCTATAGATCCAAAATAGAACCTCGAATCCGTGACCACCGCTTTCGCGGGTAAACTAAAGATCGTGTTTTAGTCACCTAATAAACGTTTGATTAATGGCACATCGGCATCGGCAATCTGCTTCATGTTTCGCAGTTGTCTTTTGCGCTTGGTACCTTTTTTCGTCAGGATATGATTCCTGAAGGATTGTCGGTGCTTATATCCGCCTTTTCCGGTTTTCTTGAACCGTTTGGCTGCACCAGAACTTTTTTTGAGTTTTGGCATTTTCATACTCCGCAATTTTATCTCTTTAAAATAAAACGAGCCTGACTCTTTTGAGTGGCTCGATGCTTGTTGGTAGTGAAGATGGCACTTGTCCCGACATTAGATCCCGAATCGTCGGTCCCCACTTTCGTGGGGATCAAATGTCTTTGGGATTTCCGGGGCAACTCTAAGCGGTTGCTTGACCTTTCTTCTTACCTTTTGGGGCTAACACCATTGTTAACTGTCTTCCTTCCATCTTTGGATGCAACTCAACAGTTCCAATTTCGGCAAGATCACCTTCGATCCGCTTTAACAGCTCCATGCCTATTTCCTGGTGCGCCATTTCTCGACCTCTAAATCGCAAGGTGACTTTGGCTTTATCGCCATCGGTTAGGAAACGTGCCAGGTTGCGTAGTTTTACCTGATAATCTCCCTCTTCCGTCCCTGGTCGAAACTTCATTTCTTTGACGTGAGTCTTGCGCTGTTTTTTCTTGGCGGCGGCTTTACCCTTCTTCGCCTCAAATACATGCTTTCCATAGTCCAGAATCTTGCACACTACTGGATTCGAATCTTCCGCGATTAAGACCAGATCCAGCTTGGCATCCAGTGCTGCTTCTCGCGCTTGTTCGATTGGTACTATGCCTACCTGACTTCCGTCTGCCCCAATTAAACGACATTCAGTTACTTCAATTTCTTCATTGATTAGGGACTTTTTCGAATCGCCTTTCTTAATTCCACTTCTCCTCTAAGTCGGGCCGGGGAGTATACCTAAAATCAGGTGGATCTTCCCATTTTTTCGACCTCTTTTAGCAATAGTTCTGAGAATTCATCAACGGACATGGTGCCCAGATCATCCCCGTTTCGTGCTCTGACAGCTATTTGACCACTCTGAACCTCTCGATCTCCCACCACAATCATGTAGGGTACACGCTGAATGGTGTGTTCTCGTACCTTGAATCCGACTTTCTCGTTTCGCAGGTCGACTTCTACCCTAAATCCTTTGTTTTTCAATAATTTACACACTTCATGGCAATAATCAGCCTGACTGTCTGTGATATTCATGGCAACAGCCTGAACCGGTGCAAGCCAGGGTGGCATCTCACCCGCATAATTCTCAATCAGAATGCCGATAAAACGCTCAAAAGAGCCCAGCATCGCCCGATGCAGCATGACGGGCACCTGTCGACTGCCGTTCTCGTCCACGTATTGGGCGTCCAGACGACCTGGCATGGAAAAATCAACCTGCATGGTTCCGCATTGCCAGACACGAGCAAGACAATCTTTCAGTGAAAACTCTATCTTGGGACCGTAAAAAGCTCCCTCTCCCGGCAGAATTTCAAATTCCAGGCCCTTTGTTTCCAGAGCCTGGGTTAAAGTTGCCTCTGCCTTATCCCAGATATCATCGCTGCCGACACGCTGCTCGGGGCGAGTGGATAGCTTGACGATGATCTCATCGAAGCCAAAATTGGCATACACGCCTTCAAGCACGTTAATGAAATCAATGACTTCGTCCTGGATCTGCGTTTCGGTACAGAAGATGTGTGCATCATCTTGAACAAACGCCCGGGCTCTCATCAATCCCTGCAATGTCCCTGACGGTTCATCACGATGACACGAACCAAACTCAGCCAGGCGAATTGGTAGATCCCTGTAACTCCTCAGGCCCTGGTTGAATACCTGCACATGACAAGGGCAGTTCATGGGTTTGATGGCATATATTCTGTTTTCGGTAGTGACGGAGAACATGTCATCGCCGAATTTATCGGCATGACCTGATTTCTCCCACAGTGAAAGATCCACGAGCTGTGGTGTTTTGATTTCCAGGTAGCCATTTTCATTCTGAACGTCCCGAATATACTCCTCGATAACCTGCCAGATCTGCCACCCTTTCGGATGCCAGAAAACCATACCAGGTGCTTCTTCCTGGGTATGGAACAGGTCGAACTTCTTGCCCAGCTTTCTATGATCTCTCTTTTCGGCTTCTTCGATGCGGAATAGATACTTCTTGAGCGCCTTCTTGTCAGGCCAGGCAGTACCATAAATTCGCTGTAACATTTCATTGCGCGAATCACCACGCCAGTAGGCACCAGCAACCTTGGTCAGCTTGAACGCCTGCAACTTAGCAGTATTGGGAACATGAGGACCCCTGCAAAGATCTGTGAACTCACCCTGGTTATAGAAAGATAGATTCTCTTCAGATGGGATACTCTCAAGAATCTCTACCTTGTATTTCTCTTCTTTCTTGTTAAAAAAATCAATGGCTTCAGATCTAGACATCAAGGATCGAGTCACGCCGAGATCTTCTTTGGTAATTTCATGCATCTTTTTCTCGATTGCTTCGAGATCCTCGGGTGTGAAGGTGCGCTCATAGGCAAAGTCGTAATAGAAACCGTCCTCAATAACCGGGCCTATGGTGACCTGGGCTGACGGGAACAGACGCTGCACCGCCTGAGCCATAAGATGAGCGCAGGAGTGGCGCAAGACCTCCAAACCAGCTTCATCTTTGATGGTAACAATGGCGACTTCCGCATCATCTTCCAGCATGTGAGATGTATCAACAATATCACCATCGACTTTTCCAGCCAGAGCGGCTTTGGCAAGTCTGGGTCCGATGGATTCGGCGATTTCGTGAATTGAAACGGAATGATTGAATTGCTTCTGACTTCCATCAGGCAGAGTAATGACTGGCATGTTGTCCTCGCTTTCAGTGGTGACCCCTACTGAAGGCCACGTGGTTTTAGCTTGAGTTTCTGTGTTAGGTGCTTTGGCGCACCTGTGTCTTTTTGGTTACGCCAAAGCCCTGGACTTGGTAGGAACGCTCGGATTCGAACCGAGGACCCTCGCCTTGTCGAGACGATGCTCTAACCAACTGAGCTACGCTCCTGCACATTATTTCCTCAAAATCCCTGAGTATTCATACAATGAACGGGTACCAGGGGGTTTGAGGCCGCGTAATTTAGCAAGAAACGCATTGTGAATCCAGCTTGTGGGCTGTATTGGCATGAGGTTTGGGCTGATGGATTCCCACGTGCGCGGGAATGACAAGACACATGATGGGACGATGGGTATCTCGTCATGCCTGACTCGATCCTGCACCCCAAGACGGGACATATGCGGGGACGACGAGTGTCTCGTTACGCCGGGCTTCACCCGCGAACAAATTGTTCTCTTAATTCCTCGATCTGATCTCGGAGCATAGCCGCCTCTTCAAATGCGAGGTTCTTGGCCTGCTCGAACATTTGCTTTTCAAGATTGAGAATCTGTTTCTCCAGATCATCCTGATTGAGTACATTACTTCGGTATCCACCTTTCTTTTCGGCGACCTTGCCTCTCTTCCCTCGAGCAGGCCCATCTCTTGCCCCTTCCAGGATATCGGTCACACCTCGCGTAATGCCAATAGGCACTATGTTGTTGGTTTTGTTGTAGGCTTTCTGCTTCTCACGACGTCTGTCTGTTTCATCAATCGCGCGCTGCATGGAGTCAGTCACCTTGTCAGCGTACAAGATCGCCGTCCCGTTAAGATTCCTGGCTGCTCGTCCGATAGTCTGAATCAGGGACCGGTCTGAACGAAGGAACCCTTCTTTGTCTGCATCCAGAATCGCCACCAGCGAGACTTCCGGCATATCGAGGCCTTCTCTCAACAGGTTGATGCCCACAAGGACATCAAACTCACCCATTCGCAGGTCTCGTATAATTTCCATTCTCTCGACTGTATCGATATCAGAATGCAGATACCTGACACGAGCGCCATGCTCATCGAGATAATCGGTCAGGTCTTCCGCCATGCGTTTGGTCAGCGTTGTGATAAGAACTCGTTCATCCTTTTCAGCTCGACGCTTTATTTCGGAGAGCACGTCATCCACTTGAGTTCGAGCTGGCCTTATTTCCAGGGCTGGATCAACCAGGCCCGTTGGTCTGACGACCTGATCTACCACCTGCCCTGACTTTTCTTTCTCGTAAGGCCCCGGCGTTGCCGAAACAAACACCATCTGTGGTGCCAGCTTTTCCCACTCATCGAACCGCAAGGGTCGATTGTCCAGTGCCGAGGGCAGGCGAAACCCGAATTCCACCAGCGTCTCTTTTCGTGACCGGTCACCCTTGTACATGGCACCTAACTGCGGCACACCGACATGAGATTCATCAATCACCAGCAGTGCGTCATCCGGCAGATAATCATAGAGTGTGGGTGGTGCCTCTCCCGGTGCACGACCGGACAGAAACCGGGAATAGTTTTCAATCCCGTTGCAGTAACCCAGTTCTTTGATCATTTCGAGGTCATAACGGGTTCGCTGTTCCAGCCGCTGGGCTTCAACCAGTTTGTTGTTTTCCTTCAGGAACTTGAGTCTTACCGTTAATTCATCACGAATCTCACCGATCGCATTATCGATGGTCTCTCTCGGTGTAACATAGTGTGACTTGGGAAATATCGTGACCCTGGGTACACGGTGAATCACTTCGCCGGTGAGTGGATCGAAAAAACACAGATCTTCGATCTCATCGTCGAACAATTCGACCCTTATTGCATCTCGATCAGATTCTGCCGGGAAAATATCAATGACATCCCCTCTCACCCGGTAGGTTGCCCGGTGCAGCTCCATTTCATTTCGTGTGTACTGAAGTTCTGCCAGGCGTCGCAGAATCCAGCGCTGATCCACCTTATCGCCCCGATCCAGGTGCATTACCATCTTCAGATAGGCACCCGGATCTCCCAGTCCGTATATTGATGAAACTGAAGCGACAACAATCGCATCACGGCGTTCCAGCAACGCCTTGGTCGCTGATAACCGCATCTGTTCGATATGCTCGTTGATGGCTGCATCTTTCTCGATATAAGTATCTGATGCAGGAACATAAGCCTCTGGCTGATAGTAGTCGTAATAGGAAACGAAATACTCGACGGAATTTCCAGGAAAATACTCTTTGAACTCCCCATAAAGTTGAGCCGCCAGTGTCTTGTTCGGCGCCATCACAAGGGTAGGTCTTTGTAACTGCTCTATGACGTTGGCGATCGTGTAGGTCTTTCCAGACCCGGTCACGCCCAACAGAGTCTGTGAAGCCAGTCCTGATTCAATACCGTCGATCAATCGGCGGATCGCTTCAGGCTGATCGCCTGAAGGGCTGTAATCTGAATGAACTTCGAATGAAGCAGATTTCATGGGATCTCCGATCGTGAAGGTGCGTATAGTAGCCGAGTCGCAGAAAATCGTCTTCCCTATTCGGGTTTTCTCCTGACAGCTATGTGTCAGTGATCTCTAACCAGTCGTAACGAACGGACTTATGTTGACCTCAAATCGCGAGCCTTATACAATCCGCTCCCTTCTGACATTCCCCGATAGCTCAGTTGGTAGAGCAAATGACTGTTAATCATTGGGTCCCTGGTTCGAGCCCAGGTCGGGGAGCCAATAAAAGTCTGGTAAATCAATACCTTAGGTGTTTAGAGTGTTGAACCTCTTTAGACATATTTCCTTCAGGTAAGCATAAGGTAAGCATCGAGAACGATTTGCGAGCCTCGGAAATCAATCCTCTCTCCCTGCCTCCAAACACCCCTAGGCAGGTGACCAGTGGGTGTACCCATATACATAAACTAAAGCCTCTGCAATTTGAGTAGGTTTGGATGTGAACCAAGGTCATGAGGTATGGTTGGTCTTGGCCAGAGGCATAGCTTTGTCGTCTAAAGAGCATCAGACCATGTGATCCTATGTTGTCAAGGTTTCTCTGGGGATATAACTGTGCCCCTGTAGTCCTCGGTGCAGCCAGTGGTGCCATTGTAGTGGCACACTAAATTTGGCCACCTAATAAGAGGTGATAGTATCATCTCGTTACAATCAGGTGGCTACATGAAGAAACGAACAAGAAGGCG
>Ga0208524_1001090_pt1 | contig 13084 bp, 8 predicted proteins | sample ETNtaG_28_FD_185779 | JGI IMG/M metagenome (GOLD analysis project Ga0208524, IMG submission 185779) | Marine microbial and viral communities from oxygen minimum zone, Eastern Pacific Ocean - ETNP201406SV61 (SPAdes) (version 2) | ecosystem: Environmental > Aquatic > Marine > Oceanic ... | reverse complement strand
TATTAATAATGCCTTATTAATAATTATAATCGACCGTATATTAATTATATTGTATACAATCTTGATCAATAAGCTAACAGATTTATCGAAAAAATCACTTTCAGACAAGGTGTTTCATGCTATCCGTGAAATGATAGAGACAGGAATAATGCCTCCCGGAAGCAAAATAAGCGAGCCTAATCTAGCAAAAAAACTCGATGTGAGTCGAGTGCCAATTAGAGATGCTATATTGAAACTTCAATCCTGTGGTTTAGTTGAAAGGCAAATGAATGTTGGTGCTAAGGTTATTACATTGTCTGCTGCAAAGTTAATTGATATCTATCATATAAGAGAAAGGTTAGAGGGGCTGGCAGCAAAATTTACAGCAGAAAAGATCAGCGACAAAGATATAAATTACCTCCTATTGCTACTAGAAAATCAAAAAAAACCTCTCAAAGAAAAGCAAGAGTATTATCAAGAAGGCGGTGATTTAGATATCCATTATTTGATAGTAAAGTCTTGTAATAATGAGCAACTAATTCAGTTATTTAATGATTCTTTGTATTATTTAATTCGTGTCTATCGTTTTCAGTTCGGAATGAGGGGACGCAGAGTTAACAGTGCTTACCAAGAACACAAAGCTATCGTTAATGCGATAGCTAATCGTGATGGTGAGATGGCTGAAATGCTAATGCGTCAACATATTAGAGCTTCAAGGAAAGACATAGAAGAGCAACTAATTAAAGGAGTATCCAGTGAACCCAGGAAAATTATTTAGAGAAGCTGTTGACAATAATGCAATACTCCAGTGCATAGGTGCAACTACAGCCTATCACGCTATTATGGCTGAAAAGTCAGGCGCACAATCTCTTTATGTTTCTGGCGGAGGAGTTGCAGCAGGCTCTCTCGGTGTTCCTGATTTAGGAATATCAACACTAAATGATGTTGCTATAGATGTAGATAGAATATCAGCAAGAACAGAGCTACCAATCTTGGTAGATATTGATACTGGCTGGGGAGGCTCTTTCAATATTTCGCGCGCTATTTATACACTTGAAAAGGCTGGAGCTGGAGCCGTCCATATAGAAGACCAGGTTCAACAAAAACGCTGTGGACATAGGCCTAATAAAGAGCTTGTCTCCAAGTCAGAGATGGTAGACCGAATTAAGTCAGCTGTTGATGCACGAAGATGCGATGATTTTGTAATTATGGCTAGAACAGACTCATTGGCAGTTCATGGACTGGAGGCTTCTATTGACATTATAGGAGATTGCATAGAAGCTGGTGCAGATATGATTTTTCCAGAGGCTATAACAGACATTGGTATGTACAAGAAAATTACATCTATTTTTGATGTTCCAGTGCTAGCCAATATTACAGAGTTTGGTAAAACCCCGCTACTTACAACTGATGACTTGGCTGCTGCTGGGGTTAAGATAGCGCTTTATCCTCTATCTGCTTTTAGGGCGGCAAATGCAGCAGCACTGAAAGTTTATCAAGAAATTATAACTAAAGGCACACAGCAGGGGGTTGTCGACACAATGCAGACTCGCGAAGAGCTCTACAGTTATTTGGAGTACCACGAATACGAAAAAAAATTAGATAACTTATTTAACAATGGAGGACAATAATGACAACCACCTTTAAACCCAAAAAATCAGTTGCACTTTCAGGTGTAACCGCAGGCAACACTTCTGTATGTACAGTAGGGAGGACAGGAAACGACCTACATTATCGAGGCTACGATATTCTTGACCTTGCCGAGCAATGCGAATTCGAAGAAGTTGCTTATTTATTGGTTCATGGGAGGCTACCCAACATTAAAGAATTAGATAAATATAAAGAAAAACTGGTCTCTCTAAGAGAGCTACCAGACACTCTCAAAACTGTACTTGAACAGATGCCTAAATCTGCCCACCCTATGGATGTACTTAGGACGGGATGTTCACATTTAGGAACTGTTGAACCGGAAACAGACATTTCAGATAGCAATAAAACTAGAGACATAATTGATAGATTGTTGGCTTCATTTGGTTCAATGTTAGCTTACTGGTATCATTATTCTCACAACTCTAAGCGCATCGAACTGCAAACAGAAGATGACTCAATAGGAGCTCACTTTTTAAACCTTCTTCATGGCAAAGCTGCCCCAGATTCTTGGAAAAAAGCAATGCACATATCTTTGGTACTGTATGCAGAACACGAGTTTAATGCATCTACATTTGCAGCTCGAGTTATTGCAGGCACAAACTCAGATATATACTCATCAATCACAGGAGCTATAGGAGCTCTTCGTGGTCCAAAGCACGGAGGCGCAAACGAAGAAGCGTTTAGAATTCAACAACGTTATCAAAGTCCAAATGAGGCCGAAGCTGATATTCGTAAGCGTATTGCTAATAAAGAGATTGTGATAGGATTTGGCCACCCTGTATACACAATTAGTGACCCTAGAAACGAAAAAATTAAAAAAGTAGCTAAAGACTTGTCAGTTGAAGCTAATGAAACATTAATGTTCGATGTAGCAGAACGACTAGAGTCAGTGATGATGGAAATTAAAAGTATGTTTCCAAATCTTGACTGGTTTTCTGCCGTATCTTATAACCAAATGGGCATACCAACAGATATGTTTACCCCTTTATTTGTAATGTCAAGGATAACCGGCTGGGGCGCACATGTTATTGAGCAAAGAGATGATGGAAAAATAATTCGACCCAACGCAAACTATACCGGACCAGACAACCTTCAAATTACACCAATTAAAGAACGATAAGGAATCAATATATGAACTCAAAAAGAGTAAAAGACGCAAGTCGATCGACAAGCTTTGACAAGGTAATTACAGATATAGCAGATTATGTAATAAACTTCGACGTCACCGTTTCAAATGAAGCTATGGAGACAGCTAGATACTGTTTTATGGATACCATTGGTTGTGGCTTATATGCATTAAAGTATCCCGCATGCACTAAACTTCTAGGTCCGGTAGTTCCTGGTGCAACACTACATAATGGTGCACGTGTTCCTGGGACAGAATACGAGCTTGACCCTATAAGGAGTGCCTTCAACATAGGAGCGATGGTTCGTTGGCTGGACTTTAACGATACCTGGTTAGCGGCAGAATGGGGGCACCCTTCTGATAACTTAGGGGCTATACTAGCCACTGCAGACTATTTGTCAAGATCAAATATAGCCAAAGGAAAGCCCGGTCTAACAATGAAAGATGTCTTAATTGCTATGATCAAAGCACACGAGGTGCAAGGGGTCATTGGTCTTGAAAACAGTTTTAACCTTGTAGGGCTTGACCACGTTATGTTGGTTCGAATTGCTTCAGCTGCAGTTACAGCCAAGATGATTGGTTGTAGTCGAGAAGAAATTCTTAACGCTATTTCTAATTCCTGGGTTGATGGTTCAGCTCTAAGAACATATAGACATGCACCTAACACAGGACCACGAAAATCATGGGCTGCAGGTGACGCAACTGCAAGAGGACTGCATCTAGCTTTTATGGCAAAGAGAGGTGAGATGGGCTATCCTAGTGCTATAACAGCGCCAATTTGGGGCTTCCAGGATGTTCTTTTTAAAGGCAACGAGCTCTCTTTTAAACAAGATTATGGAACATACGTAATGGAAAATATATTATTTAAAATCAGCTTTCCTGCAGAATTTCATGCACAAACGGCAGTTGAAGCTTCTATTAACTTACATCCTCTTGTTAAAGACAGACTAGAAGAGATAGAAAAAATTGTTATTCAGACCCAACAATCAGGCGATAGGATAATTAACAAAACAGGCAAATTAGATAACCCAGCGGACAGAGATCATTGCATCCAATACATGACAGCAATCGCATTAATTAAAGGGTCTTTGGTAGCTGAAGATTACGAGGACAAGGTTGCTAGCATGCCAATGATTGATGAGCTTCGATCTAAGATGATAGTAGAAGAAAACCCACTCTTTTCTAAAGAGTACTTCGAGCAAGATAAGCGCTCAATTGGGAATTCAATACAGGTGTTCTTTAATGATGGCACCTCAACACATTTAGAGAGTATAGATTACCCAGTCGGTCACCGTCGCAGACGTGATGAAGGTATACCACTACTAATTGAAAAGTTCGAACGTTATGTTACTGGGCATATGGAAAAGCATAAGTCTAGCCAAATATTACATATATGTTCGTCTCAAGAATTGTTTGAAAATACTAGTGTTGATGATATGATGTCATTACTTTCTAGTCAACAGAAACAATTGGCCGCTATGTAACTTTTCATCCAATTGTTTTTTTATAAGGTGAAAAGACAATGGATAAATTAAAGCGTGCGGCAGATTATATAGCAGATGGGCTATATAATGCCGGATGTCGTTATGCATTTGGTATGCCTGGAGGAGAAGTTCTAAGTGTTCTTGATGCTCTAAAAAAATCAGGCATTGAGTTCATTCTTTGTAAACACGAAAATAATGGCGGCCATATGGCTGAGGGTGTTTATCAAAGAACCGGAAAACTAGGTGTATTGCTTGTAACTATAGGTCCAGGTGCGACAAACATAGTCAATGCAGTAGCAAATTCATACCAAGAGAGGGTTCCACTTATAGTCATTACTGGGTGTATTGATACAGAGGCAGAATCTTACTATACTCATCAGGTGCTTGACCATCAAAAGGTTTTTGCAGGGGTAACCAAAGCTAGCTTCAAGGTTAGCGCAGCAACAATTGATATAGTAGTTGATAAGGCTATCAAAATTGCTACTACTGGTCAGCCCGGTCCAGTGCATATTGATGTGCCAGTTGGTATGGCTGATGTTAAAGTTGAGCCAAGCCTTCATAATAAAACTGCTTTGCCCTCAGCGATGGTTCCAGCACCAACAGCTGACCTTTTGCGTGCGCAAGAATTATTTGCAAACTCTAAAAAACCACTACTAATTGCCGGCATTGACTCTATAAACCAAAATGCAGAAGAGGCAATAGAGTGGTTCGTAAAAAAATACAAAGTACCAATAATTACAACATACAAAAGTAAGGGTGTAGTTTCTGAGTACGATCCATTGTCGCTAGGAGGTGCGGGTTTATCGCCAAAAGCAGACAAAATACTATTAAAACTGTTAAAGCAGGCAGACTTGATAATTGGCGCTGGTTATGACCCGATAGAGATGCGTGATAACTGGAAAGATATTTGGGATATAAACAAAGTAGGAATGATAGATATCACTGCAACCATTAATAATCATTACATGCACAGCTCTACTGTCAATTTTGTTGGCGATGTTGGTGCAAGCTTGAGGTCTATAGCTGAAGATATTAAGCCTTTTGTGGTTTGGGCAGATAGGCAGCCAGAAAAAACAAGAAGAGAACTACAACTAGCATTTAGTCCGACAAAAGAATGGGGCCCGTCTCTAGTTATAGAAAGCATTAGAAAGCTTGTTCCAAAAAATACTATTGCTACTTGTGATACAGGTGCACATAAAATCCTACTATCTCAGATGTGGAAGTGCTCCCAATCTAAAACGCTATTACAGTCTAACTCTTTAAGCACTATGGCAACTGCACTTCCTTTGGCAATTGGGGCACAGATTGCTGAGCCCAAAAGAAAAGTGGTAGCTTTTACAGGAGATGCTGGTTTATTGATGTGTTTAGGGGAGTTATCTACAGTTAAAGAAATGAACCTGCCGATTATCTTTATTGTTTTTGTTGATTATTCAATAGCTCTAATTGAGAAAAAACAACGTGAGAGAGGCTTTGATAATGCCGGAGTTGACTTTAACTATGTTGATTTTTCAGCACTAGCAAAAGCTTTTGGAGGTGATGGTTATGATGCTCATAACAAGCAACAACTAGAGTCATCTTTAAAGAGTGCGTTAAGTAATAAAAACTTTACTATTATTTCTTGCCACTTGCCAAAATTTTCCTATGATGGGAAGTTCTAATTAGCTAACTATATTCAATTTAGCATATATATCTTTGCCAAATTGGTGTATATTTGAACTCTATACTAAAAAATTATTAGAGTTTTTTAGTTGTGGAATGAAAAATTTGCAAGTATTTTTAGATTAAATATATTTTAATCTTGCTTATTTTTTTTCTAAATTTTTTTTGTTTATATAAGGAGAGTAATAAATGTTAAAAATTAAAAGTAAAACTTTACTAGGCACAGCGGCATTTTTTATAGCAATCGCTACTGCTCCTAGCTCTGCAATAGCTGCTTCATCACAGTATGTTTCAATTGGAACTGGCGGAGTAACAGGGGTATATTATCCTACCGGCGGTGCAATTTGTCGTTTAGCTAACAAAACCAGAAAAGAAACAGGGGTTCGTTGTACTGTAGAGTCTACAGGTGGTTCTGTTTATAATATAAACGCTATCAGAAATGGCGATTTAGAGATGGGTGTTGCTCAATCAGATTGGCAGTACCATGCATATAATGGCACATCTAAATTTAAAGACGTTGGAGCGTATAAGGACTTAAGAGCTGTTTTTTCTGTGCATGCTGAGCCTGCAACAATTGTTGCCAGAGCAGATTCAGGTGTTAAGCATATTACAGACTTAAAAGGTAAGCGCTTTAATGTTGGTAATCAAGGATCTGGTACTCGTGCTACATGGGAAGTTATGGCAGAATCAATGGGCATGTCAAACTCTGACTTGGCGCTAGCGACAGAGCTTAAATCTTCAGAAATGGCGTCGGCTTTATGTGATAACAAGATTGACGCTTTTGTTATTTTGATTGGTCACCCAGGAAGCCTAGTAAAAGAAGTTACAACTAACTGCGATGCTAGACTAGTTGAAATTTCAGGAGCTGGGATAGATGGCTTGATCGCGAATAACGATTTTTATCGTAGCGCAACTATTCCAGGTGGAATGTATGCTGGAAACCCTGATGACACAACAACATTTGGTGTTGGTGCAACATTTGTAACTTCTGCAAAAGTGTCTGATCACGCTGTATATTCAATCGTGAAAGGAGTATTTGACAACTTTGATAAGTTTAAAAAACTACACCCAGCGTTTAACCACTTAAAAGAGTCTGAAATGATTAGTGATGCTCTTTCAGCGCCATTACATAGCGGTGCTGTTAAGTACTATAAAGAGCGCGGATGGATGTAATTTAATTACTATAAGTAAAATGAAAAAGGCAGATATGTTCTGCCTTTTTCACTATATATAATATTTTAATATTATTACAGCCTATTAAATAATTCTACAGCTTAGTTATTTATGTTCACTTATGAACATAACAATTTGTGTTTTTATTGAAGCATAAGCGTTGTTATATTTAATTAGGCAAGCTAATCGGAGTGTCATTAAATGGAGAAAAGCCCTGACGTAAGTTCTTTCGTTGAAAATGAAACAGGCAGTAGAGCCAATAATGGTCCAATAGCTAAGTTATTATTTTGGACAGCATTTGCTTGGGCAGTTTTTCAACTCTGGATAGCTTCACCATTAATTTTTATGTTTTCTGACTGGCTACCAGTCTTAAATAATATTGATACACGATCAGTTCATTTATCATTTGCATTGTTATTAGGGTATCTATCTTTCCCTGCATTTAAGTCTTCCAGCAAAAAACAAATACCATTTATTGATTGGATTTTAGCCTTGTCTGGTGTTGCTGTATCAATGTATCTTGCTATAAATGCAGTAGAATTATCTTCGGTTTCGAGATCAGGGCTTCCAAATACAGCTGACTTGGTGGTTTCTGGAATAGGATTAGCATTATTGGTTGAAGCTTCAAGAAGGTCATTAGGGCCACCACTAATGATAGTTGCCTTGGTGTTTTTAGCCTATGTATTTTTTGGCCATATGGCTCCAGAAGTTATAGCATGGAAAGGCGCGACTATTCCGCGCGCTATGAGTCATATGTGGCTAACACAAGAGGGTGTCTTTGGCGTTGCTCTAGGCGTATCAACTACTATGGTTTTTTTATTTGTCTTATTTGGCTCATTGCTAGAACGGGCAGGTGCAGGAAATTATTTTATTTGGGTAGCTTTTTCTTTGCTTGGACACTTAAGAGGGGGTCCAGCAAAAGCTGCAGTAGTTTCTTCAGCTTTAACAGGGCTTGTTTCAGGTTCTTCCATTGGAAATGTTGTCACTACTGGAACCTTTACAATTCCACTTATGAGGAGGGTGGGTTTCAGTCCAGAAAAGGCTGGAGCTATTGAGGTAGCTTCTTCAACAAATGGACAGTTGACCCCTCCAGTTATGGGGGCGGCAGCATTTTTAATAATTGAATTTACTGGAATATCCTATATTGAAGTTATAACACACGCCTTCCTGCCCGCTATTATTTCATATATTGCACTAATATATATAGTGCATATAGAGGCATGCAAGGCTAATCTTGAAGGATTGCCACGTCTAGACAACAAAACAGTTGCTCAAAGAATGCTGACATTTATGACCGTAGTAATGGGAATAGTTATACTTTCTTTATTAGTCTACTTTGGACTGGGGTGGCTAAAAGGATTTGCAGGAGATGCAACCCCATGGATTTCAGCAATAATCTTTGTTGTGTTATACATATATTTACTAAAAGTTGCTACAAAATATCCAGATCTAGGGAGGGGTGATAAAATTACGGAGCTTCCTAAAGTCGGCCCTGTTGTAAAGTCTGGCCTTTATTTTTTACTGCCTGTTGTGGTTCTTATTTGGTGCCTCGCAATAGAAAGATTTTCACCAGCTTTGTCAGTATTTTGGGCTTCTGTTGGAATGATTTTTATCTTATTAACTCATAAATATTTAAAAGCAATTATGAGGAATGAGAGTAATGCAGTTTCAAAAATAAACGAGAGCTGGCATGATTTCGAACTTGGCATGGTGTCAGGCTCTAGAAATATGATTGGTATTGCTATAGCAACTGGTACAGCAGGGATTATTATTGGAACAGTAACTCTTACTGGAGTTGGACTAGTAATGGCAGAGGTTGTTGAGTTATTGTCTGCTGGAAACTTAATTATTATGCTCTTGCTAACCGCAATAATCAGTCTTCTTTTAGGTATGGGGTTGCCAACAACTGCAAACTATATTGTTGTATCTTCACTTATGGCACCTGTGATAGTATCGATTGGGGCTCAAAATGGACTTATTGTTCCACTAATTGCAGTGCATTTATTTGTATTTTACTTTGGAATTTTGGCTGACGACACCCCTCCAGTTGGGCTTGCAGCTTACGCTGCTGCGGCAATATCTGGAGGAGACCCAATTCGAACGGGAATACAAGGTTTTAAGTATGATATTCGTACCGCATTACTGCCTTTTATGTTTATATTTAATACAGAATTATTGTTGATTGGCATCACCAGCTCGATTCATCTACTACTTGTTATTTCATCGGCAGTATTAGCAATGCTAATATTTGCAGCAGCAACCCAAGGATACCTTATTACTAAGAGTAAGCTGTGGGAGTCAGCTACTTTATTATTGGTTGTTTTTATGTTATTTAGGCCTGGTTTTTTTATGGATATGATTAAGCCAGAACTGAAAACAGTAAATGCAACACAAATATACAATATAGCTAATTCTTTACCAAATAAGGCCCAAATAAGGGTTCAAGTTGTAGGCGAGACTTTTGAGGGTAAGCAGGTAGATAAAATAGTCATGTTGCCAGTAGGAAATATTGAAGATGGAAGACAAAGGCTTGAAAAAAATGCGGGCTTGTTCCTTAGACAAGAGTCAGGAAGAATGTATGTAGATGACTTAACTTTTGGGGGTGTGGCAGAAAGGCAAAAGATTGATTATGACTGGGAAATCGCTAGTGTCCAAATAAAAAATGATAGGCCCTCAAAACAATGGTTTTTTATTCCTGCATTGTGCCTTTTTGCTTTAGTATGGGGATCTCAAAAAAGAAGAAAGAAGGCAATTAAAATAACCAATGTTTAGATTGTGATATTGGGTTAAGGAATAAACAGCTTAAGATTGCTTTTGTTATTAATTAATAAGCTCTTTTAATGCAAAAAGGCTTAATAGTGAGCACATGGTTCGGTCCTAAATAATGAACAATTTGAACCGGTCACCCTGTCACAATACTTACAGAGCTCATCGCCATTGTCTAACTGTATTATTTTATTATTTATAGTTACACCATCATTTTTGAGTGATGAAAGAGCCCTAGAAAAGGACTCAGGAGTTATGCCAAGAAATGATGCAATAATATTTTTTGAAACTGGCAACTCAGAGTTATTATTAATCTTACCATGAGCCAAAAACCAACCAACTCTCTCTTTAGCAGTTTTTAGCTGTAATACTGTATTCGTAATCATCAAATTTTGTACACTGTTTGCTAAAAATTTAATATTATTCATAGAAAATTGATGGTTATTTTTTACGAACCTTTGTACATCATTTTCTTTAAAATGGAACAAAATTGTGTCTTCAATGAATCCAGCAGATACATCAAAATAAGGCGAAAAGTATAATGGGGTTACAGCATCACCGGCACTAAACAAAGACAAAACGATCTCGTCCCCATCCACATTAGTATTGGTGAGTTTAAAAGTTCCTTTAAAAACAATATACAGTTTAGAGTGCTGCTTTGGGTTAAACTGTTGAATTTCTCCTTTGTGGTATTGTTCAATCTGCATTTTGGCGAAGAATTCATTTAAGTCTTCTTTTTTGATGCCCTGAAACAGAGCAATATTGTACATAAATGCAAAGTATTTTGATGTGTTAACCTTGTTAGGTATCATTCGTATCATTATATCGATTATTTAGTAAATGCAACACTAAACCTTGATATAAATCAAATATATTAAATATTGTAAAATATATAATTAACCACTCTTATAAAGCATAGCTTTCTATATTTATAAATAAAAGCTGCACACACTATGGGTTTGTTTGATTTAAAGATAATTAATAAATATGATTGCGCAGGTCCCCGCTATACATCATATCCAACTGCAAATAGGTTTGATAAATTTGACAATAAAGAGTACGCTAAACAGGCGTTGATTAGTAACGAAAATAAACGCCCTTTATCAATTTATTGCCATATTCCATTTTGTAATACTGTTTGTTATTATTGTGGTTGCAATAAGGTTGTCACTAAAGACAAAAATAAAGCAAAGCCTTATATCTCAAGATTATTTCATGAGATTGATATGCAGTCATTATTATTTGACAGCTCAAGGGTGGTCGAACAAATGCATTTTGGGGGTGGCACCCCAACATTTTTGTCTGACGATGAACTAAGCTCAATTAGCAGTAAGCTACAAAGTCAATTTAATTTTTCAGATAATGGAGAATACTCCATAGAAATTGATCCTAGGGGGGTTGGCGAAAAAACAATAAAGACTTTAGCAAGAGCGAAATTTAACAGAATAAGTTTAGGAGTACAAGACTTCAATATAGATGTGCAAAGGGCCGTCAATAGAGTTCAAAGCTTTGAGCAAACAAAACAGGTAATCAATATTGCGAGAAGAAATGGGTTTAATTCAGTAAGTATAGATTTAATATATGGGCTACCTAAACAATCAGTTGAAACATTTGCCACAACGCTCGACCAAGTTGTCAATTTAAAACCTGACCGTATATCTCTATTTAACTATGCCCACTTGCCTGAACTATTTAAGCCTCAAAGGCGTATAAACATATTAGAGTTACCATCGGTCGATATAAAAATGGCAATCTTTAAATATTCGGTAGATTATTTGCTGTCATCTGGCTATGCTTATATTGGTATGGATCACTTTGCTTTGCCAAACGATTCACTTGCAATTGCACAAAGGGAAGGGAGGCTTTATAGGAACTTTCAGGGATACTCTACTCATTCAGAGTGTGAATTAGTTGGTCTCGGGCTAAGTTCAATTGGACAGATTGGAAAGAGCTTTTCTCAGAACGAGAAAAGTATAGAAAAATACTATCAAAAAATTGACTCTGGAGAAATTCCAATTTCAAAAGGTTACACAATTAACAATGATGATGAAATTAGAAGAGCAGTAATTATGGAGCTCATTTGTCACTTTGAATTAGACTTTGCCAATATCGAAAGCCAGTTTGAAATTGTTTTTAGTGACTACTTTAAAGACAGTCTTTCTAATCTTGCTGAAATGAAAAAAGACGGACTTATTGAGCTAAACGATACAAATATTAAAGTAAAAGACAAGGGCAGACTACTTATACGCAATATCTGCATGACTTTTGATGCTTACTTATCGAAAGACGAAACAAATTTCTCAAGGACTATATAAATTCATCCCAGCCTAACCTGTGATTATCAGACACGTAAATTACAAATATATCAATAATTAAATATTGTGTAATTGATGCATGTCAATTATTTTATATTTTCCTACCCAGCATGATATTTTTTGTGTATTATTCATTATTGTGAGGATAAAAACTTTCTTACGAAGAAATAAATTTATTTTATTATTTAAACAATAAGGGGGGCGTTTTGGAAGAACTAAAACTAGCACAACAGGTCACAAACACAATGTTTGCAGAGACCTATTACTTTTTAACGATACCGCTGATGATGCTTATTCACGCAGGGTTTCTTGCCTATGAAATGGGTGCAACTCGTGTGAAGAATGTATTATCCTCAGGTATTAAAAACCTACTAGCGTTTGCGTTTACTATCGTAACGTTTTATTTCTTTGGTTGGTGGTTCTACTGGGCCTTACCAACATGGCCAATGGATTTAGCCGCTGGCCCAGGATACATGGAAATATCAGGAATTGCTTACGCTAATGCTATAGCTTTGCCTTGGGGAGATTCGGCTCAATATATGGGGCCTAATATGGGCGATCACGCTTCTGGTGTTTTCTGGGGAGCTTTCGCGCTTTTTGCTGCAACTACTGCATCAATTGCATCAGGTGCACTCATAGAAAGGATTCAGACAGTTGGCTTTGTTATCTGTGCAATTGTACTGGGATCATTCGCATGGGTTGTAGCCGCTGCATGGGGATGGCATGCCGATGGATGGCTTGTAACAGAGTGGGGTTTTCACGATTTCGGCGCTGCAGGTCTTGTACATGCTGTAGCTGGATTTTTTGCGCTAGGTGTCCTAATTAATTTAGGGCCACGTGTAGGCAAGTTCAATGCCGACGGTTCTGCGAACCATATAGCGGGCCACAATATGCCATCAACAATAGTAGGATTAATGCTTATTATTGTGGGC
>Ga0208524_1001085_pt1 | contig 13106 bp, 7 predicted proteins | sample ETNtaG_28_FD_185779 | JGI IMG/M metagenome (GOLD analysis project Ga0208524, IMG submission 185779) | Marine microbial and viral communities from oxygen minimum zone, Eastern Pacific Ocean - ETNP201406SV61 (SPAdes) (version 2) | ecosystem: Environmental > Aquatic > Marine > Oceanic ... | reverse complement strand
ATAAAGTTAGGCTTTTGCCCGATTTGCCCCAGTAAATCAAATCTGATATAAAATGAGTTTAATCTTGTAAAAGAATTTCCATCATTATTGAGAGATTGAAAATCAAAATCTGGTGTAGTACCACTACTATCAGAAATTTCGCTGTATTCATCAGCAAAGTATGTTCTCTCATAGAGTTCTTGACCATTGTCGTTAGCCTTTGTCCTAGTATCCTGCAGCCTGTGGGCCACTTTCATGTAATGAAACCCGGGGGCCGCTGTTAAACGACCAATAAATGAAAGCTTTATGGGTACTTGCACTGTAGTGGCCATCAATGCGTAGCTATCCAATATGTTTATATTAATAGTAGAATCGTCTATTGCCTTCCACTTGGTTACATCATTGGGCTCAAGGTCCTTAGGAGATGAAAGCTTCTCCCCTGAACTTGATGGATAAAATGTAAACCCAATTAATCCATGGAAATCCGCTTTTGTTGAAAATAAATTTTCAATATTACCTCTGGCGTACAGCCCTCCATATTCATCACTGAGCACAGAATTTTTATTATCATAACCAACCGTGCCAATATCAAATGCAAATGGCATCCTGAAACCAAACTCTGATCGTTGCGTAGCTACGCCCAACTCACTTGAACCGCCAAGTAAACCGGGTAGTCCAATTAATTCATTTCCTGCTCTCATATTACCAGCATACTGCAGTAGGTTAGATCGCATGGAAAGAGAAGACAGGGAGATTTTAAAATTACTGCTGTGCCACACTGAGAATTGTGATCCATATCCTGCAATCAATCTCTCACTTTCACTCTCGTGAAATACTGTTTCAGAATCATTGGTTAAATATTGATCACGTGCCATGAGAACAGTTTGAATATCCTGACTGAATACCCAATCTACTTTTTCCCGATCTATAATCGTATAGTCAAGGCCATTTCCAAACCAGATTTCATGGATCTCACTACTATTATCTTTTTTCTGTACTAGAATAATTTGGTCTGTGGGGTTCAATTCTCTTATTACTTCACCGTTACCATCATCAATGCCATCTACATTAGATTCATCATCCATATATTTCAGATCTATATAATCTTGGATAGCGTCTTCCATTAATATATGATAGGGTTGATGGTCAACTGTCCATGCAATAAATTTACGTTTATCCAACGTTTTTACTTCTGTCTCCAGCTCATCTGTCAGTGTGATGGATGCGGTTCCTTCAACAAACAGCTTACTATCCTTACTATCTATAGCCTTAAATGCAACTTCGTACACATTATCTTTATTTTCATCAATGGGGTTTTCAAAATCCGGTTCTCTTAAAAATGAGAGATCCCCACTGCGGGTAATCTTGAATGCTCCTTTGTCCGGACTGGCGCTGAGCTTGTACTTAATACCAGTCTGGTCTGCATCAGGGTCACTGGCTTCCAGGCTAGCTACAATTTTACCTGCATTTTCTGCATGAAATAATTTCAGGTTTTTATTTCCCTTAAGAATAGGCGGTTCATTTTCATTCTCAACTTTAACTGCAATTGTTCCAACAAAAGATTCATTTCCAGAGTCAGTAGCCTGTATGGTGACAGTGTAGGTGGCGGTCTCTTCAAAATCAAAGGATTGTTTGGTCACAAGGTTGGAACCATTTATTTTAAAGTTGTCCCTGCTCCCATCTCGTGCGAGTTCATAGGAAAATCTATCGCCCTCATCAGGATCAGTCGTAGTTAAGGCCCCAACAACAGTACCAGCGGGTATATTTTCAAGTATTGTGTTCTTTTCAAGCACAATCGCTTCAGGCGCATCATTGACCGCATTCACATTAACCCTTACCTGGGCTGTCCCGCTTGCTGTCCCAATATCTGCCTTATATATAAACACATCTATTCCATTCGCATTGGGATTGGGGGTATATACAATGCTTCTGCCATTGATCTCCGCAGTTCCAAACTTTGGTGCTTCCACAATCTCTAATATCAGGTTGCTTTTATCTTTTATATCATCATTTTTAAGCACACTAATAGATATAGAACCATCTTCAGTAACCTGCGCATTGTCCTTTTTTAATGCAATACTATCCTGGGCATTCAATGCAAGATTCATTGACAGCATCCATAATAAATTTCTTGAGTTATGTATCATATTTATATCCAAAATAATTTAAAAATTGACAGTCACATATGGGGCAATTAATAAACTTCCACCACCTTTTCCTAATTCGTCAGGCCGGCTGCCGGGATACCAATCCCAAGTACTTTCAAGGTCATCACGATTATCCTGAAATTCAATTGAAGAATTGTTGGGGTATAGGGTACAGTCAACTCCCAGGTTGACCATTTTCCATACATTATGCTCAAATCCAAGACTATAGGCTTTGAAACCATTACCTGATATATTGAGCTGTAAATATGCTTTAGTATTTTTGGTATCTGTTACACCTTCAACTTTTGCATAAAAACCAATTGAATTAGAACCAGTCACGCGATCTGAAATGCTAACACTATTTGAGGTATCAACCATCCCATGAACGAGTTGTGTGAATGAGAGGCCTGCTTTCAGCCTCATAGAAGCAAAAGGTTCGCTAACTTTCAATTCGCGACCCTTTCCTTTTCTTGCCTTGATAATTCCAGTAGCGGCTCTAATGAGCTGCTGATCCGATGAAGTCAGTGTTTCAATTGGAATTGATATTGTTTGTTCTCCATCCCACTTGAGTCCATCCAAAAATTTCTGATCTTCTTCTGATAGATCAGTGATTTTGTACACCAACTCTCTGTTATCGCTTTTTCTCATTAGAGTCACTTCATTCTTTTTTCTTTCCTTGAGAATAGCTTCAATTTTACTTCCTGATTTTTTTGTCCACTCTCTACCTTTTGTAGCTGCTTTTTGATCTTTTTCATTTCTGTCTACTATAATAACTACCATTCCATCATTGCTGCTTTGGAAGATACCAGAATACTTTTCATCCCCCGTTATCCAGGTGCGGCTCTTTGCAATATTTTTTTCTGCTTTAGCTTTTTCTTTTTTCTGCCCTTTAATTTTTGAACCGTAACCAGAGTCTACTTTTCTATTAATTTGAAACGTATTACTCCAGTACATTAAACCACTGCTCGCAGGTAACACCAAGTGTTTACGGCTGAATATTGTAGTATAATCATATTCTTCACCACCATCAACATCCATATAATTAACCTGACCTCCCAGCATATGAGTATCAAACTTAAAACCAAAACCCCAATTCCCTTCTAGTGGATGGCCAATCCCTTCTAAAACAGATTCAGCATTTCCAGGAACTATTATGTAGGTACTAACAATATCATTAGAGATACCCAACAAGAAATTTTCTGATAATTGACGACTAAAACCCAGATCGCCAAACCCCTGCTCAATCCTAAACGCCAGGTTACTACTTTTCTGCCTGATAAACACATTCAGAGATGTACTTGCACTGATCTGTGAATTAGACCACCAGAATGCATCCCGAGCATCCTTAAAACTACGTTCTTTGAAAATATTGTCTACGGTACTGAATTCTTCCAGTTCTGATAAATCGCGCCTGCTCACATCCTTCCATTTATATTCTCTTTCCAGAACAGTATTTAACTGTATTGGGTCCATCTTTGCTATCTCATCCATCATGAAAGACTGGTATTCACCCATTTGGTAATTCTTGGCCTTTAATTTTTTTAGCTCAACCTTATCATCTGTGATTTCAACCTGTACAATTACAGAATGAGATGCCTGAATGCTATTCTCTTCAAACTTGTCAACTTCTATAAGTCGATTGATATACGCTTCAATAAACTCACTATTCACAATAGGATCTGCAACTTCCCAGAATAAGGACTCCTGCGCCATAAGGCCGGATCCTGCCAGGAAAATCAGAATTCTTATTTTTATTCTATTAATCATAATATTCAAACTCGTTATCAGAAACAGACTCTGCTTTGTATTTATCAACAACTTTTATTTTTATTTCAGTTGTAGAGCCAAACTGGGGCTCATCTAACTCAAGACTGTATTTTACCACTCGTCGATTTCCAACTCTTTTCTCAGGTTGCTCTTCTTCAAGCTTCCCATAGATACCAGAGAGAGGTACGACTGCTTTTTTGCCGTTTTTATTTCCGTATGTTGTCACTGTCAAGAGTAAGTTGTTTGAGCCCTTGCCCATTCTTTTGAAATCAAGTTTTGGTGGTGGAATTTTTCTCACCTTAACATCATGAGCTAAGCCCTTGACCAGATTACCATCTACAAAAGTTTCGAACTTCAACTTGCCCTTACTTTTTGGTGTCAGCTTGGCTTCAAATGAATTAAATGTTTTTGTGTTGACTGCCGATCCTGAAATTTTCACAGATATCCTATCTCGGTCTACGTCTTTCACCCTACTGTCAAACACATATTTTTCACCTATGTAAATTTCTCTATCTTCAGATGGTGAGCTATATTGGGGATCCACAACAACAATTCGTGCTGACGTGATACTGGATTTTTTATCCCGCTTCCTATAACCGACCACTTCCACAGTTCCATTACCAATGCCCTTGCCTTTTATGTAAGCCCGAGGTAAGCCAGAAACAAGTTCCTTAACCAGGTCCTTTCCGCCGGCAAGTTCAACGCTGAAATCTGCGTCTGTATTAACGCCGCCCACACTGAAAGGAATCTCCCAGTTCAGACCACGCAGAACAGTGTATTTTTGCTTATCAAACAGAACAAAAAATTCAGACTGCTGGCCATCCATATAAATGAGTGTAACCGGAGTGTCGAACCCCCGGTTGATTGTAAAGCTCCCTTCTCTTGATACTTCACTATTTATAATTTTTAAGAGTTTATCTGTGACCTTATAATCTCCAAATGCTGCAGACCATTTATTGTATGTTATAGTATCAATATCCGGAATGAATTGTACACCAAGATCAACAGCAAAGGGCTGGTTAAGGTAGTTTTCTTCTACTGAGCTTAGCTCAACCTTTGCTACGTAACGATTCTCACTACCATCATCTGTATAGGGTTCTATAGTTACATTCTCAAGCTCCCAATCGTAAGAATCATCTACCTTCACACCTTCATCGTCAACTTCAACGATTGGCGTAGTAAAACTCGGATTAAATTCGATAGACCCTTGCTCGTACTGACCTTCCACATTAAAAAAGAGCCGATAGTAATCCGAATCTTCATAATTGGACTCAACATTGCTTATTTCAACTAAGGTCTGGAGTTTGTCTTGTGCTACATTTTTCAATATGTCGTCTTGTCTTTGCATATAGACTGAAAGCTCACCTTCAATAGCAAATAAACTTAGAATAGCACCCAAGTTAATTACGAAATAAACTTCAACTTTTTTCATAATTTATTACCTATTTCTTGATTGCTTTTGACAAAATCTCGTTCACCTCTTTTCTGACCTCATCCCGCAGTTTTCCACTGGCTAAGTTTGATAACCCTTCTCCCATTTCTGCGACTTTAATAACAGCAGCTGTCAGTTCTGAAATTTCTTTACCATCCATATTGCCAACACTGGCATGACTTTCGCCACCACCATCAGGCCCAAGACTGTAAATACTTTGTGCGTATAAAATTAAAAGGCAGAACTCGAGGACCAGCCCTCCAATTGACAAATAGGTCATGACACCAATATGGTCCGGATCTAAGGTCGCTATAATTGACCGAAATCCGATAATGACAAGTAAAAATGCTGCACCACCATAGACCATGGCGGTTTTGGCGTTCATATCAAATCTAATGTTCATTTTATTTCCTTTTATTATTTTTAATTATTGAACTGTAAGTGTTCTTTGGGCATTCACTTCGTAGCATCCATCATCAATTTTGAATACCAGAGTATGTTCTCCCAGGTGATTAGATTGCGGTATAGCTGTTATATTTCCTGAATCATCAGCATAGAGCCATCCTAAATACCCAACTATATCAAAATCTATTACATCCTCTTGAGGGTCCTGCCAGTCTAGATCAAATTCAAGCGTATCACCAACTGAGATCGTACTTGGAAAGCTATTTAAATTCAAGAACTCCGGTGCGTCATTTGCAGTAACTGTCAGATCAAATGAATACCCTGATGACAGAGGAACGTTTGGTCTGTTATCCGTCAGTGACAGAGAAACCGGCGAGACACCGGCATCGCTATTACTAGGAGCATTCACGCAGAGGAATACCCCATCTGAAGTAATATTGAACCATTCAATACTCTCTTCATTTGCAAATGTTACAAGATCGGTTCCTTGAAAATAAGGAGATGTATTATTCGGGTCGTACCAGTTAAGATCTACTATGGTCTGATTATCATCCCAACATCCAACACGTAGGACAGTTTGGATCGAGCTAGAATTACTGAACTGTGGCGCAGTGTTCTCCCTGACTTCTATTGTCAAATCTTCCGTTACACTTATTTCACCATCAGTTATCGTTATGGTATAGGCATTATTACCTACATCACTAGCCTGAGGAGTGCCTGACATTAAACCTTCAGGGGTGATGTCCAACCAAGATGGACCATTGTGAGTGAGTGTAGGATTCTGACCATCATCCGTATCGGACCATTCTATTTTATTGAACTCGTATAAAATATATTCGTCAGCATATCTGGTCAATGAATTAAAATTATTGAAAATAGGTGTCTCATTTACATTGATAACTTCAACCTTGATTGGAAAATCCTCAGTCATATTATCCGGACTATCATCTGTAACCGTGATCGAAACAATAATTATTCTTGAACCTGTTAAAGCCTCGTAGTTAAGGTTGCCGCTATTGAGGACAAGGTTAACATTCCCCGAGTCCGCCGTTAGGATAAAATAGTTCACACCAGAGTTATCTATCGTCTGGCTTTTGATAGAATATGTAAATACGTCATCCGGATTACCATCGGTAGCGTTTAATGTCCCGATCGTTTTACCAGATGCTGAATTTTCTTCCAGGTAACCTTTCTCCCCATTTTCATCTGTATCAATAGCCCATACGATGGCACCCGTCGGTGCAACAGGATCAAGAACCTGATTATTTCCAGGATATGCAATTTCTACATCTTCACAGCTTAGGATAAAAAGGTAAAGTAGGAATGATGTAAATTGCAAAAAATGTTTTAATCTTAATTTCATAGGTAAATCTTGTTCTTATTTGTGGTTGAGTTTAGCCATCAATATATTTGCATAGTCTACGCCATTTCTACTCATCTGCAACATATACTACAGGCTAATTGGAGTTTGTTTATTAATAGTGTCTCAATCTCTAATAAAATTTAAATCGTTTCAGTGGAATTGTAGTACTAAAAAAACTTACAATTACACTTAGCTAAAGCCGTTAAGCTCTATCGATAATTCCTGAATAAATTATTTTTTCCTGATATATCAGGTTTTTATACGTCTATGGTTTTTAAAACATCTCTTAAAGATTTAGCCAGTTCTTCCTTAGTATAGGGCTGAGAATCTATAAATTGGTTAATATCCATTCCGCTTACTGCTTTTGCTTCTTTTAATTTTTCTTTGGCCAATTCTTTGTCACCTTTTTTGGCATGGATTGCTGCCAAATAGAATAAATGCCAGTTTAATATTTTTATTGTTTTAAAAATTTCAATGGCTTCATCATTGTTCCCCAGCCAATAATGACACAAAGCTAATGGTCCAAATACCAAATCATTGGAAAATGGGTCTAATCTTTTTGCACGTTCTAATTCTATCAGCGCTTTCTCATACTCACCACAAAAGTTTAACATTTGGGCATATTTACATATAATAAATACATCACTGGGGCATAATTCTCGTGCTTTTTCAAAATGATATTTGCCAAGATCAAAGTCCCGCTCCCCGTAAAATTTGATGAATCCCATGATTCGATGGATTTCCGGTTCATTGGGGTCCAATTCTAGCGCACGATCCACAGATTCCATACACCGTTCTAACACTTCCGGTTTTTGTTCCCCATCCCAATCCATCAGATTGCCTAGGGAGCAGGCACGCCAGGCATGGGCCCGACCATAAGACGGATCGGCTTCTATTGCTTTTTCAAAAATTTCAACGGCAGTTGCAGTATGTTCCCTAAATAAATTCCCTTTTTTTGCATACTCCAATCCTTGCAACACCAAATCATATGCATTCATATTATCTGGGCGTTTTGTTTTGGTTGCCTTAAGTAAATCTTCTTCCACCCTACCTACTATTGTTGAAACAATTTCTTCTGCGATTTGATCTTGGACATCAAAAACTTCATCCACAGACAGGTCAAAATTATTGGACCAGATAGAATTCTCATTCTCTGTTGATACCAAGTTTGCATTAATGCGCATCTTCGGACCCAGTTTTCTCACACTGCCATGAATGACATATCGAACGCCCAGTTCTTTCCCGATTTCTTTGAAACTTTTTGATTTTTCTTTATACGAAAAACTGGCATGGCTGGATATCACAACCAATTTGTTATAACGGGAGAGCATTGATAAAAGATCTTCGGAGAACCCTTCACAAAAATATTCCTGCTCTTCATCAGCGCTGAGGTTTTTAAAAAACATAACTGCAACTGAACCCGGTTCAGCTTTTTTTACTTCCGTATGAATTTTTTCAGAATCCTGAGTGAATCTCGCTATCCCTTTATTTTCGGTGACATGAAAAGCCTTAATTGGAAAATCAATATTCTTCAATTCCAATTCGCCTGCATCTTCAAAAGACACTAAGATTTTCCTATTAATCATATCAAAGACAGTTTTTGACACACAGATTCCGGCAGGGCGAGCCGCAGCTTCCAATCGAGCAGCAATATTGACTGCATCGCCAAATAGGTTGTCATCCGTTACCATCACATCGCCAATGTTGATACCCACACGAAACGTCATCTGATCTGATTCCGCCTGGTCCACATTCATTGTTTTCATCTTCAGTTGCGTTGCAACCGCTGCTTCTGCAGCTTTGATGGGGCTGGAGAACTCAGCAATTACACTGTCGCCAGCGCTTCCAAAAATAATGCCGGCGTGCTCATCAATAATACCATCGATGACTTCTCGGCGCTCTTTTAAAATCTTTAATGTATTCACTTCATCCATGCCCATCATTTTGCTGAAGCCTACCACATCAGAAGCAAATATCGTTGTTAGTTTTCGGTCCATAGTCTTTTTAAAAAATTAATCTAGGTTCAAAAATCTAGATAGAGCAATTTTTTATATTTCCCATTATAATTATGTATAAGTTATTTTAATCTACCAAAACATTACTAAACAAAAAACCTAGTACCCCAAAAGAAAACTGATTTGTCAGAATTTTTAATACTCTATTTATTTTGATATTGGTTCATATAAATTTCAAAGATGAAACACGCTCATTTAATTCTTGGTATAATCTACTTATCCTTCATGGCACCATTACAAAGCTCCGATGGTGAATTGGAAAAATTTAATAACTATATAAACCAATCCATTTCTGATGCAAATATTGCAGGAATGGCTGTGGCTATCGTGTCCGGTGATTCAATAATTTTCACACAAGGTTATGGATACTCAGACATCCAAACAAAAGAACCATTCACTCCAAACACTGTTATAAATATTGCTTCGATCAGCAAAACCTTTGTGGGTGTAGCTCTCATGAACCTGGTAGAAAACGGACTGATCAGCCTGGATGAAGATGTAAATACTTTCCTGCCTTTTAAGGTTCAAAACCCACATTTACCTGAATCAATTATAACACTGCGGCACCTAATGAGTCATTCATCAGGAATAAAGGATGACCAGAAAGTTTACCTTCCATCCTATCACTATGGCGGCGACTCTCCCGTACCCTTAGGTGAATTCCTTGCAGATTATTTATCTCCGAATGGAACACACTATTCAAAAAATAATTTTACAAGATCAAAGCCAGGGGGAAAATTTGTGTACTCAAATATCGGAGCGGGGCTTGCGGGTTACATCGTAGAACGTGTTTCCGGAAAGCCCCTGAACGTTTTTACCAGGGATGTCATATTCAAACCCCTAGGCATGAACAATACCTGCTGGTTCCTGTCCGAAATGGACCTTGCAAAACACAGCCGATTGTATGAATCTAAAAAAAATAATACACTATTGGATAACATAGATCTGTACGGACTCACCACCTACCCCGATGGTGGAGTAAGAACCGCTGTTGCTGATTTGTCCTATTACCTGCTCTGCATCATGAACAAAGGTCTGTATAAGGGTACACGGATCTTAAATGAAGAAACTGTGATCGATATGCTGACACCGGATTATATCGATTCCTATACCAAATTCTGGGGCATTGGTGACCAGATCGGACACGGTGGCGGAGACCCGGGGGTCAGCACAGGGATGTACTATGTACCAAAAGAGGAACTAGGAATCATTTATTTTATCAATACCAGTTCCTATGGAGCTTTTAAGAAAAAGGAAGAAAAAATATTTGAGTTTGGGAAACGCCTGCTCCAGAAAAGGTAATGTAACAAAATAATCAATTACACTCTAAATTACTGCCGACAAAAATCGGATAAACATATAATGAAAAATTTAATACTAGCTGGAACTGTTGTCTTAAGTGCATACAGCCAAAACCCAATACCACCAGATGTAACAAAAAAGCCTGTTCAAATGACAATCCATGATGATACACGGATTGATAATTATTATTGGATACGCTTAACTGATACCCAAAAATCTGCTAAAAATCAAGATGCGCAAACAAACGAAGTCCTGGATTATATCAACCTTGAAAACGAGTACACGCAGACAAGTTTGTCTCATACAAAAAATATTCAGGATGAACTATATAATGAAATAGTGGGCCGTATTAAAAAAGATGATAAATCTGTGCCTTATCTTGATAATGGATACTACTATTATTCACGCTATGAAGAAAAAAAAGAATATGCGATCTACTGCCGCAAGAAAGGATCGCTGAATGGTGAAGAAGAAATTATTTTGGATGTGAACACATTGGCAGACGGATATGATTATTTTGCTGTCGGAGGAATGTCGGTAAGCCCCGATAATAATTGGTTGGCCTTCGGTACCGATACCTTAAGTAGGCGGTTTTATGAAATTCATTTTAAAAACCTTTCTACAGGAAAAGTGTTAGATAAAACTATTCCGAATACTACTGGAAGCGTTGCCTGGGCCAATGATAATAAGACTGTTTTTTATACATCAAAAAACACGGTAACCCTTTTATCAGAAAGGATATATCGCCATAAGGTTGGGCATAACTCAGACCAGGATGTCATGGTCTATAAAGAAGATGACATTACCTATTATAATGGTGTGTATCGTTCCAAGTCTGGCGAATATATTATTATTTATAATAGTAGTACCCTGGTCAGCGATTATCATATTCTTCGTTCAGATAATCCGGATGGTTCCTTTGTGAATTTCTCGCACCGTGGCACAGAACATGAATATTCTATTGAACATTTTAAAAATAAGTTCTATATCGTAACTAACCAGGATGCAGAAAATAACCGGCTTATGGAAACGCCAGACAATGCAACTGACATTTCCAATTGGAAAGAAGTAATCTCCCATAGGGATGATGTGCATTTATTAGGGATAGAAATCTTTAATAATCATTTGGTAATCAATGAACGAAAAGATGGTCTGCGCGGATTAAGAGTTATCAACCAATCTACTGAGGATGATTATCAAATCGATTTCGGGGAAAAGACATATACAGCACGGATTTCCACTAACCGAGAATTCAACACAAACATACTACGTTATGGCTACAGTTCGTTGGTAACTCCAGGTTCGACATATGATTATAATATGGATACTGGCGAGACAATACTCTTGAAACAGCAGGAAGTTGTCGGCGGTTACGATTCTGAAGCATATTATTCGGAAAGATTATATGCGAATGCTCGTGATGGTAAACCGATCCCTATTTCACTTGTATATAAAAAAGATCAAAGACTGGATCGCCCACAAAATTTATTATTATATGCCTATGGATCTTATGGGTCAACAAATGATCCCTATTTCAGCAGCACACGGCTCAGTCTATTGGACCGAGGTTTTATTTTTGCCATAGCCCATATTAGAGGAAGCCAGATCTATGGCCGTCAGTCCTATGATGATGGAAAACTATTAAATAAGAAAAATACTTTTAATGATTTTATTGATGCAGGGAAATACTTAATTGAAAATAATTATACCGATACAGACCAATTGTTTTGCAGAGGCGGCAGTGCTGGTGGATTGTTGATTGGAGCAGTCGTAAATATGGAACCAAGCCTCTGGAAAGGTGCCATCGCAGGTGTGCCATTTGTGGATGTAGTCACTACTATGCTGGATCCTTCTATTCCTTTAACATCTAATGAATGGGATGAATGGGGTGACCCTCGGAAAAAAGAATATTACGATTATATGTTATCCTACTCCCCTTATGATCAAGTCAGCGATCGTGAATATCCAAATATGTTGGTCACCTCTGGATTTTTTGATTCTCAAGTTCAATATTGGGAGCCCTTAAAATGGGTTGCCAAACTCCGTGATCATTGGGATGGCCCAAATAAATTATTTCTACACATGAATATGGATGCGGGACATGGCGGAAAGTCGGGCCGTTTTAGACGTTACCGGCAGACAGCTTTGGAGTATGCGTTTTTATTAGATCTTGTAGGTAAAGATATAAATTTTTAAAAAATCTAGAAAATAAGAGTTCCTATTTAGTAAAAATTGCTACTTGCCAGAATAAGGTTGTATCATAATAATCACGCTTTAACCCATTCCTAAAAATTATTTCTTCCACTTTTTTAGTAGAGTGAATGAATACTCTAAAAGGGCTACCCTTTATTATGGGATAAAAATTAATAAATGGAAGAGCTAATTTTGTCCACCAAACGTCACGAGGATAAATAACAGCGTATATTTTTCGAGACAGCTTGGAAGACAGTCTTACTAATTCAGACATATCATTGTAACAACAAATAACCTTGTCCAGGGTTACTATATCAGCCAAGTCGACATCTGATGCGATTGCTGTAAAATCACCATGTTTAAAGTCAATTATTTCAGCTAGGTTATTTTTATGTATCTCTTCCTTAACTAAATCAATATATGCTGGTGATGCTTCAATGCTGGTCCCAGATGAAGCTCCTGCTTTGATTAAGTCATACTGGATTGCTCCAATTCCACCGCCA
>Ga0208524_1001076_pt1 | contig 13161 bp, 10 predicted proteins | sample ETNtaG_28_FD_185779 | JGI IMG/M metagenome (GOLD analysis project Ga0208524, IMG submission 185779) | Marine microbial and viral communities from oxygen minimum zone, Eastern Pacific Ocean - ETNP201406SV61 (SPAdes) (version 2) | ecosystem: Environmental > Aquatic > Marine > Oceanic ... | reverse complement strand
GTGACTCCTGAAGGCACGCAGATGACCATGTGGGGCTTTGACCAGCGGCGGCTGTGGACCTGCTGGATGAAGTAGCGGAGCATCTTCTCGCAGACCTCGAAGTCGGCAATCACGCCCTCTTTGAGAGGCCTTGAGGCCGTGATGTGTCCTGGCGTGCGTCCGATCATTCGTCGGGCTTCGGAGCCAACCGCCAGTGGGGTTCCGTCGATCACGTTGATGGCGACCACGGACGGTTCGTCGAGAACGATTCCCTCGCCACGCACGTAGACCAGCGTGTTGGCGGTACCAAGGTCGACGGCGATGTCGCGCCCACCGAAGATGGGGTTCCTCGCTATCCGTGCTCCGCTGACGACCATCGCCTGATTCCGTTCGATCACATGTTCAGATGGCTACTTCACCGTACGCCCCCACCGACGACTCAATGTGGGACGCACGCTGTGGAACCTGGGAAGACTGGTTCCAGATGCCCCACGCGCCATATTTCGGACGGGACCGTAACGCGTTCTGTGCGAATTTGCCACTTTGGGCGCATGCTCGGCCACGCAGGGTGGACATGCTCACCGCAGGCTCTCCGGATTCAGACTCCGGCTCCGAGTTCCGGGAAGAACATTCCGATCTCCCTGAGCGCCGACTCGACGGCATCGGAACCATGGACCAGGTTCTCGGTAACAGCCAGGCCGAAGTCTCCACGGATGGTTCCAGGCGCTGCCTGGGTCGGGTCGGTAGCCCCCATGAGGGTGCGGACGACGCCGACGGTTCCCTCCGGGCCACCAACCACGAGCAACATGGCCGGCGAACGCGACATGAAGGCCACGAGGTCACCGAAGAACGGCTTCTCGGTGTGCTCTGAGTAGTGGTGCCCTAGGACCTCGCTGTCGAGCAGGCGCAGGTCGCTTGCCAGGATGGCCAGGCCCTTGTGTTCGAATCGGCCGATGATCTCGCCCACGAGACCTCGCTCGACGGCATCAGGCTTGCAGATGACAAGTGTTTTCTCCATGCCCGCAGGCTAGGCCCCACCGTCAGCCTTCGAACTCCCCGTCGCTGGATCCGGCGAACGCCTCAACCGCACTCCTGGCGCCGGAGAGCACGTAGAAGGAACCCGTCACGAGAACAATGTCGTCCTCGTCTGCCAGAGCCACCGCCCGCCTGACTGCCTCCGTGACATCTGGTGCCGACTCGACGTCGAGGCCCTGGTCACGACAGGCCGATTCCAGGACCTCGACCGGGATCGCCCGCGGGGAGGGAGCCGTAAACACAATCACCAGGTCCGGAGCGAGATGGGCAAGCTCGGCCAACACAGGTCCGGGCCCCCTTGGTCCGAGCATTCCAAGAACCAGGATCCTGCGTGCTGCGGGAAATACCTCTGGAACGGTGTCAACAAGCGAGCGCGCAGCCTCAAGGTTGTGTGCAGCATCGAGCACCACAAGGGGTCGGTTGGACACCACCTCGAGTCGCCCCGGTATCGACAGGCTGGCGAAGGCCTCTGACACCACGTCGTCACCCAACGAGGTATCCAACAGGGCCTCGGCAGCGGTCACGGCCACAGCTGCGTTGTCGGCCTGGTGCGTTCCGTGGAGGCACATGTAGACCTCGTCGTGGCAAGCGTAGGGCCCGAACAGGTCAACCACCTGTCCGCCAACGGCCGGGTTGGACGCCACCACACCGAAGTCTGTGCCGCGTACGAACAGAGGATCGGGGCCCTCGGCCACGAAGAGGTCAAGCAGGTCGACAAAGGTCTCCCCCAGCACTAGCGGACGACCCCTTTCGATAATTCCGGCCTTTTCCATGGCAATGTCCCTGCGCCAGTCGCCCACACCGTCGGTGTGGTCGAACCCGATGTTGGTGATCGCCGACACGCTTGACTCAATCACATTGGTTGCATCAAAGCGACCCAACAACCCAACCTCGACCACGGCTGCGTCCACGGCCTCGTTGCTGAACCAGAGAAAGGCCGCAGATGTGAGCAACTCGAAGTAGGAGGGTCGTTCGGAGAGTGTTCCGGCGTACCGAGCGAGGTCGGCTACGAGGTCTGCGAAGTCCTCTTCGCTGATCAGGTCACCCGAGATCTTGAGCCTCTCCCGGATGGTGTCGACATGGGGACTCGTATAGGAGCCCACGCGGAGTCCGGCCGCTGAAAGGAGGGAGCTTGTCATGGCCGCGACGGAACCCTTGCCGTTGGTTCCGGTGACATGGATCGCGGCAAGGTCGGCCTGCGGGTCGCCCATCGATCCGACGAGGCCACGGATGGCATCCAGGCTCAAGCCATGGATTCGGCCGGCTGTGGCCTCGAGGTTTACGTACCCATCGAGAAAGTCGAGGGCGTCGCGGTAGTCCACGATCGCCGGGTGGGGTTAGGAGGCGGCGCGGTTGTGGCGCTCGTCGTCGCGGGGCAGCACCATCGGCATCTGACGCTCGCGCACGGTGTCAATGTCGACGACAACCCTTCCGGCTTCTTCGTCACCCGGAAGGTCGTACATGACGTCGAGCAGGACCTCTTCGAGGATTGCTCGCAGGCCCCTGGCACCGGTACCTCGCTCAAGAGCCTGTTCGGCAATTACCGCCAGAGCCTCTCCGCTGACCTCAAGTTCGATATCTTCGAACTCGAAGATCTTCTGGTACTGCTTCATGAGGGCGTTGCGTGGCTCAACGAGGATCTTCACGAGGGCATCGATTTCAAGTTGGGAGACCGTGCCGACCACGGGCAGACGACCAATAAACTCAGGTATCAGGCCGAACTTAATAAGGTCTTCGGGGCGGACCGTCGAGAACAGGGCACCGAGGTCCTTTTCGCCAGGGGCCCGGACATCGGCACCAAAGCCCACGCCCACCCCACCAAGGCGGTTCTGGATGACCGTTTCGAGGCCTGCGAACGCTCCACCGCAGATGAACAAGATGTTCGTGGTATCAATCTGCAGGAACTCCTGATGGGGGTGCTTGCGGCCTCCCTGGGGCGGTACTGCAGCCGTCGTGCCCTCGAGGATCTTCAGGAGGGCCTGTTGCACGCCCTCACCTGAGACATCTCTAGTTATGGAGGGGTTCTCGCTCTTGCGTGCCACCTTGTCGATCTCGTCGATGTAGATGATTCCGGTCTCGGCCTTCTTGATGTCGTAGTCAGCGGCCTGGATCAACTTGAGCAGGATGTTCTCGACGTCCTCGCCGACATAACCGGCTTCGGTGAGGGCAGTTGCATCCGCGATTGCGAAGGGGACGTTCAGCATCCGGGCCAGGGTCTGGGCCATGAGGGTCTTTCCGCACCCTGTGGGACCAATGAGGAGGATGTTGGACTTGGCCAGTTCGACGTCGTCGCCGGGGCCACCCGCTGCCTGCACCCGCTTGTAGTGGTTGTAAACGGCCACCGAAAGGATCTTCTTGGCCTTGTCCTGGCCGACGATGTAGTCGTCGAGGAAGGCGAATATCTCCCTGGGGGTTGGAAGCTCTCCGACTGAGAGGTCGGCCGGCTCCGACAGTTCCTCGTCGATGATCTCGTTGCAGAGGTCGATGCACTCGTCGCAGATGTAGACACCGGGGCCCGCGATCAGCTTCTTCACCTGCTTCTGGGTCTTGCCACAAAAGGAGCACTTTAGGAGTTCTCCCCCATCACCGATCTTCGCCATGTCGCACCCCCTGTCCTGTCTCTGTAGCCATGTGAACCACCTAGTTCAGCACGAATCCGACCGTGATCAGGTGACCGCCGCAATCGCACCGCTGTTGTCGACCATGTCACGTGAGTCGATTACGTCGTCGATTATCCCGTATTCCATAGCCTCTTGTGCAGTCATTACGAAGTCGCGGTCAGTGTCGGCATGGATCTTTTCGACATCCTGGCCCGTGTGGTTCGCCAGGATCTCCTCGAGTTGGACCTTGAGGCGTTGTATCTCGCGTGAGGCCAACTCGATGTCGGACACCTGGCCCTGGGCTCCGGCGTAGGGTTGGTGGATCAGAACCCTCGAGTGGGGCAGCGCAAGGCGCTTCCCCGGTGCCCCGGCGGCCAGCAGTACCGCTGCGGCCGAGGCGGCCTGTCCGAAACAGATCGTGGTGAGATCGGGCTTGATGTACTGCATGGTGTCGTAGATGGCGAACAGTGCGTTGATGTCGCCACCTGGCGAGTTGATGTAGAGGCTTATGTCACGGTCGGGGTTCTCGGATTCAAGGTGCAGCAACTGTGCACAGACCAGGTTGGCGATGGTGTCATCGATCGGTGTGCCGATGAAGATGATGTTCTCCTTGAGGAGGCGCGAGTAGAGGTCGAACGCCCTCTCGCCGCGGCTGGTCTGTTCGACAACCGTCGGGACCAGGTAGTTGTGTACGTTCAGGTCCGCCAGCGACATCAGGAGCCCTCCTCCTCGGTTGTTTCCGCCGCTTCGCCCTCGGCATCGGCGCCCTCAGACGCATCAGTTTCACCCATTTCGGCCTCTTCGTCGTGGACCGCTTCGGTAGCTGTCTCTACCGGATCGGGAGTTTCCAGTATCGACCGGTCGACCTCGTTGCCTTCCTCGTCGACGATCTCGACCCTCTCGAGCAACCACTCGAGCGCCGCCTGCTTGCGAAGATCGGCCCTGACCTCGATCATGCGGCCGGAACCGGTGAGCCTTTCGATGACAGTGGAAACGTCGGACTCGGCCTGTGCCGCAAGTGCCTGGAGGTAGTTGTCGAGGGTCTCCTGGTCTGCGTCAAGGGCCTCTGCCTCGGCCACGGCCCTCAACCCCAGATCGACCCTTGCTGACACCTCGGCAGCATCCCGGTACTCGTTTCGGAGAGACGGCACGTCTGTTCCGATGGCCTCAAGGTATTGCTCGAACTCGAGGCCCTGGGAGTGGAGGCGCATGGCCATGTCGCGAATGCGACCGTCGATCTCGGCCTCTACGAGTGCCTCGGGAATATCGACCTCGACAAGGTCGGCTACCGCCTGTGCGGTTCGGTCCCTCACGAGCATTCCGGCCTGGCTCTGTTTCATTGCGTCAATACGCTCGCGGAGGTCGGCGAGCAATTCACCGGCTGTGTTGAACTCGGAGGCCGCTGCCGCAAATGCGTCGTCGACCTCGGGGAGGATCTTCTCCTGGACCTCTTTCACCTCGATCCGGAAACTGAGGAGACCTTCGCCATCGGGATGGTCGGCGTCAAACTCGACGATGTCGCCTGTACTGGCTCCTCTGAGGTTGTCGTCGATCTCGGGTACGACAGCCCCGGCACCAACCTCGTAGAGGTAGTCGGTGGTTGTGAGCCCGTCTACGGCCTCGCCGTCGTGGGTTCCGTCGATGTCAATGGTGACCTGGTCTCCGTCGGCGGCGGGTCGATCTACGGTCTCGAGCGAGGACTGCTGGTTACGAAGCATCTGCACCTGGCTGTCGACATCTTCGTCGGTGGCACCAGGTGTCGGTATCTCGACACGCAGCGAACCATGGCCGGCTACCGATGGCCGGGGCCGCACGGGGACAACGGCGTCAAACGTGAGGTCGCCTTCTTCGGCGCCACCGGTGATCTGGATCTCGGGCGAGTCGATGGCATCGACCTCGAGTTCGGCGACGGCCCTGCCGTAGTAGTCGGGAAGAGCCGACTGAAGGGCCTCCTGGCGACCGGCTCCGCTACCTATGCGGGCTTCAAGGATCTTGCGTGGCGCCTTGCCGGGGCGGAACCCCGGAAGCCTGATCTCCTTGGCCAGGCGCTTGAAGGCGGCGTCGACCGCTGTGTCGAACTCGGCGGCGTCGACGGCCACGGTCAGCTTGACCCGATCACCGTCCAGGGTCTCCATTGTCGTCTCCACAGTGCCCGGAGTGTAGCGGCCTCCCGGTCACGCCAAGCCGGTGATTCATCCGTCCGATGCGGTGTAGACGACGTGAGGATGCTGGCTCACACCAGGCTCTCGACAATCGCAGCTATGTCACCAATTCCCGTCCGGGGGTTGACGATACAGAGCCGCAGGGCGGGGACGCCGTCGACCGTGGTGGGCACGACGAGTGCCGATCCCTCTGCCAGAAGTGAATCTGACCACGCCGCGTACTCCTCTACGGTCCAGCCATTGCGATAGAAGGCCAGGATCGAGAGGGTCGGCTTCGTAACGAGCTCGAGGTGGGGCGTGGACTCGATCAGAGCGGCACCGGCACGGGTCACGGCGAGGGTCTTCTCGACTGCCTCGGAGTAGGCGCGTGTGCCGTGGACTGCGAGTGAAAACCAGAACGGGAGCCCCCGAGGCCTGCGGCTCAGGTGGTGCGCGTAGTCGCTGGGGTTCCAGTCGCTGCGCTCGTTGATCGAATCGAGGTATCCGGCCTGTTGGGTGTGTGCGAGCCTCGCCCCGGCGGGGTCCCGATACACGAGCGCCGCACAGTCGTAGGGAGCGAACAGCCACTTGTGTGGATCCACGATCAGGGAATCGCAGTGCTCGATTCCATTGAACATGTGGCGAACCGACGCTGCGGCAAGGCCGGCTCCGCCGTACGCACCGTCGACGTGGAACCAGAGCGAGTTGGCAGCTGCGACAGAGGCAATCTCGTCGAGGGCATCAACTGTCCCGAGGTTGGTTGTTCCTGATGTGGCGACAACGGCGAACACCTCGGTCCCCTCGGGTCGTGCCGCAACCGCGTCGGCCACTGCCCCGCCCCGGAGCCTTCTGTCCGAATCCGTCGGGGCGAACAGGACGTCGACGTCCATCACCCGTGCCGCTGAACTGACCGAGGTGTGCGCTCCCTCTGATGCCACGACGGCCCAGCGGACGGGCCTGGCTTCAGGACCGCCACGACGCCTGATAGCGGCGTCGCGGGCTGCAACGAGGGCCGAGAGGTTTCCCATGGTCCCACCGGGCACGAAGCACCCTCCAGCCTGTTCCGGCATGCCCGCCAGGTCGGATATCCATTTCAGGGCCTGGTTCTCGGCGTAGATCGCACCGGATCCGTCGAACCACCAGGTTGCCGACAGGGCGGATGCACCCACGATGAGGTCGAAGAGGACAGCGGTGTCGGTGGGCGCGCACGGAACCCAGGCCATGTAACGGGGATGGTCGACAGAGATGCAGGCCGGTGCCAGGTGGTCGGTGAAGGTCGCCAGGGCGGCCGTCCCGCCCAGCCCCTCCTCGGTAATCGTCTGTCCGACAGCCTCAGCCAGTTGGTCGGCACCCACGGGCCCGTCCATCGGTGGTTCCATGCGGATCCGGTCAAGCGCGTACTCAAATACCGACCGTGCCAGCTCGCCTGTCGCCTCGTCGTAATCGTGCATCCCCACTGGCGCCACCTCCCGGAAAGAGGCTACGTGGCGGTTCACCTGGCGGCTCACCGGTGACGGGCTCCGATACGCTCTTGCCCGCCGCGGGTGTAGTTCAACGGCTAGAACCTCAGCCTTCCAAGCTGATGATGAGGGTTCGATTCCCTTCACCCGCTCATTTCCGGACCGGCTGCCGGTGTCGTCGTGGACTGGTTGCCGACCGGTTCCCCTATCCTCGTTCCGGTGCTGATCGCCCAGATCTCCGACTGCCACATCCGTGACAGCATCGGCATGTTCGGTGGACTCGTGGACACCTCTGAAACCCTTGCCCGGGTCGTGGAGCACCTGAACGGCCTGAACCCTGCGCCCGATGTCATCCTGGCGACAGGCGACCTGACCGACGACGGCACCGAGATCCAGTACTCAATGTTTCTGGACCTTGTGGCTGATCTGAAGATTCCGCTGCTGCCTCTTCCGGGCAATCACGACATCTGGGACACCTTCCGAACGGCCTTCGCTGACCACCTTCCCGACATGCTCGCTGACGGTCACTGCAGCTACGTGGTCGATGCCCATCCGGTACGCCTCGTCGGCTTGGACACCCTCATCCCGGGCAGACACGACGGCCGTTTCCACGAAGAGCACGAGGAGTGGCTCGACGCCGTGCTGCAGATGGAACCCGACAGGCCGACGCTTGTGTTCACACACTTTCCACCGTTCAGGTCGGGCCTCACGTTCATGGACCTCTCGGGTCTCGATGGCGCCGACCGCCTGAGAGACGTCCTGGAGCGCCATCCCCAGGTGAAGCTCCTTGTCGCAGGCCACATTCACCGGCCCATCCAGACGACCATCGGCTCGACGCTGGTCTCGGTGTGTCCCTCGACCGGCAACCAGTTGGGCCTCGAACTGGACCCCATGAGCGGATCGGCGGTCGACGAGCCGCCCGCCTACCAGCTGCATTGCTGGGACGGCAGCCGCTTCGTCACCCACACGGCGACCGTGTGGGATGGAAGGCGGATGGACCTCTCTGACTTCATCGCCGACGTCCACCGCCGGGCGGCTTCCGGCGAAGGTTCTCCAAAGTCCTGACGCGGCGGCTGTTCAGTCGGATCCGTTCTGGCGATCAAGGAACCGGTAGACGTTCAGGAGGTCGATGCCGGGGAACGGCGTGAACTCCTGGCTCGCCGGCGGAAGGGCCGCCAGCACGAAGCTGCGTTCGGCAGCCGAGGGCCATGCGACGCCCTCCCAACGTTCGAGAATGCCGGGATCAACCAGGTCGTCGTCGCTGCGGACGCTGACCCTCCTGAGGGTCTCCCCTCCCCTGAACCACCTGGAGTCGCCTGCACGGCACCCGAGGGTGACCGCGTACGGGGTGCGCTCGGTGGCGTTTTCGATGTAGGAGACGCACCAGAACTCGCCGGCCTCGGTGTTCGTGAACTGGTAGTGGAGGATCTCGGACCCGCCCCATGCCTGGCGTGCGCCCCACCGTCTGCCCAACCGGGCACCTTCGAGGGCACCGTCGGGATCGCACGGAAACTCAATTCCGTCGTTTTCGTAGGCCTTGGTGATGGTTCCCTCCGGGTCGGTTCGAAGGAAGTGAACCGGTATGTCCAGCTTGGCCGTTGCAAGGTTGGTGAACCTGTGTGCCGCCATTTCGTAGGACACGTAGTACCTCTCCTTGAGGTCCTCGATGGAGAGGTCGTGGTCTGCTTTGGCTGGCTCGAGAAAGCCAAGCGCTGCTTCTTCGGGAACCAGCACGGCGGCGGCGAAGTAATTGGATTCGATGCGCTGTCGGAGGTAGCCCTCGAAGTCGGTCGTCTCGGCATGTTCGAGCACGAAGTGTCCGAGCGTCTGGAGGATGACCGATCTGGCTGCCCGTACGGTCAGGTCGTCACGCTGTGGGATGTAGATGACGCGTTGGTGGGTGTCGGTGACAGAGCGTGCTGTCCTGGGCATGCCCTTGACGCGTTCGACCGTGAACCCGTAGTGGGTTGCGAGGTCGGTCAGGTGCCTTTCTGATGGTGGGCCCTCGCCGGCGTAGCCGACGGCGGCGAGGCCCTCTGCGGCCACCTCTTCGATTCCTGCGAAGTAGTTGTCCCTCGCCCGCATCTCGGTGCGCAGGGCCAGGTTGGCACTGCGTGCACGGTCGCCGGCTTGCAGGTTGGCAAGCCCTGTTCTAGTCACGGCAAGCTCGGGCAGGGCCGCGTATAGGCCGACGAGTGCCTCGAGGACGTCATCGTCGAGGCGGGCTCCGGCCCTTACCTCGGGCAGGTCGAGGGCAGCTCTCCAGTCGCCGGCCTGGAGGCGTTCAAGGTCGATTTCGAGGGCAGCCCGCCGGGTCGGGGGTGTCGGATCGAGGAGGTCTGCGGTTGCGCACTCGAGTGCGCTGGCGAGCCCGGCCAGCACACCCAGCTTGGGTTCGACGCGGCCGTTCTCAATCTGGGAGAGGTAGGAGGCTGGTCGACCGATCAGATCGCCCAACTCAGCCAGGGTCAGTCCGGCGGTGCGTCGCTGGTGCCGCAGGCGGTGGCCGAGTACCACCGGGTCGTAGTTGCCGACATCAGGTCTGATCTCGAGCATCTTCTTCCCTCCAAGGCTGGCTGGCAGTGCGTCTGCCGGGACGAAGCCCACGGTATCCGAACAGGCAGAATATCTCCAGATCTTCTGGCCAAGGGATATCTGGAGCAAACTTCACCTCTCCCAGAGTCGATCATTGTCCGAATACTGGCGAATACTCGTGCCAACGAGACTTTGTAGGGGGGTTATTTCGTGGGCGACACACCAATTCTTGACGGAGTACAGATCAGCGACCACCCCCGGCGTGACGAGGTGTTCACCGCCGAAGCCACCGCATTCATCGCCGACCTGGTCCGGACCTTCGGCTCCCGACGGGGCCAACTGCTTGAGGACCGACGCCATCGCCAGGACCGCCTGAACTCCGGCCAACGGCCCGACTTCCTCCCGGAGACCGCCGACGTCAGGAACGGCTCATGGAGCGTGGCCTCACCGCCTGCGGACCTGCTGGACAGACGGGTCGAGATCACCGGCCCGACCGACCGGAAGATGATGATCAACGCCCTCAACTCCGGAGCGCGGGTGTTCATGGCGGACCTGGAGGACTCCACCAGCCCTACCTGGGACAACGTGGTCGAAGGCCAGGTGAACCTGCGCGATGCGGCCCGGCACCACCTCAGCTTGAGCACCGGAGACAAGGAGTACAACCTCAACGACGAGATCGCCACCCTCATGGTCCGGCCCCGCGGATGGCACCTCGACGAGGCCCACGTCATTGTCGACGGCCGTACCGCCCCTGCCAGCCTCGTTGACTTCGGCCTGGCTTTCTTCCACAACGCACGTGAGGCCCTGGACCGTGGCACTGGCCCCTACTTCTACCTCCCGAAACTGGAGGGCTACCTCGAGGCCCGCCTCTGGAACGACGTGTTCTGCCACGCCCAGGATGCAATGGGCATTCCAAGGGGGTCTGTAAGGGCGACGGTGCTCATCGAGACGATCCTGGCTGCCTTCGAGATGGAGGAGATCCTCTACGAGTTGAGGGAGCACTCGGCAGGCCTGAATGCGGGGCGCTGGGACTACATATTCAGCGTCGCCAAGAAGTTTGCAAACGACCCAGGGTTCGTGCTTCCCGACCGCGCTGACGTGACGATGACAGTTCCGTTCATGAGGGCCTACACGGAGTTGATGGTCTCCACCTGTCACAGGCGTGGGGCTCACGCCATCGGCGGCATGGCGGCGTTCATCCCGAACCGACGCGACCCCGAGGTGACCGCCGTGGCCCTGTCGCAGGTGACAGCGGACAAGCGACGCGAGGCAACCGACGGTTGCGACGGAACCTGGGTGGCACACCCTGACCTGATCTCCGTGGCCAGGGCCGAGTTCGACGCAGTCCTCGCCGATCAGGCGAACCAGGTCGGCCGACAGCGTTCGGATGTGTCGGTGACAGCCGAGGACCTGCTCTCGGTCGATCAAACCGGTGGTGCCGTCACAGCCGGCGGCCTCGACACAAACGTCTATGTGGGACTCCGGTACCTGGCCTCATGGCTGGCAGGGACCGGTGCGGCCGCCATCAACAACCTCATGGAGGACGCCGCCACCGCCGAGATCAGCAGAGCCCAGGTCTGGCAGTGGATCCGACACGGCTCCGAACTCGAGGATGGGCGCACCATCACACCTGATCTCGTGAGAGGTGTCATCGACACCCAGATCGCCGTGATTGCCGAGGACCTCGGGCCCGAGGCCTTCACCGACCTCCCCTTCGATTCGGCTCGCGAGGTGTTCGAACTGGTGGTCCTTGCCGACAATTTCATCGAGTTCCTCACCCTGCCCGCATACCAGCTCCTCAACTGAGGGGACACGCACAGTTCATCCCTGAGCAGCCCCGACAAGAACGACCCATCTCCCACAAGAACAACAACTGAGGATCCGCCATCCGGCCGGGCACCAGACCAAAGGAAAGAGAGCACCCGATGCGAAACAGCTTCCAGGAGCAGGTCGAGGACCTGGAGAAGGACTGGGCCGAGAACTCCCGCTGGGCGGGCACGGCCCGCGACTACAGCGCAGCCGACGTGGTGCGCCTCCGCGGCTCCTACCTTCCAGCGTGTTCGCTGGCCCGCCACGGTTCAGAGCAGTTGTGGGGGCAACTGCACGACATGGCCTACGTGCACGCACTTGGGGCCATGAGCGGCGGCCAGGCTATCCAGTACGTCAAGGGTGGCCTTCCCGCCCTCTACCTTTCCGGCTGGCAGGTTGCCGGTGACGCCAACACCGCCGGCCACGTGTACCCGGACCAGAGCCTCTACCCGGTCAACTCGGTGCCCGCCCTCGTCGAACGCCTCAACAACGCCCTCAGGCGTGCCGACCAGATCGAGTGGTACGAAAACGACGGTGAGGTCCTGCGTGACTGGCTAGTTCCGATCGTGGCAGACGGCGAGGCCGGCTTCGGCGGCGCCCTGAACGTCTACGAGTTGATGAAGCGCATGCTGCGTGCCGGGGCTGCGGGCGTGCACTTCGAGGACCAATTGGCATCTGAGAAGAAGTGCGGCCACATGGGTGGCAAGGTCCTGATCCCGACCCAGCAGCACGTTCGTACGCTCACCGCGGCCCGCCTGGCTGCAGACGTGCTGGGTGTTCCTTCGATCCTGATTGCACGCACCGACGCCCTGGCGGCGACGCTCATAACGAGCGATGTCGACGAACGCGACCGTCCGTTCCTGACCGGCGGCCGCACAGCCGAGGGGTTCTTTGACACCGAACCAGGAATGGCCACACCGATTGTGAGGGGCCTCGCCTACGCCCCCTACTGCGACCTCATCTGGTGTGAGACGGGAACCCCCGACCTGGATCAGGCCCGGGAGTTCGCCGATGCCATCCACGCCGAGCATCCGGGCAAGATGCTGGCCTACAACTGCTCGCCGTCGTTCAACTGGAAGGGTGCTCTCGACGACGCCACCATCGCCACGTTCCAGAAGGAGCTCGGTGCCATGGGCTACAAGTTCCAGTTCATCACCCTGGCCGGTTGGCACGCCCTGAACGCATCGGCCTTCGACCTGGCGCGTGGCTACTCGAAGAACGACATGAGCGCCTATGTGGAACTGCAACAGAACGAGTTCTCCATGGAGGGCGACGGCTACACCGCCACCCGCCACCAGCGTGAGGTGGGTGCCGGCTACTTCGACCAGGTGGCGACCGTCATCTCGGGTGGTTCAGCGTCGACCCTGGCCATCACCGGGTCCACCGAAGAGGAGCAATTCTAGGGCTGCCGGCCCTGCCGTAGTAGTCCTGCTGGAACGCTTTCAGGCGCCGATCCCCGACACCTTTCGGGGATCGTTACGCGGTGCCTGTCCCTGTTCTACGGTCACGCCGTGATCCCGTTGATGTGGCGACGCTGCTGGCCCTTCCCACTGGCAGCCATGTTGGTCCTGACTCTCACGACGGTCGGTGCCTCTGCGGACG